>Ga0255779_1006890_pt1 | contig 10159 bp, 9 predicted proteins | sample 011ome_21_FD_179977 | JGI IMG/M metagenome (GOLD analysis project Ga0255779, IMG submission 179977) | Coastal salt marsh microbial communities from the Groves Creek Marsh, Skidaway Island, Georgia - 011508AT metaG (version 2) | ecosystem: Environmental > Aquatic > Marine > Intertidal zone > Salt...
CACACTTCCCAGGGAATGACCACCCAGAAGCCATGCGGCGACGAGACCTTTGAACAGCATCCACATACCAAACATGGGTGTGACTTGACCATCCAGCAGCAGGACACTGCACGCTGCAACGGCTGACAAGCCACCTGCCAAATAAAACGCGTGACGCTGAACGCGGTCGACTCGAAGCCCCGATAGGCGGGCCGCAAGGCTGTGGTCTGTTGCAGCGCGGAATCGCAAGCCGGTGCGGGAGTGGGCCAGCCACTTTGCAGTGAGCCAACAGCACAAAAGACCCATCACGGCGAGTAAGCCGCGATCGTATCGAATGTAGATCTCGCCAATCGCCCACTCACTGGTCGCCGCAATCGATGGGAATGCCTGGAGGTGTCGGGGTAGCAGATTGACTGCCACTTGTTCGAGTTGCATCCAGATCGCGAAGCTGGCCGCCATCGCGACGATCTCGGCGTTTTGGATCTCACCAGCGGGGCGAGGCCCAGACTGCGCGCTCACGGTGGTACGACCCCTAAAGCAAAGCAGCTCGACGTACGCGGTGGCCACCAGGGTGATGACCACGATGACAACGACAAGCACTGGAAGGGGTAAATCCCATTTCTGATGCAGCCACAGACCACCGTAAATGCCAAACAGCGCGGTGGCCCCATAAGCCAAGTTCAAGCGTCGAAGGGTTACAAAGCTGAGACTTAAACCCAAACCAATCCACGCATAGATGCCACCATCGATCAAACCATCAATGGTGGCTTGTGTTGCGTTGATCAGCCAGGTTGACATCGTCGCGCTAGGCGGCCTGCCGCTTGCCGAGATAGACGCGTTGAATCACGTCGTCTGCTGCCATGGCAGCCGCGTCGCCTGAGAAAACCTGTCGTCCCTGTTCGAGAAGGTAGAAATGCTGGGCGACCTTAGCTGCCATATTCGCATTCTGCTCAACCAAGAAGATGCTGACGCCCTCTGCGTGAAGTTGCCGAATGATGTTGAAGATTTCAGCGACCACTTTCGGCGCCAACCCGACGGAGGGCTCATCCATGAGTAAGAGCTTTGGCCGCGACATGAGCGCGCGTGCCACCGCCAACATTTGTTGTTCACCGCCAGATAAGGTCCCTGCCGGTTGGTTGTGACGCTCTCGCAGCCGGGGAAAGCGGTCAAACATGGCGTCGATATCTGCGCGAATCAATGCGTGGTCACGGCGTCGGAAGGCGCCCGCCATCAGGTTCTCACGCACATCCAGTGCAGGGAAGACGAGGCGGTTTTCCGGCACCAACGCTAATCCGCGCGAAACGATGTCGGCCGGGGATTTACCTGTGATGTCCTCGCCACAAAATTTAATGTGACCTTGCTTGGGCTTCAGAATGCCCGCAACACTCATCATGAGGGTTGACTTACCGGCACCGTTCGGCCCCAGTAGGCAAGTTACTTGACCTTGGTTTGCATTCAACGAGACGCCCTTGAGCGCTTCGATTTTTCCGTAGGCGGTCTGGAGATCTTTGATTTCTAGCATGGTGAATTACTCAGGCCGGTTCAGTGGAGTCGTCGCCCAGATAAGCGGCTTGGACATGAGGATCATCTTGAACTTCGGAGGGGGTCCCCTCGGCGATCTTTTGCCCGAAATTGAGAACGGCAATTCGATCACACACATCCATGACCAGCTCCATGTGGTGTTCGATCAGCAAGATGGTCTTACCCGCGTTCTTCAGCTGCCGGATGCGCTGGTTCAGATCATCAATCTCCTCGGCGTTCATGCCCGCTGCAGGCTCATCAAGCAACAAAAGGTCTGCACCCGATGCGACGGCGCGAATCAGCTCCAGTCGGCGTTGCTCTCCGAATGCCAGATTGCCAGCCAGCAGATCAGCTTTGTGCGACAGATCGCCAAACGCCAGCAGGTCCAATGTCTTGCCTCGGGCTTCCGACGCGCTTGCAAACCAGCGTTGCTTCAAACCCTGCCATCCGCTTTCGCGAACGACTTGTGCCGCCCAAATATTCTTCCAAACAGGCAGGTTGTTGAAGAGACGGATATTTTGAAAGGTTCGTGCGATTCCGCGTTCGATGCGTTGGTTGGCACTGTCGCCGGCAATATTCGCACCCTTGAAAATGAGTGAGCCCGCGGTTGGTGCGTACACGCCCGTAATGAGGTTGACGGTTGTGCTTTTACCGGATCCGTTGGGGCCAATGAGTCCCAAGATTTCGCCCGCATGGACTTCGAGATTCAATTGGTCGACGGCGCGGATACCGCCGAAATGTCGACTGAGGTTTTCTAGCTTAAGCATGGCGCGCTCCTGCTTTCGGTTCACGGCGCCGCAGTACACCATCGGGCCGCACCAGCATCACAACGACGATCAAAGCGCCAAACAGTAGACTGCGCCAATCACCGAGGAATCGCAGACCCTCAATCAAGAAGCCCTGCACAAATGCAGCCGCCAACAAGACACCCCACAGGCTGGCGAGGCCACCAATAATCGGGTAAGCAATCGCGAAGGTTGCCAGCAAAATGTTGAAGTTGCTGTGTTCAATGTGCGTGGCGTAATGTGCGAATACACCACCTGCAAGACCAGCAATGACGCCGCCCACTCCAAACGCGGAGACTTTTGCAGTCGTTAAGTTGATACCCACACTTTGGGCTGCCAGTTCATCTTCTCCAACCGCCCGCCAAATAATGCCTGCACGGCTGCGGTCAAGCCAACCCAATACGAGAAAGACGACCGCCACCAATATCCAGATGAACACGCAAACTTCGAGGGTCGACCAGCCATTACTGGGGAAGTATCGAATCCCGCCGAATCCCAAACTACCGTCGGGTCCAATCATTCCGTCAGGGCTCGATACCTGCCAAGTGAGGTTGAAGAAGCCCAATCGAACGACCTCGGCGAACGCCATCGTCGCGACCACCAGCATTAAACCCTTTACGCGCAGGGCAGGGAAGCCAACGATCACAGCCACAATGCCGGCTAACAGGCCACCAACAAGCAATGCGGGCAGTATCGGCCACTGCCACATGGTGGTTAACATACCGGCGCTGTATGCGCCGATTGCGAAGAACCCGCCTTGTAGCATGCTGACCTGACCGGTTTGTAAAACACACCACGCTGAGAAGCCCAGGAGGGTGTGAATACCGATCACTTGCGCTAAGCCAAAGTAAAAATCCATTTCAGTCTCACCGCCTTAATCGCGACCACCGGGTGGTGCGAACAGCCCGTTCGGGCGAAATACGAGGAATACAAACAGCAGCAACATCACATAGATGTCACGCTCGGTGACACCGCGCCAATATTGGAAGATGTTTTCGAAGCCACCCACCAACAGGCCAGCGATGATGGCCCCCGGAATACTGCCAAGGCCGCCGATGACCGTTACAACCAATCCCTTGACAGTGATGGGCATCGCCACAAGCGGCGACAAAACGCCAATCGCAGCACCTACCATGGCGCCAGCAGTACCACCCAAGAAACCCGCAATGATGAATGTTGATGCATTCGTCTTGTCGATACCCATGCCGCACAGTTGCGCCGCAACAGGTTGTTGGGCGACTGCTCGCGTCGCGAGCCCCAGGCGCGTTCGTTTGAGTAACAGGTTGAGTAAGACCATAGCGATCGCGCCCAACGCAAAAACGAACATCAAATCGCCGCGGATATACAGATCACCAATTTCAAGCCCAATATCCGTCAACATGGCCGGGTAGTTTTGCGGCATACCTTGTGTCAGATGGGACATTAATTCTTCAATGACCAGCAACATCCCAACCGTCGACATCAGCGTTGCCAACGGGCTTTTAATTGGGATGAAGCGGAAACAGACAAAGTAAATCAGCGCACCGAGGAGTCCACCAGCGAAAGCTGAAAACAGATAAACCAGTGGTGTTGGCACTAATTCGATTACTAACAGGCTTAGGTACGCTGCACCAATTGATGCGGCTGCGTAGGCCAGGTTAATTTTGTGCATCACCCCGAAAATCAGGGTGAAACCAATTCCAATTAGTGCGTAAGTGGTGCCGAACATCACGCCGTCAATCCATGACTGCGTGAGGTCAAGCCAATCTGTGGCAGTCACGTGAGAACTCCTCGGTTGCGCGTCATTTATTGAGCTGGCGTGTGGAGCACGGCCCAGTCATTGCCTTTGGCTTGCACAAATAAGAAGGGCTTCACGGCCTCGCGGTCGTTGGTGCGACCCACTTTGCCCAAGAGCCCCTCGGTTTGTTGCATAGCGGCAAGGCCTTGACGCATCTTTTCGCGATCCTCGGTCAAGGTATCGGGACGGCCCATGATCTTTTGCTTCTCGATCAATGCTTTCAGCGTGAAGATGTTTTCATAAGCAGCCGCATTGTGAAGATCCATGTTGTATTTCGGGTTGATCTTCTGAATCGCTGCAGCGGCTTCCTTGGCCGCATCAGTGACGGGTGCAAAGGCGGTTGGGATCGTTAAACCCTGTGCCTGCGCGCCGCATCCAGTCAGTGTTTCCATGCTGGAGGAAGAGGTCAATCCGATGATCATCTTTGGACGGACGTTTTGTCGGGCCATTTCCTTCAACACACCGCAGGTTGTGAAGGGGTGAGCGGAGATCGCCACGACATCTGCCTTTGCGCGCTTCATTTCACGCACTTGGTTCGAGAAGTTGATGTCATTAAGCAGCCATTCGCTGGCGCCAAGCACCTGCAAGTTGTTCGCTGCCGCATTTTTCTCGATGACTTTGTAGGTGAAGTTGCTGTGTGCAAAATCCTTTTCAACACCACCCCAGAATGTTTTCAATTCGGGGCGTGCCACTTTGATCCACTCGAACAGGGATTTGTACATGTTCGCTTCGTTTGGCACGTTGCGGAAGGACCACTCTGAGATCGACGCCAAGCCACCTTTAGCGGCTACGTCTGTGTAAAGCGGAAACTGGATACCAGAATCAGACGAGTCGCCCGCCTTCTTTTGCAAAATGCCAAATGCAGGCTCTGCCACGTTAGAGCAGGTTGGTCCGACGGCCACGACGGAGTCATTCAACGAAGCGATGCGACGAAGTGCGTTGATGCCCTCTTCAGCATTGCAGCGGTCGTCGAGATACTCAATCGCCAACTGGGCTTTGCTGCCATCGCCGAGTGTGACTCCTCCGTTCTTGTTGATGATGTTTGCGGCGGCTTGCATTGCGGCTTCGCTTTGCTGGCCGAAGATGCCGACCACGCCACTTTTCGCGCCGAAGCCATAGATTTTCAGTGTCTTTTCAGCAGCGATCGCGCTACCGCAAAGCGCCAATGTTGCCGCAGTTAATGCGGTTGCGGTGTGTCGAATAGTAAATGCCATGCTTGTCTCCTTTTTGAAAGTTGATGGACAGGCAGACTTTCGCGCAATGGGTACGACCTTGACAATTTCAATTCGATTCACACTGTGTTGCGCGAGATGCAACCCGCGGCTTGCGAAAAATGCAATTCAGGTTTTGGAGAATTCGAATGCATTGCTGATATGTCAACCTCAGAATGAAAGCCATTCATATGGGAGACAACATGCGTGATGAGATGACAAATGAGACCACTGCGACATCACAAGCCGGGCCGCTTGAAGGGCTACTTGTCGTTGCCCTTGAGCAAGCGGTTGCAGCACCTTACTGCAGCAGTCGCCTGGCGGATGCGGGGGCGCGTGTCATCAAGATTGAGCGCGAGGAGGGCGACTTTGCACGTGGCTACGATCGCGCTGTTTACGGAGAATCTTCCTACTGGGTGTGGATCAATCGTGGCAAGGAGTCAATTGCGCTGAACCTCAAAGAGGCGGCGGATTTGTCGCTCTTGCGCCGCATCCTTGAGACAGCCGATGTCTTCATCCAAAACCTGGCGCCAGGCGCAACGGAGCGACTTGGTATTGGTTCTGATGCCTTGCGCGCGGCTTATCCCAAGCTCATTACCTGCGACATCAATGGCTATGGTGACTCAGGTGAGTTGATGGGGCTGAAGGCGTATGACTTGCTGGTGCAAGCGGAAAGTGGCTTGGTGTCAGTGAGTGGTGCGCCTGGCGAGTGGGGGCGGATTGGTGTGTCAATCTGTGACATTACCGCAGGCATGAACGCTCTCATCGGTATCCAGCAAGCACTCCTGCAACGGGCACGGACAGGCGTGGGCTCTGCCGTTAAGGTCTCGCTTTTTGGTTCTGCTGCTGAGCTGATGGCCGTGCCTTATTTGCAGGCCCGATATGGCAACAAAGCGCCGGAGCGCGTGGGGTTGAAACATCCCAGTATTGCACCCTACGGCGGGTTCACGAGTGCAGATGGACATGACATAGTGATCTCGATTCAGAACGAGCGCGAGTGGTCTGCCTTCTGCCGTATCGTATTGAAGCAAGCGGAGCTGCCGCAAGACCCTCGTTGCCAAAATAATGCGGCCCGCGTGGCACATCGCGAGTACGTTGACGGTGTCGTGTCCGATGTGTTTCGTCAGTTGCCAGCCAACGTGCTGATTGACCGTCTGACAGAAGCGCAGACCGCCTACGGCAAGATCAACTCAGTACATGAGTTAATTGATCATCCACAATTCATGAAGGTACGAATGGGCGTTCAGGGGCGACGTGTAGAGCTTCCTGCCTTGCCGTGGGGCGTGGAGTGGAATCCAACCGTTTACCCACCCGCGCCCGCTTTGGATGCCCACGGCGAAGCGATTCGTGAAGAATTTTCCGCGGTCCACCCGTCGGTTACATCAACTTGACAGGGTGACCAGACCTTTCGGTGTCGTCAGCTGAACGTTGATTCCAGCCTCGCTCGTAATGAACGAGTCTTGCTGCGCTCCCAAGTCTCGCCACAGCGCGTTCAATCGAGACGCCTCGGGGTGTTGCAGATCCACATGGGTGAGCGAGACCCCCAAATCATTCATCGCATTCGTTGGGTGTGTTGCGCCCCAACTAATTAACGTGGGCATCACGCCGTCGATTTGTAATGCGCCATCACCTCGAATTGAAATTTGCCAGGACAAAATGCCCTCTGGGGTAGGGCGACTGGCTGTAACCGCGCCCCCGATATCGACGCGGTGCTGGTTGCAAATCTGAAGTGCCAGCGTCAGGTCATCGACGCGCGCCACCCAATGAATGAGTTGGGGACCATGCTTTAGAAGTCGTTCTTGTAGATTCCCATCGTCGAGATCAAACCACCGGGCATCGTCTGAGGACTTGGTTGGCGTCGCAGAAGGATCAATAGCGATCAACTCAAGGTAGGCGCTCGGATATCCCGCGGACCCGATGGGAATGAGCCGGTTGTGCGTTCCCATAAGCGGGTGGCTCCCACCAGGTCCTGGAACGACGCCGAGCGTCTCCACACACCAATCAACGGCATCCGTTAGGGTACGAGCGGCGATGACGAGGTGGTCAAGTTGAGGGGCGACTTGGGGCATTTTGTGATTGGTCAGGTATTGGGTAAACCCTAGTCTAGCGGGTTCCCGAGGTGACATAAATTACCAATTTGTCCTATTGACAGATCAATAGGACGAAACCTAGACTGATTTGCATGAACGCGCCAATGCCTCTACCTAAATACCACCAGGTTTACTTGGTGTTGCGCGAGCGCCTGATGGCAGCTGGCGATGGTGCGGCCGTGCAGCCCGAATTCGAGTTGATGAAAGAATTTAATGTCGGTCGTGTCACGGTTCGGCGAGCGCTTTCAACGTTAGTCGCCGAAGGGCTTATCTCTCGTGCGCCCGGGCGTGGAACCCGAGTTGCCGCGAGACCGACGGATACAACCCTGCCCCAAGACAACGCGGAACGCTCGGACCTGCTGGCGAATTTGGTTAACGTCAGCCTCTCGACAAAAGCGCAGGTCCTGTCGCTCGAGACAATCAAGGCACCTGATGACGTGGCGCGTGCATTGCGGTTGGATGCAGATCGCATGGTGCAAAAAGCGGTGCGCGTTCGGAGAACCAAGAGCGGGCCCGTTTCCTACATCACCACACATGTGCCAATCGCGCTCGCAAAGGGCATTACCCGACAACAATTGGCACGAAAGCCCCTGCTGACGTTGCTGGAGGAGTCCGGCCTAACGCTTGGCAAGGCACAGCAAAATGTCTCAGCCCGTCTAGCGGATGCCGTGGTGGCGGAGTGGTTAGGGGTGGCGATCGGATCAGCACTCTTATCGGTGCGCCGTGTGGTTTATGACACCGATGACCGTCCCATCCAATTGCTGATGGGGTTGTATCGGCCCGATCGTTATGAATATCAAATGAAATTGTCCCGAATGGGCGGCGTGGATGCGCGCGTTTGGGTCGATGCGGAATTGGCGGCGAATGTTTTGTGACGGCGATTTTCGGATGGCTATACACAAGTTTGAGTTGCCATTGCTGGTTACCTCGGTACAAACCGAGGGGCCAAAACGCCACTCGTGGCGCTAACCAAAAGGGCGTAACGCTCGACTATCTAGGAGATCAAGTATGACCACACGTCGCAATTTCGTCGCGGGTACCGCGGCAGCCGCCACTTCATTGGTGTTTCCATTGGTTGCGAGAGCGCAGCCCGCACCCGTGAAGGTCGGTGTTCTACACCCAGTCACCGGCTGGGCCTCGTACTCTGGTACGCAGTGTCGACTCGGTGCCATGATGGCCATTGAAGACATCAATGCCGCTGGCGGTATCAAGTCTTTGGGTGGCGCCAAGATTGAAGCTGTCCTCGGTGATGCGCAATCCAAGCCAGAGGTCGGTGTCGCTGAAATTGAGCGCCTGCAGGCGGATGGTGTGAGCGCGGTTGTTGGGGCTTACGCATCCGCAATCTGTCTGGCAACCACACAGGCTGCCGCTAAATATGACCTGCCACACGTGGTGGACATTGGTGTCGCTGACTCCATCGTGGAGCGCGGACTGCCCAACACCTTCCGCTTCGGACCTGGCTACAAAACGGTTGCTGACTTGGCAATTGAAAACCTGAACAGCCTCAATACGGCTGCTGGTAAGCCCATCAAATCAGCCTTGATCATCCACGAGGAATCGTTGTTTGGCACCGGTACAGCAGGTCTCCTGTCGAAAGCACTGCCCAACTTAGGCATTGAGGTCAAGGAGGTGATTAAGCACGCCAACCCGACGCGCGATTTCAATAACATCGCACTCCGAATCAAGTCGGTACAGCCCGATATCGTGATTCCAGCCAACTACTACAACGAGTACGCGCTGTTGGTTCGCACCATGCAACAGCAACGCATCGTCCCCAAGGCGATTTACTCCGTATTGGGTGGTGCCGCATCACAGTACAAATTTGTGCAAGAGTTTCCCGAAGCTTCAAACGGCATCATCGACTGCAACCACTGGTTCAACCCCAAAGATCCCCGTGCGCAGGCGCTGCGTAAGCGCGTTGAAGCGCAAGGGAAATTCTTCAACTATGAGGTGTTCCTGACCTATACGGCCATGATGTATTTGGCGGACGCTATTGAAAACGCAAAGTCTCGCGAACGTGGCGCCATCACGCAAGCGTTGGCGAACAGCACCTTTAGCGACCACATCATGCCGTACGCGGCAACCAAGGTTGTGAATGGTCAAAACACGGGCGCTCGTCCGCTGATGACCCAGGTGCTGAATGGCGATATCAAGGTCATCTTCCCGACCGACTATCGCGAGGCGGCGCCCTTATTCCCCATGAAGGGTTGATGAGGAAAAGCCCCAACCATGTTTGATCTGTCCATCCTGATTCCGTCAGTCCTGAACGGTCTTACAACCGGGGCTATTTACGCCCTCATTGCGTTGGGGCTCACACTCATATACGGCGTGCTACACATCATCAACTTCGCCCATGGGGCGTCGTTGATGCTGGCGCTTTATGCGGTTTATATCTTGCACACCAAGTTCGGTATCACGCCGTATTGGGCGTTACCGATCTTGATTCCCGGGATGTTTTTGCTGGGCTATGGGCTGCAAAAAATTGTGATTAATCGGTCCAGCCATGGGCGGGACGAAAATATTTTGTTAGTCACGTTGGGCATATCCATCGTGATGGAAAACCTAGCGCTCTTGGTGTTTCGCTCGGATACCCAGACCATCGAGACCGATTTGACTTTGGCTGTTGTGGAAATTGGTCCAGCCTTTATTTCAACGCCCAAAGTAATCGCTTTCGGCGGCGCCTTGCTGTCTTCCTTAATACTTTATTTACTGATATCAAAAACGGATTTAGGGCGCGCTATTCGGGCGGTGTCCAAGGAAAAAGCGGGTGCGCGACTCATGGGGATCGATGTGGAC
>Ga0255779_1006893_pt1 | contig 10154 bp, 5 predicted proteins | sample 011ome_21_FD_179977 | JGI IMG/M metagenome (GOLD analysis project Ga0255779, IMG submission 179977) | Coastal salt marsh microbial communities from the Groves Creek Marsh, Skidaway Island, Georgia - 011508AT metaG (version 2) | ecosystem: Environmental > Aquatic > Marine > Intertidal zone > Salt...
TGTAGTAATTTCATTTTATTCAAAGCAAACTAGAGACTTGAAAATAGCCTTTCTTCATGGCTTATTTTTTATTTTAACTCTTTATTTTTTAATCAGTTATTAGTTTTTAAGGCTTGAAAACGATTTTAAATAGATATATAGACCATTTAAAATTAAAGCATAATTTAGTTTTTGATTCTTATAAGGAACTTCATAAATGGAGCATTAATGAAATGTCTGATTTCTGGGAATCAATAGTAAACTTCTTTGAAATTGAATTTGAAAAAAAACCAGAAACAATTTATAAATTCAATAAAAATTTTATCAATTCCTCTTGGTTTACTAATTCAAAAATTAGCTATTCCAAAAATATTTTTAAGAACGATAAATCAACCTCTCCTGCAATAAAATATCAAGACGAAAGTGGAACCTACATTGAGATTTCTTGGAATTCTTTAAAAAATAAAACTTTAGAATTTCAAAATATACTAGTCAAAAATAAGGTCGGAATAGGAGATAGGGTAGTTGGATATTGTTCAAACACACCAGAGACTGTAGCTGCTTTCCTTGCTGCAAATTCAATTGGGGCCATTTGGTCTTCTTGTTCACCAGATTTTGGATACGATTCTGTATATGATAGGTTTAATCAAATCCAACCAAAATTTTTGTTTTATCATTCAGATTATATTTATGGAGGAAAAAATTATAGTTTGGAATCAAAAGTCACGAAACTTAAAAATTCTATTGATTCTATCTCGTCATCTTTAGATTTATGTTCAAAATCAACTTTTTTAATCGATTCAAAAAAAAATAATTTAAATTTCATTTCGGTTGATTTCAATCATCCAATTTGGATATTATTCTCCTCTGGAACAACCGGTAAACCCAAAGCAATTGTTCACAGAACAGGAGGAATGATTTTAGAACATTTCAAAGCTTTAGCTATTCACCAAAATGTCGATTCTACAGATTCTTATTTCTGGTATTCTACAACAGGTTGGATGATGTGGAATTACGCTTTAAGTAGTCTTTTACTTGGTTCAACTTTGTGTATTTACAACGGTTCACCAGTCTATCCAGACAGTGGTGTTTTATGGAGATTTGCAAAAAAATCAAAAATCAATCATTTTGGACATGGTGCAGTTTTTTATCAAACCCAATTGTCTGTTCCTCCAAAAGAACTTATATCTGATGATTTTTCATTCATTAAAACTGTTGGTTCAACAGGTTCTCCTTTATTTAAAGAAACCAATATTGGACTCAGTAAAATTTTTCCTAAATCACACATTATTTCTTTAAGTGGTGGCACTGATGTTTGCACAGCATTTATTGGTGGAAATCCAAATGATAAAGTCATTCCAGGAGAAATTCAGTGTAAGATGCTTGGGGCATCCATTGAAGTGTGGGATGATAATGGTAAAGAAATTAAAAATAAAATGGGTGAATTGGTTTTGTCAAAACCTTTTATATCTATGCCGTTGTGTTTTTGGGACGATAAAAATCAAGAAAAATATAAAAAGAGTTATTTTTCTAAATTTAATCAAGTATGGAGTCATGGAGATTGGGTAACGGAGACATCAAGTGGTGGTATTATAGTTCATGGAAGATCTGATTCAACCCTAAACAGATCTGGAGTTAGAATAGGTACTTCTGAGATTTACAGCGCAATTAAAGACTTAAGTTACGTTGAAGATAGTTTAATTATACATTTAGATAACGCAGATAAAAACAGTTTAATTTTGTTTGTTAAATCCAACATGTTAATTAAAAAGGATGAATTAAGAGCTACAATTAGACAGAAATGTTCTCCGAGGCACGTTCCAGATTTAATCTATCAAACTCCAGATATTCCATACACAATAAGTGGTAAAAAAGTTGAAGTTCCTGTAAAAAAGATATTGTCTGGTTTAGATCACAAAGATTCTGTTAGTAAAGATTCTTTAAAAAATCCAGGGTCTATAGATTGGTTTTTAGAGTTTTACAAAAATCAATTGTAAGTGTCTAAAAGATTTTTCTGTTCATTAATTGAAGATATAAATTCTTCTTTTAATGATTCAGCTAAATCTTTTACAGAAAGATCGTTTTCAATTGTTGTTACACCTTGTCCTGCAGACCAAATTGTTTTCCATGCCTTAGCTTCAGCTTTTGCTGCATCCAACTCACTCCCAAAATTGATTTTTTTAGAATTACCCCACATTTCTTCAGTAATTCCCATAGATTCTAGACTTGGTCTTAAAAAATTAGCACTAACTCCAGAAACTGCGGCAGTGTACACAATATCCTCAGCTTTTGAATTGATGATCATTTCTTTATATGCATCATCAGCTTTACTTTCTTTTGTATTAATAAATCTAGTTCCCATGTATGCCAAATCAGCACCCATTTGTTTTGCTGAAGCTATATCACGACCATTGGAAATGCAACCTGAAAGAAGTATTGTTTTATTAAAAAACTTTTTAACCTCTGCAATAAAAGGAATTGGATTTAGTGTTCCTCCATGTCCTCCTGCTCCTGCAGCAACTAAGATCAAACCATCAACTCCTGCCTCTGCTGCTTTTTCAGCATGCCTTTTTTTGATGACATCATGAAAGACTAAACCTCCATAAGAGTGAACGGCATCAACCAATTGACTAACTGCTCCAAGAGAAGTTATAATTATTGGAACTTTGTGTTTAACACAAAGCATCAAGTCAGCTTGAACCCTTGGATTGGTATTATGGACAATCAAATTTACACCATATGGAGCCGCTTTTTTCCCAGTCTCTTTTTCAAACTCCTCTAGTTCAGTTTTAATCTGAATTAACCATTCTTCAAATCCTTCAGATGTTCTTTGATTCAAAGCTGGAAAAGTTCCAACAATCCCATTTTTACAACATTCTATAACAAGTTCAGGTCCTGAAATCAAGAACATTGGAGCTGCAACAGCTGGTATACTAAGTTCACTTATAAATTTTGGTTTACTCATTTTAATTTAGATTTAGTATAAATATACTATTTAATTTATTTGAAATTGATACATCTATATTCAATTTTTTGAAATTAAGTACAGACGTATTTAGAATGTAAAAAAAAAGAGCAATATTTCTATTACTCTTTTTTTACCAATTAAATTAATTTTTAAAAGTCATGTTTTAATGAAAACATCACTTGTCTTCCTAACTGAGGCATATTTGGAAATAAGCTATAATGAGTATCCATTAAATTAAGAACATTCATTCCTAACTTTGTTTTTGTTGTTAGTCTGTATCCTAATTGTGCATCAATTATATTTCTGCTGTCGACAGTTCCAGAATAAAAGGCACCTGAACTTGCTTCAAAACCACCATCATATTTGAAAGTAGCTCCATAATTCCATTTATTGTTGTCATAAGCAAATCCTAATTTTAATCTGTCCTTTGAATGGTTTAGGTGAAAGCTATCTGTTGAATTGGGATCTGCACTAATATCTTCACCCTTAAATTCAGTCTGAGTTACTGTAGAGTAATTTGCAAATACAGCTAAATTTTCATTAGCTCTATATTTTAATGCTCCTTCAAATCCCCAGTATTTAACTTTACCAAAATTTTTGTATCCAAGCATTACGTTTGGCTTTCCATTGTCTGGTGCTTGATCAGTTTCAACTGTTCCAATCGGTCCCATTGCAGCAACCCCATTACCAGCGGCAACATAGGCATTTGCTAAAGCATCAGCATAAGCGGCTCCAAAAATAGGTCCATATTGTGGAGTTAAAGCTGCTGTAAAAAATGGACGTAATGTGTTTCCAAGATCAGTTCCTAAATTTGTTAACGCAACAAGTGGGCTTAATTGTTCAATTCCTACAAAGTTTTCTTTAGTAGTATTGTATACATTTACATTTAAAGTCATTTTATCAGATAACATTCCTTTGTATCCAAATTCATAGTGACTTTCTTTACCTAATTTTGCAGAATCCCCACCCTCAAGTGGTCCAAATGGTTGTCCTGTTGTAGTTACCATAGCTCCTTGAGAAAAGGCACCAAGTCCAGCCACACCTGCAAGTGTCATTTGATCAGTTAAAAATGGAATAAATCCTTGTAACGGAGTTCCTATTAAAGCAGGAGCAACTGATGCAGTAGTAACTGCAAATGCTGTTTCTATAGGCATCCCTACACCTGGATTTGATGGTAATCCCGGTATAAACCATGTTGTTGAGGGATTGGAAAATGTTTGTGCATTTTTATTTCCATATATCCATACATTCGCAACTCCTCCAGGAAGTTGAGAAACTGGTAAATCAACAAACATATTTAAAGCAGTTACAGGTATAAACACTTTGTTGTAAGTTAATCTTGTAGAATGTTTTTGAGAAGGTTTGTAAACTAAAGCTATTCTTGGTGAAAATGAATTTTCTCCCATTGCTGGGTATTTGTCATATCTTCCAGCTAGTTGCAAGTTTAGTTTATCACTTATATCAGTTTTTGTTGAAAAATAAGCTCCATATATTCTATAGTTGTCTTCATCTTCATATCTCCCAAATGTTTGTTTGTATGATTCAAAGTTTGCATTTTGAGATTCAACTCCAACTGACATACTGGTATTAATTTTATCAAAAGAGAGTTCATATTGTAGTTGAAAATTAGACTGTCTACTTTCAACACCCGAGCTTAATCCAGTTCTATAATTGAATCCTCTTTTATCATCTTCTTTAGGATTTTTTACATCTGAAATGCTGTATTGCATAAACAAATTTCCAGCTTGAAGTCTTGTTTGAAAAAAAGATGATATTTGTTGAGCTCTTGTCTCTCCTGTTGAGCTAATTAAAATATTCGTTCCAATCTCAGAAATTCCTCCGGTTGTAGTTAGAGAAAAATTATTTGATGGTCTATAATAATAAGTAGCATCAGCTCCTCTTTGAAAACTTCTATCAATAATTCCATCAATTGTTCTTAATAACCTTCCAGTGTTAGCATCTTTAACCTCATTTACAATTTGAGATGTTGAGCTGGCAGGATAATCGAAGTCTTCATTTTCAACAAACTTCAAATTAAATTTATATCCTGATGTATTTTCATCATTACTCACAGCATGTCTAAAATTCATCTTAAACATATTCATGTCAAAACTACCTGCTTTTTCGAATCCTCCTGATTGAAGACTAATTGATGTTCCAGGGTGTTTAAATGGATCTTTACTTAGATAGTGAACTACACCAGCTCCGACACCTGGCCCATACAGAGCAGAGGCAGGCCCCAACACAACTTCCACTTTTTCAATATCAAGATTACTTAAGTTACTTGCATCGGCATCAAAGAAATCAATTCCAGTTTGATTAAGTGCTCTGTAGTCTAACATTACCAGAGTAGAAGTTGTAAAAAGATCTACATTATCTCTTAAAGCTATACTCGTTCTACTAGCACCATGTTGATCAATTTGAACACCAACTAAATCATCCAATAATTTTAAAGAATTAAATGAAGATTTTCTTTCAACTTCTTTTGCTCCAATTGTTTGTATTGAAGAGGCTGCATTAATAGCTTTTTCTGGTTTTCTCGATCCAGAGACTATCACTTCATCCAAAGATTCCCCAGTACTTAATGAAACGGAAATAACTTGGTTAAACGAGTTTACTAAAACTGTTTGGCTTTCAAACCCAAGTGAACTAATCTCAAGTGTCCAAGGAAGATCTTGATCAGATGATAAAGCAAAATTCCCGTTATCATCAGTTGCGACTCCGATTGTTGTTCCTTGAATAATCACGTTCACACCATATATAGGGTCAACTCCATCAGTAATTTTTCCTTTTACTGCATTAGTTTGTGCATTAACCATCATAAATGATGCAAGCAAAAAAACTAAACTTGATAAATAAAATTTGAATTTCATAATTGTTTTGTTTTGGTTTAATTAAATTTTGTTGTAAGATTAATTTTAAATAATCTTAGATATTAATGTTGTTTTTTTTTAAATATCAATATCATACTAAAAATAGTAAAAAAATACTAAATACATAAAAAGAGGTATTTTGTTTAATTAAATTGATAAAATATAACACTTAAAATTATGTTATCAATAATCTGTTAAATAGATTGTGAAATTATTTTTTGGTTAAATTTTAAAGAAAAACAGAAAAATATTTGAGATACCAGCCAGTGAAAAACGAGTGACAATTACTTTATAAATTGCTGTGTTTTATTCCCAGATTACGTCTTCTTTAATTTTTAACCAATTATTATATTGATCAGAAAATTTTTCATCAATTTTTGATCTTTTAATTTTAAGTGTGGGTGTCGTCATTCCGTTTTCTGGAAGCCAATCTTCTTTAACAAAAACAACTTTAGACATCTTTTTATAGTTGTCTAGACTGCTGTTTACTTTTTCTAAAATTTTAGAAATTTTAGAGTTTGTTGAATCTTTATCTTTTAAAGCAGATTCTGAGGGAACTGCTAATAATAAAGGCTGGTCACATCCTAAACCGACTACACATATTTGGGTAAATTCAGTTACATCTCCAAAATAAGCCTCCAAAACACCAGGTTCAATGTATTTTCCTTTTGAAGTTTTAAACATATCTTTAATTCTTCCTGTTATATATAAAAATCCATCGTCATCTATATAACCTTTGTCACCAGTATGTAGCCACCCATCTTTTATTGTTTCATTGGTAACTTCTTCATTTTTATAGTAACAAGTTAAAATAAATGGTCCCCTCATTAAGATTTCTCCTTGTTCACTAATTTTTAAATCTACACCTGGTGTTGGTTTTCCAACAGATCCTACACCAAGTGGTTGATATGGGTTTAAATTTGTACATGTGGCACAATTTTCAGTCATTCCATAACCATTGGTTATATAAATACCTAATTTTTTGTACCAATTTAAAAGCTCTAGGGGCATTGCAGCTGCTCCGGTTACAAGTGCCTTAGCTTTAGACATACCAAGAGCTTTTTTTAATTTTCTTTTTATTAGCCAAGAAATAACAGGAATTTTTAATAATTTCTCAAGCTTTTCTTGAGGCATTTTCATGAGAATCTTTTCTTGAAATTTTGCATAAATTCTTGGAACTCCTTGAAATGCTGTTGGTTGAATATCATTAAGATTTTGCGCAAATGTTTCCAGAGACTCAACAAATGAAATTGTTCCACCATACCTAAAGGCTACATGTTCAATAACTACTCTTTCAAAAATATGATTAAGTGGCATGTAAGAAATAAAGCTATTGTTTCCTTTTAAATCAACTTTTAATGGGTTGCCGTCTTCAGTAATTCTTTTGGTATTAAAAAGTGTTTCGTAAGTTAATACAACTCCTTTTGGGTCACCAGTTGTACCAGATGTAAAAATAATAGTCCAAATGTCTTTTAGTTTTGGCTTAAAGTCTTCAGTTTGAGGCTCAAACTTATTTATGAAATCATGCCACTGATGACCAGTGTCAACTGATGAATGATTTTTATAATTCGGAAAAGCAATAATTGGCATCTCTGAATTAACTCCTTTTTTCATTTCCTCCCAATTTTCTAGTTTACCTACAAAAAGAGCTTTTACATCACCAAAAGTTAAAAGATTATTTATTTCTTTTGAATTTAGAGTTGGAAAAAAAGGGACTGAAATATATCCTGCCATGGAAATTGCCAGATCAGCTATAATCCATTCTCTACAGTTTTTTGAAACAAGACCAATATGACTATTTTTTTCAAGACCTAAGCTTTTTAAACCATTAGATAGTTTTCTAGCCATTAATCCTACCTCTTTCCAAGTGTAACTTTCCCATAAATCTCCAAAGGGTTGTTTTAAAAAAGGCTTGTCAGATAGTTCTTTTTCCCATCTGTAAAAAGGAAAATCAAATAATTCGTTGCTCATATTATTTTTGTTTTGTTGTATAAATAATTACTGAAAATAAGGTTTTTTTTTAAAACATATTTATAATTAAATATATGATGTTTTAAAATTAAATTTTTTGACTTTGTATAATTTAAAGTAGCAAACTATTATTGATACAATTTAAAAGGTATATAATTTTCATTAATTTTACCTATGTTAGAATCTAGAAAAATTAGAGATGAAAGTTAGAAAACCTAGTGTTGACGTTTTAAGTTCAAATTTTATTGAAAACGAGATTTCAATGAAAAAATTATTAAAAGAACTTCAGTCGTACTACAAGTTGTCTAAACAAGAGGGAACAGATGCTCAAATTAAAAGAGCTCGAACTAGGAAAAAATTACTTGCTCGGGAAAAAATAGATTTGTTACTTGACAAGAGAAAACCTCATATTGAATTAATGCCACTGGCTGGCTTAAAACACGAAAATGGTTTTGGTGCTGGGGGTACTACAGTTGTAGTTCTTGGATATGTATCAAATGTTCTCTGTCTAATTAACGCAAACGTAGCTACAAGAAAAGCTGGAGCAGTTGATTATGCCACTAGTCTTAAAAATTTAAGACTTTCACAAATTGCAAAAGAAAATAAATTATTGATCATAAATTTAGTGGAAAGCGGAGGAGCTAATTTACCAGATCAAGATAGAGTTTTTAATAATTATGGTAAATTTTTTATGGAGATGTCTAGAAGATCAAAAGAGGGTATCCCAACAATTTCCGTAGTTTTTGGAAGTGCAACAGCAGGTGGAGCATATGTTCCGGGTATGTCAGACTATTCTATTTTTCAAAAAAATGCTGCTAAAGTTTTTTTAGCTGGTCCACCATTAGTTAAAATGGCCACTAATGAAGATTCTAATGATGAAGAGCTTGGTGGGGCACAAATGCATAGTAGTATCTCTGGGGTTTCAGATTTTTTAGCAAAAGATGAAAAAGAAGCTTTAGCAATAACAAAAAAATTAATAAAAAAAATAAAAAAACCAACAGAAAATCTCTTTACAAAAGATTCTGTTCCACCAAAATTTGATGCAAAAGAAATATTAGGTATTATTCCCTCAAATTTGAAAAAACCTTTTGATGTTAGAGATCTTGTAAAAAGGTTTGTTGATAGTTCTGAGTTTGTCGAGTTTAAAGAGAATTATGGCAGAACAATGTTTTGTTGTTGGACTAAAATAAATGGATATCCTGTGGGTATAATAGCTAACAATGGAGTGATCTTTATTGAGTCTGCCCGAAAGGCAACTCATTTTATTCAATTAGCAAATAAATCCCACACACCGTTACTTTTTATTCATAACACTACAGGATTTATGGTTGGAAAAAGATATGAGCAAAATGGTATGATTAATTCTGGAGCTCAGCTAATTCATGCAGTTTCCGGAAGTACAGTTCCTCACATTAGTTTACAAGTTGGAAATTCTTATGGAGCTGGAAATTATGCAATGTGTGGTAGATCATTTGACCCAAGATTTTTATTTTCATACCCAAATGTAAAATCAGGTGTCATGGGAGCAGACCAGCTTTCTGGTGTAATGGAAATAATTAAAAGAAATGCTGCAGCATCATCAAACAGGACAATAGATGAAAGTAAATTAAAAAAAGAAAAAAAAGCTTTAGCTGAAGATGCCGATAAAAGAGCTAGTGTTTGGCATACAACATCTGAAGTTTGGGATGATGGAGTTATAGATCCAACAGAAACTAGAAAATATTTGTCATTAGCTTTAGCAACAGTTTATAGTACTGAAATCAAGGGATCAGACTCTTTTGGGATATTTAGAATGTAATTTGATATGGGTTATTTTAAATTAGAGGATATAAAAAAAATAAATACATTGAAATTTCATTTCATTCAATGGAATGAAAAAAATCATGTACTTACTGTATTTTTAGATCGAGCAAATAAAAAAAACGCACTTCATCCTCAGATGATTAATGAAATAGCATTTGTTTTTCAGTATGCATCTTATAGCGATAATGTAAGAGCATTACTTTTAAAAGCAAATGGAGATGTTTTTTGCTCAGGATTAGATTTGAAAGCAGTTTCTGGAGATTTAGAAAATAATATTTCAACTGTCCCACAGCCAAACTCAAAAATTTTAATCGCTGAAATATTCAATAAACTTTATAAGCCAAAAATTTGCCAACTAGAGGGTGATGTTTATGCAGGTGGATTATTATTAGTTGCAGGATGTAATTATGTTATTTCTTTAGATGATTTAAAATTTGGTCTTCCTGAAGTAAAAAGAGGAATTTTTCCAATGCAAGTTATGGAGTCTCTTTCTAAAATTATGCCTGCAAGAAATGTTATTGATTGGTGTGTTAGAGGTTATAATTTAAAGTCTGAAATGG
>Ga0255779_1006919_pt1 | contig 10130 bp, 7 predicted proteins | sample 011ome_21_FD_179977 | JGI IMG/M metagenome (GOLD analysis project Ga0255779, IMG submission 179977) | Coastal salt marsh microbial communities from the Groves Creek Marsh, Skidaway Island, Georgia - 011508AT metaG (version 2) | ecosystem: Environmental > Aquatic > Marine > Intertidal zone > Salt...
AGCTGAAGCGGCACTACAGCTGGTCGAGAGTTTTCCCGCACCGGTGCAGCTTGTCTCGTCTCAAGGTGTTTGGCTAAGGGTCAAAGATGCCGATGGGTCGATCATTTTCGAGCGTATCATGGATGCGCATACGCCCTATGAGGTGCCGCTCAACGATCCCCCGGCGGTGATCGAGCGGGCGGGCAATGCAAGCGCGTTGTTCTTTTTGGTGAATGGCGCGCTCTATGGTCCGGCCGGGGGCAGCGGGCGTGTGGCTAAAAATATTGAACTCTCCGCGGAGAAACTGACGCAAAGCTATGAACGTTACGCGCCGCAGGATCAGTCGCCGCTTTATAGTTTACTGCTTGAGCTTGAAACTGACCGCGTCAAACCCTAGTCATAAGGCAACAACCTTAACTCGTGAAAGTGTCGCATGTCTCTCAATCATATTCGCCCGTGGCGTAACATTTACCGCCGCAAAAGTCGGCAGATCATGGTTGGCTCGGTTCCGGTGGGTGGGGACGCGCCCATTACGGTCCAGACAATGACCAATACGTTGACCACGGATGTAGCTGCAACCGTTTCACAGATTCAGGCCTGTGCGGATGCCGGCGCGGATATTGTCCGGGTCTCTGTGCCCGACGAGGCCTCCTCCAAGGCGCTCAAAGAGATTGTGCGTGAAAGCCCGGTCCCGATCGTGGCAGACATCCATTTTCACTATAAGCGCGGCATAGAGGCCGCGGAGGCTGGCGCGGCCTGCCTGCGGATCAACCCGGGCAATATTGGCAGCCAAGAGCGCGTGCGCGAGGTGATCAAAGCGGCCCGCGATTATGGCTGCTCGATGCGGATCGGCGTGAATGCCGGCTCGCTTGAGAAACATTTGCTCGACAAATACGGTGAGCCTTGCCCGGATGCGATGGTGGAAAGCGGGCTTGAGCATATTAAAATTCTGCAAGACAATGATTTCCATGACTTTAAAATAAGCGTCAAGGCCAGTGATGTTTTCATGGCCGCCGCGGCCTATCAAGCCTTGGCGGAGGCCACTGATGCGCCGATTCACCTTGGGATCACGGAAGCTGGTGGCCTGATGTCCGGCACGATCAAATCCGCCATTGGTTTGGGAAATCTGCTCTGGATGGGCATTGGCGATACGATCCGCGTCAGCCTCTCGGCCGATCCTGTGGAAGAGGTGAAGGTTGGCTATGACATCCTCAAATCACTGGGCCTGCGTCATCGCGGGGTGAATATCATTTCCTGCCCAAGCTGTGCGCGGCAGGGCTTTGACGTGATCAAAACCGTTGAGGCTTTGGAGCGCCGGCTTGAGCATATCAAAACGCCCATGTCGCTTTCGATCATCGGCTGCGTGGTCAATGGTCCAGGAGAGGCCATAATGACCGATGTGGGCTTCACCGGCGGGGGGAATGGCGCGGGCATGGTCTATTTGGCGGGGCAGCAAAGCCATAAATTGTCAAATGACGAGATGGTGGAGCATATTGTCAGCCAAGTGGAAACCCGCGCGGCACAGCTCGACCTGGAAGCGGCTGCGGTGGAGAATTCAGCCAACTAAGGTGTTTTCGCAGCGTCCAAAATATCCTGCGCCCTTTGCCATGCCGCCGAGCCGCGCGGCAGGAGGTCTTCGGCCCGTTTGGCCTGTATGGCGGCATTTTCCATATTTCCTTGCAGTGCGTAGCGCTCTGCAATGGCCAGAACAGCCTGTCCTTGCTGACCACTGCGGGCATAGGCCGTGCCGATATCGCGTAAAATTCGCGCATCTCGACTGTCGCGGTTACGGGCCTTTTGCAAAATTTTCAGAGCTTGTGCGTTTGAACTTTTGGTGTTTTGTGCCAGGAGCGATCGGCCATAGCCCCCCAAGATAAGCGCATTGTTGGGCGCCAGCTGGGCCGCGCTGGCATAGGCTTTTGTTGCAGCCGAAAATGCGCGGCTTTCCAATAGAATTTGTCCCTGCAACTCCCGGTAAAATGCATCGTTGGGATGGGCCTCGACCAGCTGGGCCATGTTCTTTTGCGCAGTGCTGCTGCGGCCACTGCGGTGATCGGCGATAGCTCTGCGCATCAAATCAACGTCTGAACTGCCCGTCGCGCGTCGCAAGGTCCATTGCGGCGCCCGCAGAAATCCTGACAACTTGCCTTGAATGCGTGAAAACCAATAGGCTTGTTTGACATCTGGCCGATGTGAGGGCGCTGTTGCGGCATAGGCGTTAATGGTGCGAATGCGGTCGCGGTTGAGGGGATGGCTGCGTGTATAGGGATCTTGATGCTCCTCGCTCAGATTAGACTGACCGATGAAGAGCTTGAACACTTCAACCATGGCGGCAGGGTCGACCTTGGCCGCATTCATGAACCGCAAGGCCGACTGATCTGCCGCGGATTCCTCAATGCGGGTATGGGCTAGTAAGACACGATTTACCGATCCAGTTGCACCAAGGGCCAGTCCGAGACCCGCATCTGTATGCCCAGCTGCAACCGCGGCGGCGGCAACCAATACGCCAAAGGAGGTGGCCAGTTTGGCCCGCTTGGCATTGGCAAGGCGCCGCGAAATATGCCCATTGCTGATATGCGCCGCCTCATGTGCGATCACCGATTGCAGCTGCGCGGCACTCTTCAGTTGAAGCACAAGTCCGGCATGTAAAAAGATATGCGTGTGATCAATGACAAAGGCATTCAAGCCCATGTCATTGATGATCCAAACCTTCACATTGTCACTATTGAGATTTGCAGCGCGCAGGATCGGCTCGGCCAGCTGCTGCAACCCATATTCGATATCTGGATCGCGCAGCAGGCTGACACTATGGGCGGCAGAGGCGTTGAGGGCGCAAAAAATGGAGAGAAAAATTGCTTTCAAATATGTCTTGAACATGTATCGGTCCTTGGGCCATCTATTAGAGCGTTTGCGAAAGGAAAAGGCATGCCATTGTCGAAACGAAGTCAAGTTGATCCTTTCATTGTTATGGACGTAATGGAAGCGGCGCGTGCCGCTGAGGCGGAAGGTCGCCGAATTGTGCATATGGAAGTGGGGCAACCGAGCACAGCTGCGCCTCTTAAGGCCCGGCAAGCTGTGGCCGCAGCGCTGCCGCATGATGCGATGGGCTATACGGTGGCCCTTGGGTTGCCGGAGTTGCGCGCGGGAATCGCAGCGCTTTATAAACGTTGGTATGATGTGGATTTGGACCCGGCGCGGGTTGTTGTCACCTCCGGCTCATCGGCAGGGTTTCTCCTCGCCTTCACAGCATTGTTCGATCCCGGCGCGCGCGTCGCGGTGGCCGCGCCCGGCTATCCGTCTTACCGGCAAATTTTAAAGGCCCTGGCGCTCACCCCAGTGGATATTCCCACCCATGCCAGCCAAGGCCATCAATTGCGGGTCGCTGATTTGCAACATCAGCAACTCGATGGGTTGCTGGTGGCCTCGCCCGGCAATCCCACAGGCACGATGATTGATAAGCCAAGTTTGGCCGCTCTGGCCGATTTTGCGCAATCTCGAGACATAGGCTTCATATCCGATGAAATTTACCACGGGATTGAATATGACAAAAAAGCCGTCACGGCGCTTGAGGTCACAGATCGGGCCTATGTGATCAATTCTTTTTCGAAGTATTTCTCGATGACGGGTTGGCGGATTGGCTGGCTGGTGGTGCCGGAAAATCATCTGCGCAGTGTCGAGCGTTTGGCGCAAAATATGTTTATTTGCCCGCCGCATGTCAGTCAGCTGGCGGCTCTGGCGGCCCTGCAAAGCCACGATGAAATGCAAGAAAACCTGGCCGTCTATCGCGAGAACCGCCGCCTGATGCTGCAAGGCCTGCCTGAGGCGGGTTTGACGCAGATCGCGCCGCCAGATGGGGCTTTTTATATTTATGCAGATATCTCTGAGTTTGGCGTCGACAGTCGGACCTTTGCTGCGGAAGTCTTACAAGAGGCGGGGGTGGCTCTTACGCCTGGACTGGATTTCGACCCGATCCGGGGGGGGCACACAATTCGGCTGTCCTATGCACAAGCGACTGGAGAAATTATTGAGGGCCTGCGGCGTTTGAAGCAGTTTATGCACAATCGATATGTGTGAAATTTCAGCAAGATTTGGCCTGCAAGACGGGCTTTGAACAATTTGAGCCGCTCTGCGCTTATATTTGGCGCATTCGTGTTTTGACCTGAGCCGGCGCACCGCATATAGAGACGAAAAGACGGAGCCAAACCCCCTATGCCCAGCCTGAGCGCCCTCGGAAAATTAGTCACCAGATCCTGCGCGCGCCTCGCGATGCTGTGCTTGCGCATTTTGGGGGCAATTTTTTCATCGCTGACTTTGGCTGCGGTGTTTGGCGCGGTGGTCTTAGGTGCGATTTTCCTGATCTATGGGCAAGGGTTGCCCAGTCATGATGAATTGGCCAGCTATCAGCCGAAAACAATCAGCCGGATTTACTCGGGTGAGGGGCATATCATCGATGAATTTGCGACCGAACGGCGCCTTTTTGCATCGGCCGATGAGATACCGGATTTGGTGAAGGCGGCGTTTATTTCCGCTGAGGATAAGAATTTCTATAGCCACGCGGGCTATGATCCAGCCGGGATGGCCGCAGCTCTGCGCGACGCGATTGTCTCGCGCGGGGCCAATTTGCGCGGTGCCTCGACCATCACGCAACAGGTGATGAAAAACTTCCTGCTCGATGGGTCACGCTCGGCAGAACGTAAAATTAAAGAGCTGATATTGGCCACGCGAATTGAAGGCACTTTGGATAAAGAAGGTATCCTAGAGCTTTATCTTAATGAGATTTTTTTGGGGCAAAATTCCTTTGGGGTCGCGGCGGCGGCACAGACCTATTTCAACAAATCTCTCGACGATCTTTTACCCGAGGAGGTCGCCTATTTGGCCACCTTGCCCAAGGCGCCATCAAAGTACCATCCCGTGCGCCAGCGTGAGCGGGCCATAGCGCGGCGCAATTTTGTATTGCGTGAGATGAATGAAAATGGGTTCTTGTCAGATATTGAGTATGAGATGGCCCGTAAGAAACCTCTCAAGACCGTTCAAAGTGGCGATTTTGCCAGCTTTCGCAGCAATCTGCCCGGGCGGGATTACCCCACAGATGAGATACGCCGGCAATTGACCCGCGACTTTGGCACGGCTGAATTTTTCACTGGCGGCTATTCCGTTCGGGCGACGATTGATCCGACATTGCAACAGGTGGCGGCGCAAAGCCTGCGGCTCGGGCTTGAAGATTATGACCGGGCGCAAGGCGTGTATCATGGCACAGGTCAGGTGATTGCCGCTGAGCAGCTGGGCGATTGGCGCGCCGCGTTGAGCAAGCTCGACGTGCCGCGCGATATTGTGATCAATCAGCTTTGGCGTCCAGCGGTTGTGTTGGAGCTGATGAAAAGCGATGCGCGCTTGGGTATTGAAGGGATAGAGGGCGACGCTCATATCCTACCGGCCAGCGATGTGACATGGGCGAAAAAGCAAAATAGCGATGGCAGCATCAGCAAATCAGCAGCCAAGCGGGTCAAAGACTTGCTCTCCGTCGGTGACGTGATTTTGGTGTCGCCGGTTGTTAACCCAGAAGATGGGGTCTTTGTGAATTGGTCACTGCGCCAGGTGCCAAAGATCCAAGGCGGGTTTGTCGCCATGGATGTGCATACGGGCCGGGTCCTGGCGATGCAGGGCGGATTTTCCTATCAACACTCCGTGTTCAACCGCGCCACGCAGGCCAAACGTCAGCCCGGCTCTTCTTTCAAGCCTTTTGTCTATGCTGCCGCCCTCGACAGCGGCTATAGCCCAGCGACCATTGTGATTGACGCGCCGATTGAGGTCGACACGCCACAAGGCTTGTGGCGCCCCAAGAATTACTCAGATAAATTCTATGGCCCGACGCCGGTGCGCACGGGTATCGAGCAATCAAGAAATCTCATGACCGTGCGATTGGCTCAGGAATTGGGCATGCCGACGATTGCGCTATATGCGGAGAAATTCGGGGTTTACGATAACATGAAGCCTTACCTTTCGGCCTCACTGGGGTCTGAAGAGACGACGCTTTACAAAATGGTGTCGGCCTATGCCATGTTCGCCAATGGTGGCGAGCGGGTGCAGCCCACCTTGGTTGATCGGGTGCAAGATCGGAACGGCAAAACCGTGTTTTTGCATGATCAACGCAGCTGTGACGATTGCCGAACCCCCGATCTGATGGCCGGCCGCCTGCCCAAGATAACGTCAAACCGCGAGCGGGTGATGGATCCGGTCACCGCCTATCAATTAACCGCGATGATGGAAGGGGTCGTTGAGCGTGGCACAGCCAGCCGGACGGTCAATCTTTCCGTGCCCGTGGCAGGAAAGACCGGAACCACCAATGAGGCTAAGGATGTCTGGTTCGTGGGCTTCACCAGCAATATCGCTGCGGGCTGTTATATGGGTATGGACCAGCCACAGCCTTTGGGCCGCGGCGCTGGCGGTGGCGGCATGTGTGGACCTGTGTTCAATCGCTTTATGGAGGTGGCGATTGAGCGCTATGGTGCCGGCGAATTCACCGTGCCGGACAATGGTACCTTTATCAACATCAACCGCTTTACGGGCGCGCGTTTGCAGGAGGACGCCGAGGGGGATCATGTGGTCGCTGAATTTTTCCGCGATGGAAGCGAGCCGATTTTTGGTGTGGCTTTTGACGGGGGCTTTCAGGTCAGCAGCAATATGCCCATGTTTGCGGAAGGGGAGACCGAAGAGATGCAACAGGTCATCACCTCCACCGGCAAGACAATCACTGTGGCGCCCCAGGCCTCCTTTGGCTCTTTGTCGTCCGGTGGGCTTTACTGACGAAAATCGGTTGTGGCGCTTGGCAATCGCTCCTGGCTTGGGTAGACCGATCCCAACTGAACTTCATAATCTGGTAGGTTTGATATGCGCGCGGAAATGGTCAATGTTGTGGCAGCCATCGAAAAGTCTTTGGGACTTTTGGCCAAGCGTCTGGACTACGACACCGCGCCCTATCGGTTGGAAGAATTTAACGCCATGATTGAAGACCCCAGTCTTTGGGACGATCAAGAGCGGGCGCAAAAGTTGATGCGGGATCGCCAGATCTTAGTCGATGCCATCGCCACCTATGAGGGAATCCGCCAAGATCTGTCAGACAATCTGGAAATGATTGAGCTGGGCGCTGCGGAGGATGACGGAGAGGTCGTCAAAGATGCTGAAGAGGCTCTCAAAGCACTGCGCACCACGGCCGCGGAAAAGGAGCTCGACGCGCTGCTGGACGGGGAGGCGGACAGCAATGATACCTTCCTTGAGATCAATTCTGGCGCTGGTGGGACGGAGAGTTGCGACTGGGCCTTGATGCTATCGCGCATGTATGTGCGTTGGGCGGAGAAAAAAGGGTACACGGTCGAGCTGCAATCGGAAACGGCGGGCGAGGAGGCGGGCATTAAGTCTGCGGCCTATAAGATATCGGGGCATAACGCCTATGGCTGGTTGAAGTCAGAGTCGGGCGTGCATCGCTTGGTCAGGATCAGCCCATTTGACGCCGCCGCCAAACGGCACACGTCTTTTTGCTCGGTGTGGGTCTACCCTGTTGTGGATGACAATATCGAGATTGAGGTCAACCCATCCGATATTCGCATCGATACCTATCGCAGTTCCGGGGCCGGTGGCCAGCATGTGAACACGACAGATTCTGCCGTGCGTATTACGCACCATCCCACTGGGATCGTCGTGACCAGTTCGGAAAAATCACAGCATCAGAACCGCGATATTGCGATGAAGGCTTTGAAGTCTCGCCTGTACCAAATGGAGCTGGATCGGCGCAATGCTGCGATCAATGAGGCGCATGACAACAAAGGCGACGCCGGTTGGGGCAATCAGATCCGAAGCTATGTGCTGCAACCCTATCAGATGGTCAAAGACTTGCGCACCTCCTATGAAACCTCAGACACCAAAGGGGTGTTGGATGGGGATCTCGATGGCTTGATGGCCGCGACTTTGGCGATGAATGCCTCTGGAAAATCGCGGGCGGATGCTCAGGGCGAGTAGAAAGCCGCTGACAAAAAAGGCGCGGCCAAAGCCACGCCTTTTGAACCCGAAAAGGTATTGATTTATTCTTTTGCAGCGGGGGCGGCGGCTGGTTTCTTGGCCGCACCTGGATTGAGAGGATCGTCTTGGCGCTGGACGGAGCCCTCAAAATGGGCGCCGCTTTCGATGGCGATGGTTTTGTGGATGATGTCGCCCTCAACCTGTGCCGTCGAGGTCAGCCGCACCTTTAGGCCACGCACCCGGCCAATCACATGGCCATTTACCACAACATCATCAGCAATGATTTCGCCTTTAACGGTCGCACCTTCCCCGATGGTTAAGAGATGGGCGCGGATGTCGCCGTCCACGCGGCCTTCAACTTGAATGTCACCGGTGGTTTTCAGATTGCCAGTGACGTGAAGATCAGACGACAGGACCGATGCGGGCGGTTTTGCCTTCGGTGCTGCAGGTTTGAATTCGGTTGCTGGTTTGTTGATCGGCGCGGCGGGTTTTTCGGCTGCGGCGGCGTCGGGTTTCGCGGATGGGTCGTTGATTTTGCTTTTAGAAAACATCTCTTCCTGCCTTAATAAATGTCATTGGGTTTACGGCTTTACCATTCACGCGGACTTCATAGTGAAGATGGGTGCCGGTTGATCTGCCTGAGTTTCCCATATCACCGATCCTTTGTCCACGGGAAACGCGTTGGCCTTTTTTTACGCGAATTTTTGCCAAATGGGCATAGCGAGTTTCTATGCCAAATGCGTGTTTGACATAGACAACGCGGCCGTAACCGCTCCCCCATTCCGCGCGTGTAACCACCCCGTCGGCGGTGGCATAAATGGGGGTTCCGCGATTTGCAGCAAAATCAGAGCCATTGTGCATCTGCCCCCAGCGCGGACCGAAGCCGCTGGTGTAACGATGGGTAGATTTCACCGGCATATCAAAGGGCGCTTTTTCAGCTGCAATACGATAGATATTGAGTTTGTCGAGTTGAGCCAAAATGTTATTGGCCCGGTCAACGGTGGGATCAACTGTGTTGAGAGCGTCGGGGGCATAGGTGATCGGGGAGAGGGCGCCACCCTGTCCCGAATAACCGCGCCGCACTTGCTCGAGCAAGCGGTCAGTATTCAACCCAGCGTTGCGAAACATTTTGTCGAGTGGCTTCACCGAAATGCTCATCGCCTCTTCCAGCTGACGAAAAATTCGGTCGCCTTTTTCTTCGAGAAATTGAATTTCCAATTCCAAATTGGCCATTTCTTCATGTGCTTGGAAGGCGCGCCGGCGGGCGTGATCGCGTTCCACAGCCACGTCTTCCAGCGTATCGGTGACGTAATCCATTGTGCTGGCCACGGATTCTGAGGAGCTATCGTCGACAGGTTTGCCCGTGTCGTGGTCAAGCTGCGCGGCCAGTTGATCCAAGTCGCGCTGCAAAAGCTCCCTTTGGCCCATGACCCGCCGCAGCGTGGCTTGCATCACTTCCATCGCGCGGTCCAACTCGCGCCGTTGATCCTCTGATGTCAGAAGCTCAGATTGCATTTCGGACACCTGCGCGAGGGCCGTGTTGAAACGCTCCTGCGCTGTCAAAGCCTCCTGGGCGCGGGTGTCGCGCTCATTGGCGAGGGCATTCAATCGCTCTTCATAGATGGCTTGATCGCGCCGGGCCTGATCACGGAAATTGCCAGTACCAATGGTGTCGAGCAGCACGATGGCTGTTGCAACAATTGCCCATCCGATGAAAGCGGCTGATGTGACCAGAGTGAAAATTTGTGACAGCGGCGTGAGGCGAATAAAGCGCGTGCCAGTTCCACTGCGCAAAAACAGCCGTTTTTCCGGCATGAGTCGTTCCAGGAATTGTTGTGACCTTAACCGAAGTGCACTGAACAAATCTCAATTCCAATCTACAAGGGGCCGCCGAGCGCGGTATCTTTGCGGACTGAATACCCAAATGACCAATCTGCCGCAACGAATTTGATAGAGGCAAATCCTTTATATTCGCTTAAATCGGCTTGTTCCTGCTCACAAACTCTATCGCATGGCCGGTGGGGGTGGCATTTCATCGGCGAGGGGCCAGTAAAAATCGGGTGCGATCCCTGCTTCGGCACGTTTTTCTTCGTTGAAAGGTGGTTTGAGAGGGCCATGGAAATACTGGCGCACGAGGC
>Ga0255779_1006936_pt1 | contig 10110 bp, 10 predicted proteins | sample 011ome_21_FD_179977 | JGI IMG/M metagenome (GOLD analysis project Ga0255779, IMG submission 179977) | Coastal salt marsh microbial communities from the Groves Creek Marsh, Skidaway Island, Georgia - 011508AT metaG (version 2) | ecosystem: Environmental > Aquatic > Marine > Intertidal zone > Salt...
GGCAGGCACATTTCGGGACCGGGGTTTCAGAACTGTTCACTAACAAGCTGGACGCGCATTTTGCGCAAATTGATCCAGCCGCAGGTGCAACCTGCACCTTGAGCCATGGAGATTTGAGGGGTGACAACTTGTTTTTCTGTCCGAAATCCCCCGAGAACCCTCACGGATGGCTCACGATTGATTTTCAGCTCATGTTTAAGGGCCCCGTGCCCTCAGATTTAGCCTACCTTATGAGCAGCGGCAGCGTGTTGCCTGAAGTCTATGCTGCAGAGAACAGAAATCGTATTCTAAAGACCTTTTATGATGAATTTATGCGCAAGACCGAGCGCTATCCCGACTATACCTTTGCTCAGTTTGAGTCAGAATTTGCAGCGATGTGCACCGTCATGTTCATTTATTATGTCGGCATGGGGGGTGCCATATGGCGCGCGGCTGCCTTTGAAAATGCTCAACCTGGTCGAATTGAACTCGGCAGCGAACCCTTCACCACCGACGACTTGACCCCTGATGAACTTCGTAAACGGATGTGGTGGCGCAAGACCATTTGCAACAATCGCGTTCTAATGTCAGACCTAAATTTAATCCCTCTGTGGCAATCTATGCCTGATAATCTCTCGGGCACTGGAGAATGGGTGGAATTGCCACCGCATTTGAACGCACCATAGGGCGGTGTGTTTCAAAGGCTTTGAGATTTCAAATGCGGATGAATACCCTCAGCCTCGTCCAGCGGCGCAGGCACCTACCGCTGGACGCTGGCTCGGATCACTCGACACGCTAGCTACCACCATTAATCGTTATCGTCTGCCCTGTCATCCAACTGGAGGCTTCGGAGGCAAGATATACCACTGCAGGAGAGATATCTTCTGGGTCACCAATTCGCCCGAGTGGAATGTTCAAGCGCTGGCCCATTTCCGGCAGGTCCTCTTCCTTGAGATCAAGAAACTCCATGAAGACTTCAGTGGGAATTGGTCCGGGAGAGACGCCGTTGACACGGATGTTGTAGCGAGCGAGCTCTACCGCTAATGTCTGGGTTAAATTGTTCACACCACTTTTTGCGACTGCATAGGGCCCATTAAATGGCGAAGCTCGATTCGCAGCTTGACTAGAAATATTGATAATCGTTCCGCCACCATTGTCTTTCATGATCGACGCAGCGGCCTGAGCTCCGGTCCAAACGGCTTTCAAATTGAGATTCATTTGGAAATCCCATTGCTTCTCGGGCATCTCCAAAAGTGTTCTAGCGACTCGATCATCCGCGCCACCAGCATTACTCACCCAGCAACTAAGCCCGCCCAGACCCTCTTGTGCCTGCCTAGCCAGCAACTGCACTTGTTCAATATCCATGACATCACAGGTGACAGCGAGTGCCCGGCGTCCTTTCGCACGAATCTTTTCAGCAACCGCCTCAATTTCATCCGTTCGACGAGCTGCCACCACCACGTCTGCACCTGCTTCGGCAAGCCCAAGCGCAATTGCCTCACCAATGCCTCGACCCCCACCGGTTACCACGGCAACCTGCCCTTCAATTCCGAAACGATCCAATATCGTCATGACGTTCTCCTAATTATCGACTCCTGATCATACCTCTGGAGTCAATTGAATGAGAACCCCCAAACGCTGACGAAAACCTATGCGCGCCAAGGCCTGTGTATGCCACGCACCAGAAAAGTCTCGCTTTGATCAATGCGCCCACGCAGGAACGACGGCGGCCTTGGTTAAATGTGACTATGCGATTTAAGAAAGCCGATCACTTGCCCGGCTGTAGCGCCTGGGTCATCCTTCCAGTCCTCAATTAGAACTGCCTGGGGTGCGGCTGAAATCCCACGTGAGATAGATTCCGGGTGGTAAAGATCCTGTCCCATCAGCACCAGTAGAGGATGTTGACAGGACAAAACTTCAGCTTCCGTTGCACTAAACACAAAGTCTTGATCGTAAAGATTACTTCTAAACTGCCTGAGTATGGCCTTGGTCAGCGGTGGCTGGTTGAGCTGTTGCTCCGACGCCCAACCGTCAAACATGTCATAGAAAGCCTGACGATTGTTATCCAAACCAATGGATTGTTGGATCACCGCTGCTATGACGCGCTCTGGCGCGCGCTTTAAAAGATTAAAGGCAAAGGCGCCACCGATACAGCCCCCTAAAATATGACAGCGTTCTACCTGCAGATGATCTAACAAAGCTAGATGATCATCGGTATAGGTATCCCAATTATGATCTGCCTCAATCGGTGCTAGCGACGTTCCTGCATTACGTTGGTCCATAGCAATGACCTGAAAGTCCGACGCTAAGGCTGTGATCGGATTCCACGGACTACTATCCCAAAAACTGATCGCAGAGCGCATTCCGCCAGGCGCAAACAGCAACACCGGCGTGCCTTCACCATAAATTTCGTAATGCAGCGTCACATCGCCCGCTTGAAAATGTCCCATAAAGCCTCCTGTTAGAATTTGATCTTTGACAGCGTCGCGCGCTTAAAATAGCCGATAGCGCCAAGCACCCCGAACTCATGCAATAACGTACTTACGAACCCCCAAAGCGTGTTTGCCGATTTCCGGCTCTAATTGCCTCGGCTTTCGCACTCCGGATTAGCGGTCGTCTACAACTCTGCGGACCTAGCGTCGGCACCCATTTTGATTGCTGCTTCAGTCGATTGTGCGCGCGCAATCTGGACCATAAATCTGCATTTCGGTACCGACTTTGTCATCCCTAATCAAACCGATGGCAGCGGCATCTTCAGATACGCCAACCCAAACTCGTTGATCCCAGAAAATCGGTCTACGAAAAAAAATATCGAGATCAAAGTCGCGATAGCCCTCATCCCAAAGCGCCGCCGTTAAATAATGCACGCCCTGCCCACCACCAATAATCGGTGCTCGAAACCCTGCCGCTTGCGCAGCATCAATCTCATAATGAATAGCATTACCCTCATGACTGTAGGCCCAGGTTGCCTCGGGCGTAAGTTGATATTTTGCGATCGATTTTAAGCTCGACACATCCGCAATGACATTCGGCGGCCGGGTCCCTGCACCCCCAGCACCATGACCGCGGCCGACGGGTTTTAACGACTCCCGCACAACCGTAGCCAAAGACGCGCCAGCTAAATCCGAGAACTGCACCACGGTTTTGATGCGAAGCCCCCTTGGCACCTCATCTACAGATTCAATGATTCCCGCAACATTAAACGCTTCGCCTAATCTCAGGGGTGATTTTTGGGTGAGCCTGGTCAGCATATTAACATTGCCCTCAGCTGATATCCCCGAGGCAATGCCCGCGTCGATGCTTAAACCGATCAAAAATGCTGGGTCAACGATCGTTTGATAACGGTCTGGATTCACGCCGATGGCCCGCAAGCGCGTATCTTGCTCTTGGACCGACAGAGCTCGCGTTTGGCGTCGAATTTCCAAACCTTGGGCGGGTTCGATCCATCGCGTTTCTGCTGTTGTCATATCTACCCCTTTAATTGATTAGCCCTCAGAAAAAGCAAGGTCCTCTGACATACAGAGATTCCGTAGGGTCATTAACGTGCCTCGAACAAAGCTAGGTTTTCATCCGGTCGATGCGCACTGAGCAGCGAGGCAATTACGAGGCTTGGCAGTCCTACAACCCAACCTAAGTAGGCAGCCGCAATATCCCAGGGCTCTCCCAACAACATCCATATTACTGCGCTGCCACCGCCTAAAATCATACTGGTCTTTGCACCCAAAGCCGTTGCACGAGGCCAATACAAAAGCGCCAACATGGGAAAAAACAAACCCGCCGCGGCAAAGGTGTAAGCATATAAAATCATATCCAAAACGCTTGGCACCCAATACGCGAGCACGATGGCCATGATCCCTAAAACCAGGGTCGACGCCCTCGCAACACGCAGAAGCGTTTGATCGCTCGCATCCTTGTGCCATACCCCCTTATAAAAGTCTTTGGTAAAGATGGCGACGGGTCCAATCAAACAGGAGTCTGCGGTCGACATCACTGCAGCAATGTAAGCAGCAATGACGATGCCAGCGATACCCGCGGGTAACAACGTCAAAATCATCATTGGCGTCGATAATTCGGGATCTGTTAGTTCGGGCATTAACATTCTCGCCAGCATGCCCACAAAGGTTGCGCCAATCGCAAAAAATGGCCATTCGATAGGGACTCCGGTAATGATGAACGCTTTTTGTGCGATCGCTGCGTTTCGCGCGGCGATAATTCGCTGCATTGCCGCTATCGAGATGAACCAGACCGGAAACACCGCTAAAAACCAACCAACAACCCGCTGAAGCTCTACTGCCGTCCAGTCCACCATGGAGGCAGTACTTGGGTTTGCCTCAAAATGCGCAATCACAGCAGATACGCCACCGACCTTGATAAGCCCAATCGGTACGAGCAGCAGCACAATGCCCACAAAAAGCACCAGCATTTGAAAGACATCGGTATAGATTACGGCTTTTAGGCCACCCATCATGGTGTAGCCTATGATCACCAAACCTGCCAAGCCAATTGCCCAATCGAGATCGATCGCCATCGTGACTTGCAGCAATTTGCCCCCCGCGACAATTTGACCGCCTACAAAAGAAAACCAACTGAGTGCCACCACCAACGCTGCAATCCGGCCCGCGGTCAAGCCAAACCGGGCCGTAAACAAATCGCCTGTGGTTAAGCCCTCAGTCTGATCGGACCATAACTTTAATCGAGGAACCAATAAGAACGCTGCCATGATCACGCTGAGGCCTGAAATGGCGATCAACCACGATCCAGAAATTCCTAAGGTAAAGCCAAGGCCTCCCATCGCGATGCTAAAGCCCCCACCCAGGTCCGTTGCGGCAGTCGAAGCCGTGGTTTGCACCAGCCCCATGTTACGATCCGCAGCCAGAAACGAACCTAAAGCGCGATGCCCGCTATCGCGCCGCATAATGCGGATACCGATGAACAACAGAACCGCAAAATAGGCGGCAATTGCAACGCTATCTATCCATGACAACATAAATTGCCTATTAAATTCTGGAGAGCATACCCAACGCATCGCGCATAATTACCAGCAATCACCATCATAGGCTGAGTGGGCCTTTCGGAGTATCCCAGGTATTCCAAAAGGTAACCTCCGATGCACTCATGCGGTCTGCTACTTTCAAAACGGCTCCTTTGGTGTAGCCTGCCGGTAACATTACCGTCTGCGTGACACCAGCAGGAATCTCCAAGATGGCAGCGACCTCCTCCGAACGCGCGCACAAAAGCGAGGTCCAGGTTGTTCCAATGCCACGCGCTCTAAGCGCCAACATAAGCGACCACGCGGCCGGCAATATTGATCCGAAAAATCCGACCTGACCGGAAATATCCGCTGGCGGCTCGCCCTGAGCGCACACGAATATCAAACAAGGCATTTCGTGCAACCGAGCAACCAAAGCACGATGTGAACTTTTAAGCGGCAAGCCTCTCGATGCCATCATCTGCGCTAGGGTTTCGGTATACAGCGCTGCGATTGCTGATTTCTTGTCTGTCTCGGTGACAATTAAAAAGCGCCAGCCCTCGCCGATAAGTCCGGTAGGCGCCTGGACCGCGACATCTATGGCGGCATAAAGGTCATCAATGGCGATTGGTCGGTCGAAATCTAAGTTACGCCTGACCGACCGCGCAGTCTTAAGCACGTGCTCGATCTCCGCTAGGTACGGCTCAAAGGACATGATATTTTCCTTGATTCATCTCTACTGTTTAACCTTGATTCTGTGCGGGGACCGATCAAGCAACTCGTTGGTCTCAAAAATCTAGGGGACACTGAAGATGACGCTCAAACATATAATCTCTGTGCTTGAGCAGCACTGCAGGGTAATTCAACAAATGAGTCGATGGAATCTCATAAGACAGCCGCGAAGTCGGGGACATTGGATTTCTGGCCGCTTCCATCGGAGAAAGCAAATTTGAAAAGTATGCCCAGTACAGGTCAGCGACACCAAACTTCTCTCCCATCAAATAGGGTCCCGAAGATGCATCCAAAGCTCTAGCAAAGTCAGACAGAAAGGCGGTCGCTCGCAACTGCATGTCCTCTGCATCAAAAGCTTCAAAGTCATAAGCGGTAAACATACGATTTGCTTTGCGTTCAGCCGCACTCAATTGGCTCGCCCAAGCTGCAAAAATCAATTGTCTCGCGCACCAGCCAAATCCGAGCTCGCCGGCGATTTCATGGGTCCAACCCAAGGCCTGAATCCTAAAGGCCCTTTCTTCGGGCAATAAGGATGTCCCCTCCCCTAATTGTTCCGCTAACATCACAAGCTCGAGCCAGCGCGTTCTTGGCGGCTCATCCCGCCAGAGCGCAACGGGTGCATTTCGATGCCCAGTCCAGGCAACCAAGTCTTCATTGGCTTGCCCGGCTTTTTGTGCAACCGGCAGAAAAGCGACGCCATGATGCACAAACAATGCCTTTGCCGCCTCACTCCAAGGCCCCGGCACGCCGGCATTTAAAATGAGTCTAAGGCCGTCGCTAGATTTAGCGGTTGGCACATCGATATAGTCCAAGCGGCGCTCTCCGTCTTACCCAGTTACTCACCAATGTAACATAGGTTTTATGCCTCTCAGCCCCGCTAGTACACGCGGTCCATCCCTTTATCCCAATATCTGCGTAGCGTGGCGCTATTTAACCCCAAGCCAAAGGGATGCTATCGAACGGTCAACGACGCTGATTGCCCTACCACAAGCTTGCTGCAGGCTTGCTACAGGCTTACTCAAGGCCTGACTCCACCCTTACCCGGCAATAAAACCTGCTGTGCTTCTCAGGAGTCCCGTTGGGAAGCATGGTAGAAGCAAAAGCATTATTCTTTTTGATATCGAAGGGCAGGTTGCCTCAAACTCAAACGTCTGATCACAGTCAACGACTGCATGCTCCAACATGCTATTGTGGTTCAAGATCAGGCGCTTGAGTATCCCGGTCCGCTTTTGTCTCTAGCCCTTCACGCAAGCCGATCGCTCGTTCTGTGGCGGCGTTTAGGACGACAATACTGATGCGCCGATTCGCGGGATTAAAAGGGTCCTCTCGATCATAGGGGACCGAATCTGCCAATCCGACAATACGACCAAACTTCACATCGACAGGCAAACTCTGAGCCATCGCTCGGCGAGCCGCATTGGCCCGATCAGCAGATAATTCCCAGTTACTATAATCGGTTCTGCCCGATCGATAGGTTCTGGCATCCGTATGACCAGCAATGCTGACTCGATTGGGGACAGTGGCGATGGTTTTGCCCATCGTCTGCAGCATTTCATCAGCATAGGATCTTAATTTGGGACTACCCACATCAAACATCGGCCGCTCTTCATCGTCCATCATTTGAATTCTCAAGCCCTCTACCGTAATTTCTAACTGCAGCTGGTCTTGATAGTCTTTGAACGCTTCGCTCGTTTCAATTTGCTCTTTGAGCTTGAGCAATAATTCATCGAGAGGCAATTCTTCTTGGCCCTCCGCCGGGTCATTCGGATCAGGATCAAATTCTGACTCCGGCCTAGGTTCGCCGGTAAAATCTAATACTGAGGAGTTGGTGCCGGCGGAACTTACCATGGCACTCGGCGAAGAGAAAAACCTGGAGAGTCCCATTTTTTTTGCTTCACTCAATGAGCCCAGCAGCCAGAGCATCAGGAAGAACGCCATCATCGCGGTAACAAAATCCGCATAAGCAATTTTCCAAGCACCCCCATGATGACCGTGATCACCTTTTTTGACACGTTTAACAATAACCGTGGTTGGCTTAGAGGGTTCCACGAGAGGCGCTTAACTCGCTTTCTTGGCGGAGGCTTTAACCTCTCGTATTCGATCATCAAGCTCTGTGTAGGTCGGCCTGACCACAGAGGGGATGGTCTTGCGACCAAACTCCAGCGCCATGTTGGGCTGGTACCCTTGAATATCAGCAATCAGGCAGGTTTTGATGCAGATAATATAGGCGCCATCTTCTTCTGCGACAGATTTTAACGCACTGGCAATGGGGCCAGCGAAACCATAGGCTAAAAGGACACCGACAAAAGTCCCAACGAGCGCTGCCCCGACCTTCATTCCCAATACTTCAGGTGGCTCAGAGATATATCCCATAGTGATGACTACCCCCATTACGGCAGCAACGATGCCGAAGGCCGGCAAACCGTCCGCCATCGTTTGCATCGCTCCAGAAGGCAGCATTGCCTCATGGTGATGGGTGTCAAGTTCTATATCCATGAGTGCTTCAATCTCGTGGACGTTGAGGTTCCCCAGTATTTTAATTCTGACAATATCGCAGACAAAATCCTTGACGTGATGATTATGCAATATTGTTGGAAATTGCTGCCAAATCTCGCTTTCTTCAGGCCGATCTACGTCATCTTCTAGGGCCAACATACCACTGCGCCGCCCCTTATCGAACAATAAAAACAAAAAGCTAAATAATTCTAGGTAATTTTCGGTCTTGTACTTAACCCCTTTCACCACATACTTGAGGTCTCGACCAATGCCTTTGACGGTATCGACGCTGCTACCAATCACTAGCGCGAATAGCGCACCGCCAGCGATAATCATCAGCTCTGGCGGATGATATAGTTGTATCAGGAAGCCACCAGACAGTACGTACCCGCCGAGGACGCTGCCTATCACACCGAACAGACCGATAAAAAACTTCATAAAACTACAGCCATCTTCTCTCGGCCTTACTATACCTTGCAAACCAGACTAGCACAGCATGGATTAGGCAAATTTTTTCGGAATTACGGTCTCAACCTTCCCATGCCTCCTCATAAAGGAAAGTAAGCGCGCCCCACTTTGCCGATGACTGCCTTTCGCCGCGCATCGTTAACCAGCTTAGAATGGCTCTGAAGACCTGGCAACATGGCTGCATCCCTGCCTAGGCGCGAAAACCAGGCACAACTTTACATGACAACATCGCGATTACATTGACGCTTTGACCGCCATAACTCGATTAGCCAGTGATCAGATCGTTCAAGGCTGCTGCCTAAGGTTACGAATACTCGCTTGCCCCACGGTCTCTGCAATGGCGTTAGGTATCAACATAGACAGTACGTAGTGCGCAACCAACCAACGTTTACCATCATGTATCACGATACCCGAGCCCCGACATAAACCCAATTTGGCATTATTTAAAACCTCATCGAAACCATAAACATGAGGGCTTGAAGTAGGAAGTAACTGTCTACGCACCACCTCGTATCGCCAGCCCCGGCCTTCACTAAAGGGCTTGTCCGCGTAGGCTTTAAATTCATCAATTGACCAGCGTTCGGAGGCATCCGTGCCAAGAAAGTAGGCATCCTCGGTGTAGCGCCCAAAATAATCTTCGGCATCGGCCGATGCCGCCGCCTGATGGAGCCCATCCAGCAGATTGCCTATGGCTATCTTATCGGCCTCACCTTGCTGCACCTTGGGATTTACTGCTGTGGACGCCTTGATGTTTCCACTTGCTAGGACTAAGGCGATTACCCAAATCCCAGCAATGCCCAGAGTGTTGTTCGAAAACAGATTCATCTTGAATTTCATGATCCTCCTCAGATATCAGATTTTATTCCTACACAATACCTAAGTTTATGTGCTTTCATGAAAAGCAACAGGGCGGTCGATCAACCTCAATTTGAAGTACTCGGCAGCGCCCGGACCCATGCCCTGCGTCTTGTAATTACGCTCACACGTCACCGGTATCCAAAAGGTCGCAGTTGCGGATCCAACCCTTGGCCCGAATTCGCTTATCTGCCATGATTCACCATCACAGGAAATTCTTAGGAAGCATTTATGAGCGACTATCTACCCCCTAAAATTGACTGGGTGCGACAACACGTCGAGGCCTATGAGGGTAGCGGTGGCACCAAAGCCACAACCCTTAGAGACACGGGCTTACCCTGCATTATCGTAACTCATAAAGGCGGCAAGACTGGCGCTACCCGCAAGATCCCACTCATGCGAGTGAAGGTTGGCGATGCCTACGTCCTCGTTGGCTCCATGGGCGGACAACCTAAAAACCCCGTCTGGGTCTATAACCTTCGAGCCCATCCCGAGGTCGATATCCGTGATGCTACCGTCGTTAAACCGATGGTCGTCAGAGAGATCAGCGATCCAGAGGAAAGGACATCCCTCTGGGAGGCCTGTGTCGAAGCTTTTCCACCTTATGCTGA
>Ga0255779_1006940_pt1 | contig 10107 bp, 9 predicted proteins | sample 011ome_21_FD_179977 | JGI IMG/M metagenome (GOLD analysis project Ga0255779, IMG submission 179977) | Coastal salt marsh microbial communities from the Groves Creek Marsh, Skidaway Island, Georgia - 011508AT metaG (version 2) | ecosystem: Environmental > Aquatic > Marine > Intertidal zone > Salt...
CACCCGCGCTGAGCTTGCCACGCGCACGATCTTTAACATCCTGGGTCCGCTGACCAATCCCGCCGGGGTCAAACGGCAATTAACAGGTGTGTTTTCAGCAGATTTGATCCGCCCCATGGCCGAAACCCTTCGGGCGCTTGGCAGCGAGGCGGCTTGGCTGGTGCATGGCAGTGCCGATGGCACCGATGAGCTCACCATCACCGGCAGCAGCGCTGTGGCCGCGCTTGAAAATGGCCAGGTGGTCGAGTTTGAAATTCATCCCGAAGACGCAGGCTTGCCAGTGCATCCGTTTGAGGCAATTCTCGGCGGTAGCCCCGAAGACAATGGCAAAGCCTTCGCCGCGCTTTTAGATGGCGCAGCCTCCGCTTACCGCGATGCGGTCTTGCTTAATTCTGCGGCCGCGCTGAAAATTGCAGGCAAAGCCAGCTCGCTGAGCGAAGGGGCCGAATTGGCCGCGGGCGCGATCGACAGCGGCGCGGCAAAAAGCAAAGTCACCGCCTTAGCCGCGCTCACCAGCGCCGCATGACAATTGGACTGAATATATGACAGACACTATTCTTGATAAGATCAAAGCCTATAAGCTTGAAGAGATTGCAGCACGCAAGGCGGCCGTCTCTTTGGCCGAGGTTGAAGCAGCCGCCCGCGCGGCCTCCCCTCTGCGCGGCTTTGCCAGCCGCCTCAAAGAAGCCGCTCAGACCGGTTATGCTTTGATCGCAGAGGTGAAGAAAGCCTCGCCCTCGAAAGGCCTCATTCGTGCAGATTTCGATCCGCCCGCACTGGCCCGTGCCTATGAGCAAGGCGGTGCGACCTGCCTGTCTATTCTGACAGATGGGCCGTCCTTTCAGGGGGATGACAGCTATCTCACCGCCGCCCGCGCCGCCACAACCCTACCGGCGCTGCGCAAAGACTTCATGTATGACACCTATCAGGTCGCAGAAGCCCGCGCCTTGGGTGCCGATTGTATCTTGATTATCATGGCCTCCGTCTCGGACAGCCAAGCGGCAGAATTGGAAGCGGCCGCCACGGCCTGGGGCATGGATGCCTTGATTGAAGTGCATGACGCCGCTGAATTGGACCGCGGCCTTGCGCTCAAATCCTCCTTGATTGGCATCAACAACCGCAATCTCAACACCTTTGAGGTCACGCTGGACACCACCCGCAGTCTCGCGCAGCGCGTGCCAGCGGACAAAACCATAGTTGCCGAAAGCGGGATTTACACAGCCGAAGATCTGGCCGATCTGGCCGGCCATGGCGCCCGAACCTTCCTCATTGGCGAAAGCCTGATGCGTCAGAACGATGTGGCGCAGGCCACGCGAACTCTTTTGGCCAATCCGCGGATGCCAGATAGGATTTAAATGTCAAAACTGACCCATCTTGATGAGGCCGGACACGCCCATATGGTCGATGTCTCTGGAAAATCCGACACAGATCGTATGGCCACTGCCACGGCCATCGTGCAGCTCACACAAGCGGCCATGGATGTCCTGCTGGAGGGGAATTTGAAAAAGGGCGATGCGCTGGCTGTCGCCCGCATAGCGGGGATTATGGCCGCAAAGAAAACCTCTGAGCTGATCCCCCTGTGCCATCCGTTGCCGATCACTAAGGTCACGGTCGATCTTGAGCCTGATCGGGCAACTCACCGCATCCTGATCACCGCCACCGTGAAAACACGCGGGCAAACCGGAGTTGAGATGGAAGCCCTCACCGCCGCCAGCACAGCGGCCCTCACGGTCTATGACATGATGAAAGCCGTCGATAAAGGCATCACCATTGAGTCCATTCAGCTCAAAGAAAAGCAAGGCGGCAAGTCCGGCACCTGGCGGCGTTCGGCGCTATGATTTCGGTTAGAGAGGCGCTTGACCATATTTTGGCACTCAGCGACGCGCTGCCAAGCGAAGACATTGCCCTGCAATACGCACAGGGGCGGGTTTTGGCCCAAACCGTCACAGCCAACCGCGATCAACCGCCCTTCGCCGCCGCGGCCATGGATGGCTATGCAATCCGCGCCACCGATCTCGCAGCCGGCGCGCAAACATGGCAGGTGATTGGCGAATCTGCGGCCGGGCATCCTTTTTCAAGTCCCGTTGCCGCCGGCCAGGCCACGCGGATATTCACCGGCGCACCCCTGCCCCAAGGCACTGACCATGTCCTTATTCAAGAGAATGTCTGCGCCAAAGATGGACAAATCACGCTGATTGACGGTCCAAATGATGCGGCCCATCGGCGCCCTGCTGGCGGTGATTTCACCAAAGGTCATCAGCTGCGCGCCCCGCGCCGCCTGTCTGCGCAAGACATCGCGCTTTTGGCCGCAATGAATGTCCCGCGCCCGAATGTGACCCGCAGGCCGAAGGTTGCCCTTATCGCCACAGGCGATGAATTGGTACAGCCCGGCGATGCCCCCCGCGACGATCAAATCATCGCGTCAAACAGCTATGGGCTCGCCGCTATGCTGCAAAAAGCTGGCGCAGAGGCGCGAATATTACCGATTGCCCGCGATCGGTTGGGCTCCTTGGCGGAGGTCTTTGCCCTGACCCGTGATGCTGATCTGGTCCTGACCATTGGTGGCGCCTCTGTGGGCGATTATGACTTGGTGGCGCAGGCCGCGGCCGAGTTCGGGCTGGAGCAATCTTTTTACAAAGTCGCAATGCGCCCCGGGAAACCCCTGATGGCCGGGCGTATGGGCGGGCGGGCGATGATCGGACTTCCGGGCAACCCAGTGTCCGCCATGGTCTGCGGCGAGATTTTCGTGCTGCCCCTGATCGAAAAGATGCTCGGTCTGCCGGCCGGTCCGCGCGCGCAGCAAACCGCGCCACTGGCCCATGATCTTCCCGCCAATGGCGCCCGAGAACACTATATGCGCGCCACTTTGATAGATGGCGCTCTGCATGTGGCCACACGGCAAGACAGCTCTTTGCTAAGCATCTTGAGCGGCGCAAACGCACTCGCGATTGCTCCAATCCAGGCCCCCGCCATGCCCAAAGGCAGCGAGATGCGTTATATTCCTTTGTAAGTCATGCAAAACAGCTTGACACAAAAGGGGAACGAGAGTAGAACATTACCCAAACACGGCGAATTGACTCAACCTTGGGAGATGATGTCATGCTAACCAAAAAGCAATTGCAACTGCTTGAGTTTATCCACGCGCGCACGCAGGTCGATGGCGTCTCCCCATCCTTTGACGAAATGAAAGAGGCGCTCGATCTCAAATCAAAATCCGGTATCCACCGCTTGATTACGGCCCTCGAGGAACGCGGATTCATTCGCCGCCTGGCGCATCGGGCGCGGGCCATTGAAATTCTGCGGATGCCCGAACAGATGCAACCCGCGACACGCGGGTTTGCACCGCGGCTGATTGCTGGGGATCGTCCTGACCGGCCACGTGATGCCATTGATCTGGATTCGGCAGACGTGAGATCATTGCCGATGATGGGTCGCATCGCAGCTGGCGTGCCTATTTCTGCAATTCAAGACTACGCGCGTGATGTGGCTGTGCCGGGCGACATGATCTCAAACGCCGGTCAGCATTACGCGCTGGAGGTGAAGGGCGACTCGATGATCGAGGTTGGAATCAATGACGGTGACGTGGTGGTGATCCGAGAAACCAGCACAGCCCAGAATGGCGATATCGTCGTCGCCTTGGTCGAAGATCACGAGGCCACTTTGAAACGGTTCCGCCGCAATGGCAGCGCCATCGCGCTTGAAGCGGCCAATCCTGCCTATGAAACCCGCGTATTCCGCGACGATCAAGTCAAAGTACAGGGCAAATTGGTGGGCCTGATCCGCACCTATTAACGCGCTTTAAGGCCTGCTGGATCGTGGCCTTTCGCATCCCGCAACTCTGCGCTGTTCCAAAGCCTGTGTCCGATAGCCTGTCTGACCGTGATCCATTGCAGCCTGCCGGAGCTATCGAAGCGTCCTGCCACGCCCCCCGCAGTTGCCAGCGCCTCCAAATCAAAGCCACCGCAGGCCGGCTCAGACCGCCAATCTTGCACAACCACCAGTGCGGCTTGACAGGGGCGCATCGGGTGAGATCCTTTGTCCACAATCTCGAGCCAAGATGGCATAGCCCCATAGGCAGATTTTTGAGAGATGGGGTTCCCGTCATTCTCAAGCCAGCTGCGCGCCACAAAGCCCGAACCTTTTGCGACATTCAGAACCCTTGTACCCTGCACCATCACACCAACCAAACGCCCATCACCGCTGATCAATACATCCGGACGAGGAGACATAACCCAGCAAATCAAAGTGGCACAGGCGGGAATAACAGCAAGATATCGCAATCGACCCTGCCACAAAATTCCAAACAGCACAGATGCCGCCAGTAGACCCAATATCCCTGGCGGTGGTGCTTTGATATGGCTGACCGACTGGGGAAGATCTGCAACATGGCTCGCAACATCCAAAATTGCTCCTAACCCCAAGGTCATGCCCCAAAACCCCAACGCCTCTCCCCCAAAGGGGGCCAGCGCTGCGGCCAAAATCGCACTGGGCATGACCACAAACCCCATAATCGGAACCGCGACAACATTTGCCAAGACCCCGTAATGCGGCAGTATGTTGAAATGCGCCGCTGCGATCGGGGCAGTGGCAAGGCCAGCCACCACTGCCGAGACCACAGATCCCATCAAATACCGCGTGCCCGACGGCCAGCGCGCCGCCCATGTCCACTGGCTCATCGCGTTAAACACAATGATCAAAAGGCCAGTGGCTGCAAATGACATTTGAAAGCCCGGACCCAGCAGGGCCTCCGGCCGGAGCAGCAAAACCAAAATTGCAGCAATCGCCAGCGCGTGCAAGGTGATCGCACGCCGCTCGAGCAGCACAGCGGCGAAGATGGTAAAGGCCATAATATACGCCCGCTCGGTCGCAACACTGGCACCGGAGAGCATCAGATACCCCGCCCCAACCCCTATGCTCATCAGCGCGGCTATTTTCTTGATCGGCCAGTTTAAAATAAGATAGGGCAGACAGGACAAAAGGGCCCGCGTTAAAAAGAACACCAGACTGGTGAGCAGGCCCATATGCAGGCCAGAAATCGCCAAAAGATGCGAAAGATTTGCCGCGCGCAAGGTTTGCTGCACCTCTCGATCAAGATACATTCGGTCACCAACCGTGATGGCCACCGCCACCCCTGCGGTGCGGGCTGGCATATGAGCCGCCATATGCGCGCCGATCTTCTGACGCCATTTTTGAACGATGAGCCCGCCCTGATCGGCCGGTGCCGCGCGCCAGATCATCACGGGGCTGCGTGTATATCCCACCGCACCCAATTGCGCAAACCAAGCCTGTCGTTGAAAATCATAGCCATAGGGTTCAGCCGGCCCGGGCGGCGGCGACAAATGTGCTGCGAGCAAGACGATGTCGCCGATCTGTGGCATATACTCTTGTGCCCTCCCATGCAGCGCCACGCGCAAACGGTTTGGCGTGACGCGCTGCGGCAATGAGCCTAACACCAAGTGATCCAAAGTTAGGCGCGGCTTTTCAGACAGGCTGCGATCAATGCCGACAACCCGCCCCTGCACCGCACCATAAAACCGCTCTGACAGAACAGGGCCAGAGACCGCATGGGCCCGATATTGACTCCAGGCAAACCCACCCGCCAGAGCGGCGATCACGATTAGCAACCGCGCTATGCCAGTGCGAAATCGGATCGCAAGCCCCACACATAGACCCGCAGAGAGGCTGGCGGCTAGGAAGACCAATGGTCCTGGCTCGCGCGGCACTCCAAAATAGGCCGCAATTCCCAAGCCAAAACCAAAAGCGGTCCAATGCATCAGGTTTTGCGCCTGCGCCTGCAGCGCAGACTCCACCGCTGCCCAAATCCAAGACCAATGCTGCACTTGTCCTCTCTATGGATGCGCCTTAGGTACAGTCTGCGCCCTTTTCCTTTGCGAAAGATGAACATCATGTCTGACACCCCCGTAGTCACCCGTTTTGCCCCCTCCCCGACCGGAACATTGCACATTGGCTCGGCGCGCACGGCGCTGTTCAACTGGCTCTTCGCTCGGCGCCACGGCGGGCAATTTTTGCTGCGGGTGGAAGATACAGATAAGGAGCGCTCAACCGAGGCCTCAACCCAGGCCATCTACCGGGGGTTGGCTTGGCTTGGCTTGGACTTTGATGGCACGCCGGTCAGTCAAGCGGCCAATGCGGCGCGTCACGCGGACGTGGCCGCGCAAATGCTGGCAGCGGGCCATGCCTATAAATGCTTTGCGACGCAAGAGGAAATCGCCGCCTTTCGAGAGGCGGCGCAAGCGGAGAAACGCTCGACACTGTTTCGCTCCCCCTGGCGTGATGCCGAAGTGCGGGATCACCCTGACGCGCCCTATGTGGTGCGGCTCAAAGCCCCGCGCGAGGGGCAAACGCTCATCAAGGATCAGGTGCAAGGGGATGTTGTTATCCGCAATGATCAGCTTGATGACATGGTTCTGCTCCGATCAGATGGCAGCCCCGTTTATATGCTCGCTGTTGTGGTCGATGACCATGATATGGGCGTCACCCATGTTATTCGCGGCGACGATCACCTGAACAATGCGGCGCGGCAAATTCAGATTTACCTGGCCATGGGCTGGGATCTGCCAACCTATGCGCATATCCCGCTCATTCATGGGCCGGACGGCAAGAAAATGTCCAAGCGCCACGGCGCGACAGGGGTTGAGGAGTATCAAGCGCTTGGCTACTCGGCCGCCGGAATGCGCAATTATCTGGCGCGTTTGGGCTGGAGCCATGGGGATGACGAGTTCTTCACCGATGCCCAAGCGCAATCCTGGTTTGACCTTGAGCACATTGGCAAATCACCCGCGCGGTTTGACTTCAAAAAATTGGCCAATATTTCCGGCCAACACATCGCGCAGACCGATGATGCTGCATTGCTGCATGAACTGGAGGGATATCTGGCGGCAACCCAGGCTGACCCTTTGAGTGATGCACAAAAATCTCTCTTCCTGTCCGGCGCTTATTGCGTCAAGGAACGCGCGAAAACCATGCCGGAACTCATTGATAAATCATCATTTATACTCCAGTCTCGCCCTTTGAATCTGGAAGAGAAAGCGCTCCTAGCGCTTGATTCAGTATCCATTAGTATACTGAAGGAATTGACGCCGCAGTTGCAAAATGCTATCTGGACGCGAGAAGAACTGGAAGGTTTGGTTGAACGCCTTGCACTGTCCCATGAGACAAAAATGGGCAAGTTGGCAGCCCCACTAAGGGCCGCACTTTCAGGACGCGTTACCTCGCCGAGTGTATTTGACATGATGTTAGTGTTGGGCCGGGATGAAACCATTGCACGGCTAAACGATATAAGTTGAGCAGGCCCTTTGAGACCATGCTGAACTGGGAAGATGAGAATAATATGACCGATGACGTACAAAACATTGCCAAACTGACCCTGAACGGGACCACTTATGACCTGCCAGTGATGTCGCCGACAGCCGGGCCGGATGTGATAGATATTCGAAAACTCTATGGGCAGGCCAATGTCTTTACCTATGATCCCGGCTTTACCTCAACCGCCGCCTGCGATTCGACCATCACCTTCATCGATGGAGAGGCCGGCGTATTGCTGCATCGAGGCTATCCCATTGATCAGCTGGCCTCGCAAAGCCACTATTTGGAAGTGTGCTTTTTGTTGCTCAACGGTCACTTGCCAAATGCAACTGAGCTCGAAGAGTTTGAAAGCCTGGTGACAAATCACACCATGCTGCACGAACAGATGGTCAATTTCTTCCGCGGCTTCCGCCGTGATGCCCATCCGATGGCCATTATGACCGGTGTTGTTGGAGCCATGTCGGCATTCTATCACGATTCAACCGATATTACCGACCAGCACCAGCGCGAGGTCGCGTCCATTCGTTTGATCGCGAAAATGCCAACAATTGCAGCCATGGCCTATAAATACACGGTTGGACAGCCCTTTGTTTATCCACGCAATGATGTGGATTATGCCTCAAACTTCCTGCGCATGTGCTTTGCGGTGCCTGCCGAAGACTATGAGGTGAACCCTATCTTGTCGCGCGCGATGGACCGGATATTCACCCTTCATGCAGATCATGAGCAAAATGCTTCGACCTCTACGGTTCGTCTGGCGTCCTCCTCTGGGGCCAATCCATTTGCCTGCATTGCAGCTGGAATTGCCTGTCTTTGGGGTCCGGCACATGGCGGCGCAAACCAAGCTTGCCTGGAAATGCTCAATGAAATCGGCACGGTCGACCGCATTCCAGAGTTTATCGCCCGCGCCAAAGACAAAGACGATCCCTTCCGTCTGATGGGCTTTGGGCACCGGGTTTACAAAAACATCGACCCGCGCGCGACGGTTCTTAAAGAATCGGCAGATGAAGTTCTGGAGCTTTTGGGCGTTGAGAATAACCCCATCTTGCAGGTGGCCAAAGAGTTGGAAAAAGCTGCCCTGGCCGATCCATATTTTGCCGAGAAGAAACTCTTCCCAAATGTTGATTTCTACTCGGGCATTATCTTGGAGGCCATGGGCTTTCCAACTTCGATGTTCACACCGATCTTCGCCCTGTCTCGGACGGTCGGTTGGATTTCGCAATGGAAAGAGATGATCTCAGATCCAACCATGAAGATTGGCCGCCCCCGCCAGCTGTATTGCGGCGAGACCACGCGGGACTATGTGGATATCGAGAAACGCTAGAGCAAAATTTCTTCCCCCTATTCCTGCAATGCGCCGCTCTTGCGCCCGGGAATAGGGGATTTAATCAAAGGCTCCGGTATCTAGGAGCATTCTTTAACTCAAGCCACGTCACCGACCTTCAAACTTGGCAGTGCGCTTGTCCAGAAAGGCTGTCACCCCCTCTTTGAAATCACGGGTGCGGCCACAGGCGCCTTGCAAGCGCGCTTCCAGCTCAAGCTGGTCTTCTTCGGAATTGGAAAGACTCTGGCGAATGGCCGTTTTTACATGGCCGTATGTTTCTGTCGGACCCGAGGCCAAATGCGCGGCTCGGGCCTGCCATTGGGTCTCAAATTTCTCATCAGCGACGCTCTCCCAGATCATGCCCATCTCACTGGCCTGCCGCGCATAAATTTTATCAGCAAAAAGCGCCGCACCCATGGCCTTAGCCAGACCCATTTGCCGCGGCAAAAGATAGGTGCCGCCCGCGTCGGGTATAAGACCAATACGGGTGAAGGCCTGCACAAAATAAGCAGATTCAGCTGCAATCACCACGTCCGCTGCAAGCGCCAAATTCGCCCCCGCCCCCGCGGCCGGACCATTGACGGCAGAAATCGTCGGAACCGGGCATTCCGTAATGGCTTTGAGCATTGGCACATATTCATCTTTCAACGTGCGCTCGAGATCGATATCCGCAAAATTTCCCTCCGCGCCCAAATCCTGCCCCGAACAAAACGCCCGGCCTGAGCCGGTTAGCACCACCACCCGCGCCGCCTGACCGGCCTGGCCCACAGCATCCGTGATTTCAGCGCGCATCTGCGAATTGAGCGCATTCATCACCGTGGGGCGATTAAGCGTGATCACGGCAACATTGTGGTCTACAGCGTAGGTGAGTGTCTCATAAATCATAATAAAATCCTGTGCTTGCGGCGTTCCGCGCCCTGTCCCACTCAAGATGAGAGGAGTTTTTCAATTTCTCTTTCTTCGTCTTCGGTCAACTGGTCTATGGAGTCTTTGCGTTTGCTGCGCCGCTGCACGGCAATCAGCCCCGCAAGTGAGACCAAAAACAACGCCGGCCCCGCCAACCACAGCACCAAATTTATACCCAATCCATTGGGCCGTAGCAAAACATATTCCCCATATCGTGCAACAACATAATCCATAACCTCTGTGTCGCTGTCACCTTCGAGCAGGCGGTCTCGAACCAATAACCTGAGGTCTCGGGCAATACCGGCGTTAGATTCATCGATGCTCTCATTGCGGCATTGCAAACAGCGCAGCCCTTGAGAAATCAGCCGAGCTCGATTTTCCAAAACCGGATCAGATAGAACTTCATCGGGCTCCACGGCCGAGGCGATTCCAGCCCAGAGAAGAAGGGATAATAGGACAAAAACCTGCCTCATTGTGCCGCCTCCGGGCCCGTTTTGCGCGCCGCGCCGGGCGCCATGCGGTAACGCCGATCAAATAGGCTCAGAAGGCCC
>Ga0255779_1006956_pt1 | contig 10094 bp, 9 predicted proteins | sample 011ome_21_FD_179977 | JGI IMG/M metagenome (GOLD analysis project Ga0255779, IMG submission 179977) | Coastal salt marsh microbial communities from the Groves Creek Marsh, Skidaway Island, Georgia - 011508AT metaG (version 2) | ecosystem: Environmental > Aquatic > Marine > Intertidal zone > Salt...
ATTACCCGCATCAACAACAACAACAACAACAACAACGATAAAGAGTAAAGAGCACGGCAATGAAGCGAGGGAGAGAGGATGAGACCAACAACGGCCTCCTCTCGGCGCGAAAAAATGATGCGCTCGCCGCGATGACCAATACGAATACCAAAGGAGAAGAAGGCGATGAGAGAAGACGTTTCGAGTTTGAAAGCAAGATGAAAGAGTTGAACGAAAAGTTTCTCGAGGCGTTCACGCGATCGGTGAGAGAGCACCCGCGCGCGATAAAAAACAATCTCATGCGACAGTACTTGCAATACGTGAAGAAGCTCGCGGATGAATACGCCGACGTTATCGCGATTCCTGCAGAAGGAGGTAGAAAAGAAGAGAAAGGAGGTGGACTTTGGATTTTTGGTTCCAACGGGGACTCCGGTCAGTTTGGGTTTGGCTCGAACGAGAGCACGGGAGAACTCATCGACGAACTCCTTCGACCACGATTGCTACAAAAAGGTAGCATTCTAGGTAGCCCTGCAAATACTAAGGTGATTAAAATCGCTTGCGGTGGTCAGCAAACATTTGCCATTCTAGAAACTGGACGAGTTTTGTCGTGGGGCGCGAACGACTCTGGTGCTCTGGGACGACCGACGTCAGCGCCAGATAACGAAGATGAAGACGATGAGTCTTGGTTACCAGGGTACATCAATCTTAAGCCGGGAATACGAGCTGTGTCTGTCTGTGCGGGAGATACGCACGCTTTAGTCATTGCGAGTGATGGGGCTGTGTACGGATGGGGTCAGTGGCGGCATCAAAACGGTCAGTGGCGAGGGCTGAACAAACAAAGAGTTTCGGACACGAAGACGTTTTACACCCCGGTGGAAATTTTGAGCAACAAATACAGGGCAAAATGTATTCAAAGCGGCGAAAATCACGCGTGCATTTTGACCGAAAATGGTGAGGTTTACACGATGGGATGTTCGGAAAAAGGCCGTCTCGGACGAATTGAGAAGAAGGGCGCCGGAGCGGCGTACGCGGACGACAACCAGAAAGCAGACAGAGAGAACAACGAGGCGTACGTGAACAACCTCTTGACTCCTGGGCGTGTTTTGATAAACAATAGAAAAGATTTGAAGGTCAAGGCTATAGCCACTGGTGAATTGCACGGACATTTAATCCTGGAAAACGGCGACGTGTATAGCATCGGTTTATCCTCTTTCGGACAGGGTGGTTTTTTTGACGACGGGGTGATAGAAAGCGAACAAGTCGCGTGGTTACCTCGCAAAATCCCATCGCTTTCGGGTAAAAACATTATCGCTGGAGCAGGTGGTGGTTTTCATTCTTTATTTCTCACGAAAACGGGGAAAATATACGCCGTAGGGAAACGACACGACGGTCGTTTAGGCGCTCTGGAGAAAAGGCAATGCAACGACGACCCGCATCCAAATCCTTTGGAAGTTTCCTCTTCCTTTTTCGGTAAAGATTCTGTAAAAATGGTATATGCCGGTTCAAACTCGTCTGGAGCTATCACTAATTCCGGAGAAGTGTACACGTGGGGTTCAAACTTAGGCGCGCTCGGTCAAGGTCCCGCGAACGAGGACGTCTACCATCCGACGAAAGTGCCGAGAGTGAAAAGCGCTCCGGCAGGCATTTCGTTTACAGATATGTCGATTGGCGCAAGTCACGCTGCAGTGATTGGTGTCGATAATGCAGCGGCGGAGAACACCACGCCTTCCGCGAGGATTGCGAAGAAACGCAGACATTAGAGTACAAATGAAATTATTATTACAGAAAAAAAAAAAATACCGCACACAGAAAGAAAGCGTTGATTTTCTTTTTGTCGCAATACTTTTTCACGCAAACATCGAATCAAAGGTTCTGTGCGCGTATCGCGTGAACGCGTGCGCCAGCACACCCAGAGGACCAAACATGCAGCACAATAGTATCGAGTGTCTGCAGGGGGTACCCCACTCCATGGCGTCTAAAAACACTCCTCTCGCTAGAAAGACGTCCAAAGAAATCAAGTGGAGCCATGACGCGCACGCCGTCTCCGGGGTCGACATGAAATTTGAAAAGAGCGTCAAACACCGCGAGATGAAAGGCTCTGTGGCGGCGGCGGCGGCGGCGGCGGTAGCAGCACCCGAGGCGCCAGTACTCCCAACGTGCTGTTGTTGAGTGAACGTATTGAGTATGGCTCGAACGACGTCTTCGCTATTCAAACTCAAATACGCCGCGACAAGGTATAAAATACCTAAAATCAACCAGAGGAGTTTACTTTCCATCAAGTTTCGAGTCACTCGACTGTTTGGCTTTGCAATCATGAGCGCGTAAAACGGCATCACCATGACCGTGCCAGTCGTGAACAAAACGTCCGTTAGCGCTAACGACGCTCTGCATTTTACCACTCGCCTTCTCTCTTCGCACGTTTTCGCTCTCGTTCTCTTTTCGCTGTTGCTAATCCTTATGAAACTACCGCGACTACTACTACATCTATTTACACCCAACCCAGCGTGGTGCACATCCCCTAATGAAATGTTTTCCCCACCAATAAAAGAAGCGCGAGGAGCGCACTTTTCTCTCGGTTGCGTTCTTTTGTGACTACGCGCAGCAGCCGTAAATGAAATGGGCAATGTTACCGATGAAGTCTTTAATGTTGTTCTTGTTTTCGACGACGTCGCGGCGCTCGCGTGAGAAAGCATCGATCGCAAAAAAGAAGAATACGTGCGTCTCGTTGTAACGAAAACGAAAAGTATCGCGATGCCCTTCGTCATACATTTTACTGTCACAACACACTCGCAAAGATGAGTGGAGGTAAAAGAAAACTCGTCGTGTTATTCGGCGCGAATGGATACGTCGGTCAAGCCATCGCGAAAGAATTTGTGAAAAGAGGCACGGTTGACCTCACCGCGATATCACGTTCAGGCGTACCACCACCTCTTTTCGACGGAGAAAGAAATACAAATGGAAAATCGTCGTCGTCTCCCTCCTGGACAGATAAAATCACGTGGGTCGCTGCGGATAGCACGAAGCCAGACTCGTACGCCGCGCACTTGAAAGGCGCGAGCTGTGTGGTCACATCCATTGGCGTGTTACCTTTTGGGATATCTCAGGAGGAGTGTTATAAAGGAAACGCAGACACGAACATCATTCCCGCAAAAACGGCTCAAGAAGTGCACGGGATTAACCGGTTCGTTGCGGTAGGTGCCTCGTTAGGGGTTGCCGGCTCGCTCGTTCCGGGAGTGAAGCCATACGTCGAAGGCAAGATTGCGGTGGAAAAATACGCAAAGAACGAGTTTGTGCGCGGTAAAAGAAGTGCAGTAGGTGATCATAGCAATGCGAGTAGTAGTAGTAGTAGTAACAGCGATAGTAAAGATGGTAATAGTAATAGTGCGTCGCCGCCGCCGCCGCCGCTGGCGGTGGTTGTGAAACCCGGAGGCGTTTCGGGAACGAAAAGAGTTGGTAGGAATACGAACTTACCGCTTTGGATGTTGATGGATCCGGTAACGATGGTGATGAAACGTCTCGGGAAATTTGGGATGGAAAACTCGCCGGTGCGGGTGGAGCGTGTTGCCAAAGCCGTTGTAAACGCGGCGCTTTCGGATGAAGAAGAGCGCTTTTCGAGCGGAGGTTACGTCGAAATTTCAAACGAAGAGTTACTCACAAATCCAAAATACGATTTTTAATATCGGCAACATTAATTGCACCACATCACTACTAATTTCTCTCTAACTTCCCACTTTAAATGCGTCGATGAACAGTCCGTAAAAGACGCCAATTTTGAACGCGTTTAGGAGTATAGGTACTGATTCTCCGTACTTTGCCCAACGTAAAAAGCCGCCTTGATTCTTTTCGCTGTATAAAATAGAACTCAAAAACTCTCCCAACGTAACTATCGTGAACGTGATGAAAGCGTCTCCTGGCGATTCAGGATGTGGAAAGAACGCCGTCAAGGCGACGCCGACTAAAAGCGCAATGAGCGCAATAGGTATTCTTTTGAAGTTTCGTTTCACCCTTTTTGACGCTGCTTTAAATATACCACCGAGGGCTCTGCCTAACCGCGTCGCCGTCGACGATAGCGACGGAGTACCTTGATCTGCATCCATTCCTCCCGCGTTGTCGTTGTTAAAAACCCGAACTTTTATCCTTTCAAACTTTGTTGACTTTTCTCTTCCGTTCTTGGTGCCGAACGGAACGAACCCCTGCCGTTGGATTCTTCCTTTTCTACTACTTGTTCTTCGTAGGTTTCTCACCAACGAAGTTGTTGTTATTGACGCTGATGTTGACGCTGTATTTCTCCTTTCGGAAGCGATGATATTTATTACTTCTGCTCTCGCTTCTTTTCTTCCAACTTCTTCTCCGCCAACTAAAGACGACGATACTATTGATTTTGTCGTTGTTCTGTTACCGCGATGACATGCTCTCCCGTTCTTCTTCGTTACCTTTCTTTGATGTTGAATCGCGTTCGACGCGCGAGCGAGAGGAAAATGAGGAAGACGACGACAACAACAACAACAACAAAAACAACAGCGCGCGACTAAACGAGAAGAAGAAGAAGAAGAAGTAAATGAGTGTCGTGGCATCAGTGCGTTCGCGTCGCGCATCGCGTGGAGTTTCGCGACAGAGTGCATGATTGGTTCGTGTCGTGTGTGTGTGTTGTTATAAAGTAAACGTGCGCGTGTGGAAATGCAATGTTGTCTGTCGTATGCAGAGAGAGGTTTTTTTACTCTCTTCTCTTCTTCGTCTCTTCCTTACAAAAAAAAAAATCTCCTCTCACGACGCGTAGTCAGTCGGTCGGTCTTTTTGGTCGGTCGGTCGGTTTGGTCTTCCGAACCATGGACGGGTTCGGAACCACGGACCGTCTTCAGCGAGCCATGCGTCTCGTGGTTTCATCATCATCATCTTTAGAAGAAAGGGAAAAAGAAGAACGAGAAGAACGTGAACTCGCTGAGAAGTGTAAACTGTACGAACGCGCAACGGTAATTCCTTACGAGTTTATCAAAGCTTTGAGCTCGAAATGCGTTCAGATAACCGCTGCTTCTGGTGCTGGTAAGAAAGAAGAGTACATGATGCACAATTTACTGCGCGGGTCTGAGCTTATATTGAAAGCGCCGAAGCGACGGACGCCGAAAACGCCAGAGTTTGCGAGAAAGTTGGAACGGCTTCGCGAAAGACTGGAGGAAGAAAAATACGAAGCGATGGTTGCAGATGTGACAAAAGCGACGGGTGGTGATTTTTCAGAAAAGAGCGCGCGCGAACGAAGAACGTCTTCGATAGGATATTTGATTAGAAATGATTTAGGATTAGCGGTGCACGTGATGACGCTCATGGCGGCGTGTTTTGTAGGTGGTTTCATCGTCGGCGCTCGCGTCTTCCCAGATTTTGGATGGGAGATACACTTCGCGTGCGGGACGGTGGGCGCGATTTGCTGTTTGTTCATGGAGGCGGCGCTCTTCATAGTGCGCGGCGTTCGAGAAGATGAAAGAGACAGCGCGATGAAGAAGGAAAATTAGAAATAGATACAACTTTAGGTTTAGCGACATCAACCGCACGGTTATGGTCGGCACCGGCGTCGGTGCGACACTTGGCATTTTGATATAGTAGCATCATTCATTCATAAAACTTGGGATCCAGTACAGCGCAATCAAGCACGTCGCGATGATCTTTGTCGTTATCCCTACACCGCCAGACACCCATTCTGGCACGTTTGCTGATTTCTTGAGTTGCGCGCCGAGAATCACAAACAGCGTCGGCAACAAGATACCAATCGTATCCGCCGACATGGCAGGATCTAAAACCCACGTGATGAGATCTTCCTTATTCCCCGGAATCAAAATGATACCATCGGAGCGAATGACAGAACCGTTGATTGTGGACGTCGTGCTCGGTTTCATCCGTAACGGTGATTGATAATCATCTTGACATTTTTTCAATTCCGGGTGTGCCGAGCACAGCTTCGAAAACCGTTCCGTTTGTTCCGCCTTGGACATGTACACGTCCTTATCGAAACCATTCGCGTTTTGTTCTCTCTTCACTTTTGCTTTTTCAATCACAGATGGAAAGTATCCGTACTGATTCGGAACTTCAAACTCGATGTTTGCGCTGGCGGTCTTCTTCGCGCTCGAAGTCGTCGCCTTTGTCGTCGTCTTCGTCGTGGCGGACATCTTCTTCGCAGACTGCGCAGTAGAAGTTTTCGAAGACGCAGTAGCTGCACTTTCTTTTCTCTCTTTGAACGACGCCTTCGACGTCGTCTTTTTAGCCGTCTTCGCCGTCTCCACAGCGGCGGCGCTTTCTTTTCTTTCCTTGAAAGCAGTCGCGGTCGTTGTTACGCTTGTGCGACGAAGAGGGGCAGTCGCCCTCTTCTTGTTTTGAAGCGACGACGCAACGCTCTGGCTCCTGTGTGTGTGTGTTTATTCATTTTAGCGCGTGTCATTAGAGTAGTTAGTTCACGGTTTATAATAATCGTCGTTGTCGATGTAAAGTCGTCGTATTCGTCGCGCGTTCAGGAACACGCACTCACACGGAAGAAAAAGATATCCACTCGCGGGGACGAGATGACGTACGAAATTTTACAGCAAAATAGAAACGAAGCAAAGAAAACTCTCTTGCCATACTCTCGCAAAATAGACGAGGATGAAAGAATGAACGAAAGTGAGCAATCGTTACGGAGCAAGAAGAAGAAGAAGAAGAAGAAGAAGAAACGCACCAGGACGCGGCGAGGGAGAGAGACATTCTCGATTGCTTTTTCTTTCTTTTCTCTTTTGACGCCAAAGAGTGGGGAGACAGATGTGGACGAGATGGAAAATCCAAAAAAATCTCACCGGCATCTCGACACTTCTCCACCACGAGAACAAGAAAAAGACCGGCAACAGCAGCAGCAGCAGCAGCAGAGCAGCGACTCACAACAACGACAAAAACAACAACAAAAACAGCGTGAGAAAGCACGACTGAAAAGGGAAAGAGTGTAAATTTATTTTGTTATTATCGCAATCATCATGTCGCAACAACTCATTTCGGCGAGAAACTTTTCGTCGACAACATCTTCCTCTTGGTCGAGTTGTCATGGAGTTAAGGGAAGACAAACACACTTTGCAAAAACGAAGACGGCGAGGACGTGCAGAGGGCGAAAGGGAGCGTGTGTTACCACCGCCAGCATAGACACGAAAAGAGACGTGATTTTAGTTTTAGGATGTTTAGACCGCACGGCGCAGTGCAGCGCCGAACAGTTGTCCATGAATGAAAAGTCTCAAGGCGCTCGCGTTGTTTCCGTGTTCCCGGCGAAAGCGTTTGAAGGCATCAAAAACCCACTCGATGCCATGGCGAAAGAGTTGGTATATCCGAATCAAAAAGTCATCGACGCTATGAATGAAATCGAATACGTGGAAGTTGTGAGCGACGAATCAAAAGAGTTTCAGAATGTGCTTCCGAACGTGACGGCGATTATCATCGCGGATGAGTTTGCGCCGAACATGTTAAAATCGACGGAAAACGTCACGGCGTTGATAAAGGAAAATAAGCTTCCAAAATTGAAACGCGTGGTTGCCTTGTCGCACATTGGCATCGATCGACGAGATCAAGATCCGTACAAGATGATGAACAGAAAAGTATTTCGAGGAGGCGCTATTTTAGATAGATGGTCGGATGCCGAGGAATTGATAAAAGCGACCTCACCGAAAGGTAACCCGTTGGAGGTTAAATGGACATACACTATTATTCGTGTCGGCGACTTACGTGGAAATGGACCATGCTCGGTCGTTTATGGAGATGCCATGTTGACTTTAGTCGATAATGCTTTCGATGTTCGCATGCAAGACGTGGACATGGAGCCTGGCGACAAGTTTGACGGTTTCACGAAACGATTGTCCGCGGCGTGCGTAATGAACAGAATGTTGACGAGTTCTAAAGTGTCCGTGTTGAATCAAACTTTTAGTTTAATCAGCGTTGGTCCCGTGCCAAGAGATCGACGAAAAGGCTACGATGTCGCAAAGGGCAGATCGCCGCCGCCTATTCGGGACGAGGAAATAGACGAAGCGGTTCAACCGAAAGGAGAGGAGGAGGAACAAGGGAGCGTCGAGGGAGCTCCTGTACCGACGTAAACAAATTCTGTGATTTACGTATCGTTTGATGATATGTGTGTAAATGTGTGTGAGTGTATTTTTACTAAACAGGAAAAACTATTGGAAAAAACAGCGACTCGATCGTTTCGTGCAGGCTTCATTTCTTTTGCTTCTTGCTCTTCCTCTCGTCTTGGTCGCCGTCATCGCTCTTCACAACTTTCGGCAACACGTCATCCCTTCCGATCTCCCACGCTCCGGGATTAGACTTGTACGAAACTTCATTCTTCTGAACTGCTTCGACGAGCGCATTGACTCTTTTGATATATTCGGGGATTTTAAATTTCTTTTCGCAGCCACTGTATGCCATGTACCGAATTTTCCCGAAAATCTCGCGCTCTTTCCACCCTTGATCGTGAACGCCGACGATGGACCACATGCAACCAACGTAACCGCTCGGATCTCTTCCGTCGAGCGACCAACGATCATTCAAGGCGATGGCATATTTCAAAGCGTTTTCGGGAGTATCGGACCATTCTAGTATTTTCTTTGCCCAGTACATGCGCATGAATCCATGCATTTTGCCACCGTACACGAGCTCGCGTTGCGCGGCATTCCATAAATCGTCGTGTGTTTTAGCTTGCTCAAATTCTTCGTACGTGTACGTGTATTCCCGTTTATCTCCCGCGTGCGCTCGTAAAGTATCTTTCGCCCAATCGTATTGTTGTCCTTCAATGGTGTCGTACTTGGGGGAATAATAGCAAAAGTTATCCGCAAGTTCGCGTCGAACAACGAGCTCTTCAAAGAAAACGTCCACCGCTTTTCCATTCGATCCTTTCTTTGCCTCGAGCGCTTTCATCGCGCATCGTTGTCCGGAAATTTGTCCAAAGTGTAGGTAAGGCGAAAGCCCAGAAAGTGCTTGAGGCTTTGCCGGATCATTTCTCAAACCGTACAAATTCATGCGCTTGGTTAAAAAGTTATCCAGAACAGCCATCGCGGCTTTTTCTCCGGGTACTGCCCACGTCACTTCAGGAACATCTTTCCCGCGTTCCAACGCTTGTCCTAAAACGCCGTCCCAATCTGTTTTCACGCTTTTAATTTTTTCGTGCAACGCGGCATCTTTGTTTTCAACGTTCGGAAGAGTATCGGGAAATGGAACCATAAACTCTCCGTACAGCTTCGCCAGCTTGCCGCGTAAAGTTCGAGCGCCGACTTCAAGCTTCGGGGAGGCTACCCAGCACGGCACGATGTTGTGCGCATCCACAACTCTCACGGAACGCTTCGTTTCTTTTGCAAAATCGTCGCGCCACTTCAAACCTAAACGCAAAGGAGAAAAGTCCGTCACCACCGCGCTCGCGCTGACTTCGTTGCAAAATTTTTCAATCTCTACGTTTGGCTCGTCTCCTCCGTGTAACAACTTGAACGGAATATCCCGTTCTTCCAACGCGCTTTCAACTTCGCGCAAACCTCTGAGCATAAACCCAAACTGTCGAGCACCGGCGCCGAGAAATTTCGTAACCACGTTGAAGACAACAACAAGCGGTTTCTTCTCCTTATTCGCTAACTCGATGGCGTATAACATTGCCCAGTTATCGTTCACGCGTTGGTCTCGACTCATCCAGTAGACGATGGGCCCATTTCCATCCCGGAGAATCGGCTGGTCGTTGATGAGCTTTACGCGGTCTGGATGCACCATCGTTACTATATTTTCGCTATTGGTACTGTTGTTTTCGTTAATATTGATCGCACTCTCGCTTTTGTTGGAAGCTGCAAAGACGACCAACGCGCTTGTTGATATCGCAGCCGTCTGTCTTTTTCCTCGGTCTACCGATTTCGTGATAAATCGGCCGGCTCCGTTCGGTGACTGCAATAGCGTTACTGAGAGCGGTTGATTACTATTCGCTCTGTATGTTGATGCTGCTGTTGCTGAGTGATGGAATCCGGAAGAAGAAGAAGAAAAAGTACACGTCGTCGTCGTCAGCGCACTTTTTTGTGTTCTGAAAAGCGCGAATCGATTATTCAAGAAGAGCGAAGATAAACGCGTCGTCGTCTTCAACGTCGTCGTCTTCA
>Ga0255779_1006958_pt1 | contig 10092 bp, 6 predicted proteins | sample 011ome_21_FD_179977 | JGI IMG/M metagenome (GOLD analysis project Ga0255779, IMG submission 179977) | Coastal salt marsh microbial communities from the Groves Creek Marsh, Skidaway Island, Georgia - 011508AT metaG (version 2) | ecosystem: Environmental > Aquatic > Marine > Intertidal zone > Salt...
AGAAAAAGAAAAAGAAGTCAAGATTTATCCGTCCAAAAATTCTTTCCTCTCCTCTTCTTGTTCTTCTTGTCCTTGTTCTTGTTCTTCTTTGATGGCGTTGATGGCGTTCGCGCCACAGAAAAAGAAGAACAGGACAACGACGAGCTCTTGCGAAAGTGGTTGCATTCGTTGCAGTTGAAAATCCCAAACGAAAGCTTTTCCACGTTCGACGATAAAATCGTTGTATCTCTAACGGAAATCGAGTGTGAAAACTTCACGACCAAAGACGTAAAGTCTTGGTTTTCATCCTCCTCAAATTCGGTTGGTATTCTTGATGACAATGATAATGATAACGATAATGGTAAACCGTCTTTGCACGCGCACGTGATTGATTTTGGCGCGAGTTGCAGCGGAGTTTGGACGGTTTCGACGACATCAAATACCAAAGGAGTAGGAGGAAAAGTCAACGCGGAAGTCACGGAAGGCAATTTGCAAGTTGACGCTGAGTTTGTTGATAGAGAGCCAGATGATAGCCAAAATACGAACGACGACGACGACGATAACAGTAACAACAAGAAATATAAGCTTCCAAAGACGGTTCGATTTCCGAAATGTTCCATGCAAATGGAGGTTGATGGTTTACATTTTGCGCCATCGTCTAGAACCGATGAGATTGCAAAGCTATTGAACAAAGCTGCGCCGGAAATTGCGAAAGCGATGCAGAGTATGTTCGCAAAAGTCGCGTGCGAGAAAATTCAAAGCGTCGAGAAAGACTCGAAAACGCTCGCTTTTTTCGAAAGTGTCCACAACTACATCGAAAAGAACTTTTTAGCAGAGGTAAAAACACCTGACTCATCGAATTCAAGCTCATCATCGAGTGATATCGATGATCGCGACAATGACAACGACAGTAATGAAATCTTCAACTGGGACGATTCAACGTTAATCCGCGTGTTGAACTTCATCAGCTCAGAGTACATCGGTACGAGCGGCCCGCGGAGTCTCAATCAGTTCATAAAATGGTTTTCAAATCACACGGGGATCTTATTCGTACCTCGCGAGAAATTAGTCGATAAAGAAACGGGCGAACCTTATTTCGTGTTATCGAAAACTTACGACGTCAATCAGGGAGAGGATGTTTCGTTATTACGGTCGATATCGTTTGCGATAACGGAAGTTGAATTCGTTGGACTCGATACCGCGGATATATTATACGGACCCGTAGCGGGTGGGCATTACGTCACAAAGGCAGCGGTTACTAGTAACGTCTCATCATCTTCATCGTCGTCGTTATTAGGTTTCTCGGTGGGGTGGAATCAAACGCGTATAGTGATGAAGGGTCGGCTGGAAATCGTTCCCGCAGCTCGAGACTCAATTTCTTCGACAAACCAAAACAACAACTGGATCGAAAACGTCACATTATCTCTCGAAATAGACGATATGGAAATTGGAATGGATGTCGACTTACGCGTCGTTGAGAAAAAATGGCAATTGTTGACGCAAGAGCAGTTCAAAAATATGGCTTGTTTGTTTGGTATCGTTGAAAAGTTTGACATCGAGCGATTGTTATGGGACGGCAAGATTGGTCGGTTGAAAATAATCGATAGCGATACAAATATTAGTAGTAGTGATAGCAGTAGCAGCAGCAGCAGCAGTAGCGATGAGAACAACTTAGAGGTTGATCTGCAATCAGCGATTTCTAACCTCTCCGAGTTGATTACGACTTCTTATCAAAACGTAGTTTCCGTGATTGCAGCCGGCGAGTTCAAAGCTGTTCTAGAACCGTTATTGAACGCGCTCATACTGGAGAAGTTCTACGAGATTAGTAGACAGGAGTGTCCAAAACAGAACGTAAAATCTTTGGAGTTGATTAAAACCGCGAATACGGTTGTATCGATATTCTTCTTTATTCTTGGTTTGAGTTGTATCGCACTCGCGTTATTGACATACTTCGTCGTTCCAGCCTCGTTCATACGAAAACTCAATCGTCAAGCTATGAAGAAGCTGAAAGCGCGGGAGATGCACGATCCATTCGATGATGATGACATCGATGGTGATGGCACAATCGTTTTTGCACATGAGTCAGATGAAGATACGAGCAGCAACGACGACGACGACGACGAAGCGTTACTTAATGATACTACTGGTAGTTCGAAGCACAAACAGGAGCAGCAGAAAAAGGAGGATAGTAATAAGAAAACGCATAGTAGAAATCGTTCAGGATCGGCAATTCTAGCTTCATTATTGACCACAAACGAGTCGTCAGATTCGTACTCGGACGGCGACGCGTTTGCGAATAATGATGATGATGATGATGATGGTGATAATGATGAACGAGAAGAAGAGCGACGGAAACGCAGAAGCCAACGCGAGGAATACACCATGCGCTTTCCGGAAACCGCCTGGCGAACACACACATCGAGAGGGAAGAAGGCAGATGAAATGCGAAGCACGCAAAGAAACAAGTCTTCGAGGTACAAGAAGCTTTTTTCGATGGAAGATTCGTTATCGAAATCGACACCAGTAAACTCTCGATGGTCGTTGCGATTATTGTTTATCGCCAACGTTCTTTTGTTTTTGAGTGCGAATATGGATTCGGGGGCATCAGTGTCGCTGTTTGCGACGCTGACGACGCCAGTCATTGATTCTGCGTCTACTATTCCTTCTTCGGAGCGGTCGTCGCCGCCTTCTTTGAACGACGCGCTTCTCAGCGCCATCAAAGGCGGACGAAAGAGTTTATTGTATGCTAATACTTCATCGTCGAGTACTACCAACGACAATAATCCGCAGCAGCAGCAACCACAAAGACAAAAGTATAACGTCATTCAAGCCTCGCGTGAGGATCTCTTCAACTTCTCCTTAGTCGGCACCGTCAGAGACATGTGGCACGCTAAAGTGTACGCTATTGCGATTTGCATTGTTCTCTTTTCTGGCGTCTGGCCGTACGTGAAACTGTTGTCGATGTTTGTTTTATGGGAAATCAGCGGCAAGAACGTTAAAGCATCAACCAGAGGCAAATGTTTAAAGTTTGTCGATCGACTCGGTAAATGGAGCTTGTTTGATTCGTTCGTGATGACAATGTTTATGGTTGGTTTTCGATTCCATTTACACGTGACTGAAGATGATGATGATTACGACGACGCATCTAAAAAGTTGTCACCGTCATCGTTTGGAGATTTGGACGTCGTCGTTACTCCAAAACGATCGTTTTACGTCTTTCTCTTCGCGACCGTTCTCTCCTTGGTTCTGGGACACGTAACTCTTTTTCTTCACCGCAAATCGGTTCGATCAAAAACTGAAGTTGACGATACCGCGACGCCTTTGTGGCGAAGAGACGTGAACAGACCGTCGGTCTTGTTACGAACGAAAATGGCGGCGGCACAAGCCGTCGGTGTTTTTCTCTTGTTAGTAGCCGCGATTGTTTTTCTCGCCGTTGGTGTGAACATACCGTCCATCAAGTTTGATTTCTTGGGAATTGCAGGATACGCGCTCGGGTCGAGCGAAAAGACTCGATCGTATTCGTTGGTCAAGTTGGCTGAAGCTTTACCGCACGCGAGCATCGATAAATACGCGGGTGGATCTGCGACAATGACATCAAGCGAGACCATAACCATCTTCTTCCAACACGTAGGCCCGCGCTTCATACAATCGACGTTATATGTCTTTGCGGTCGTCGCGCCTTTAGCGCAACTATTGATCTTATGTTTCCTTTGGATTTGGCCTTTGACTCCTCGAATGCAACGAAGAGTACAAACGATGGCTGAAATTTTCAGCGCTTGGTCCTCTTTAGACGTCGTTTTATTCGCCGTCGTTGCCGCTATGCTTCAAATCAAACAATTCGCCAATTTTGTCGTCGGTGGGGGATGTCTAAAGTTCAACACCATGTTAGCCTCAATAGGAGGCACCGGTCAAACGAGCGATTCGTCTTCGAACGCCGACAGACAACAAATCGATGACGATTGCTTCGATTTAGACACGTACTTCGAACCCGGGTGTTGGCTTTTAGTGTCGAGCGCAATGATGGCAAATTTTGTTGGCATATGGGTCATGAAAAGGTGCGATCAATCCGTCGCCAGTAACGCCTTGCGCTTGCGAACGTCCTTGTTGAGAGGCTTAAAACGCGACGATGACGACGACCAGGACGAGGAGGACGATGACGATGACGATGACGATGATAGCGAAGAATTAAGTTTATAAGTTTAGATGTAGATGATAGTAAATACTAATGAAGTTATATACGACGACGGACGCGAGTCGTCCATCATCCATTTTTCTAACAACCACATACACGCACCCATACGCATAGGTTCGCAACTCATCATCTTCTCTTGGTGCTCATCAAAAAAAAAAAAGGACGTCATCAAATGGTGAAGTTTGCCAGATGTCAATTTCTGGTGCGTTTGATCATTCTCGAACTTCGAAGAAAACTGAGGAGAGAAAAAAAAAGGAAAGATTTTCACGCAAAACGTCACACTTTTTTGAAGAACGCGCGCGCGCGAGCGAGTACACATACACACAGAAGTAGACAAAATGAGTGGGAACACGGACGTAGAGAAAGGCAATTTTGCCGTTAAAGCTGGTTTGGCGCAGGTACGCGATTCGCATCCGAGAGAACTCGCGCGTTTTTCGAGTGTGGATGGATTTTCTTTTCTCCTCCGCCGTCGGCGTCATCGTCTTTCTCCCTTCTCGTGACGTCTTTCTTCTTCTTCTGTTCTTCATTTTTTTTCTTCGCACGACGACTCATACAAAAGTAGTCAGCAAAGAGAGTTTAAGAGAAAGAAGAGCGTCGACGATGATCGTTAAGGGGAGACGTGTCTCTTCTTTCTCCGTCGTTCGTTCGTTCGTTCTCGTTTACGTCGTCGTTACAAAAGAAGAAGAGAAATTGTTAACAACAAAAATGCGAGAGGGCACGTCACTCTTTTTTTTATTCTTTCTTTCTTCGTTCTTTCTGCATGATGAGCGAAAAAAAAAGCTCAACAACATCCTCTCGATCGCTTTAAAAGTGAAAAAAAAACGAAACACTCACAATCAATAATCTTCCTTTTTTATCCTCTCTTTTATAAACAAAAACAGATGTTAAAAGGTGGCGTCATCATGGACGTCGTCAACGTCGAGCAAGCGAGAATCGCCGAAGAAGCCGGTGCGGTCGCCGTCATGGCTTTGGAAAGAGTCCCGGCGGATATCCGCAAGGATGGCGGCGTCGCGCGCATGAGCGACCCAACGATGATTAAATTGATTAAAGAAGCGGTGACGATTCCGGTGATGGCGAAAGCGAGAATCGGGCACTTTGTTGAAGCGCAAGTGTTGGAGTCTATTGGTATTGATTACATCGACGAAAGCGAGGTGTTGACCCCGGCGGATGAAATTAACCACATCAACAAGCACAAGTTCAAAGTGCCGGTGTTGTGCGGTTGCCGTGACTTGGGCGAGGCGTTGAGACGTATCGCCGAAGGTTGCTCGATGATTCGAACGAAGGGTGAAGCGGGTACTGGGAACGTAGTTGAAGCGGTGAGACACTGCAGAGCGGTGATGGGGGACATTCGAAGATTGCAAGCCATGGATGAAGACGAAGTGTTCGTGTACGCGAAGGAGATTCGAGCGCCGTATGAGTTAGTCGCGCAAACGAAAAAGTTGGGTCGATTACCGACGGTGAACTTTGCTGCTGGCGGTGTTGCGACTCCGGCCGATGCGGCGTTGATGATGCAACTCGGCATGGATGGTGTTTTCGTTGGTTCTGGTATTTTCAAATCCGGCGATCCGGCCAAGAGAGCGCGAGCGATTGTTCAAGCGGTGACGCACTACAACGACCCGAAAATCATCGCCGAAGTCTCGTGCGGTTTGGGCGAAGCCATGGTTGGCATCGACTGCAAAGAGATGCACTTCACCTCCTACGCTGCTCGATCGGAATAAGCATCAGCATACTAGTCAAAACGAAAAGAAAGAACATCTCATTTAAAAAAAGTGAGAAATAATATAGTCATTATTATCATGATTTATTTACACACGCGTGTATTTAAAAAGGAGAAGAAAAGAGGTTGTTTTGTTGAGTAAAATAAGTAGACACACATACAGGGTACCCATATATATGTATATTCTTAAATTTGTAATGCACACCTTTATATACCACCACCACCACATACGTTAACGTTTTGTCTTTCGCCTCCCTTTTTAATTATTGCTCTCGTTACAGCAGTATTGTAAAAAGTTTGAGCGCAAAATGTGTTTGAGGAAATGTTTCTCTTCTTTTTTATTTTTTTTCGTAAAATTTTTTCAGTTTCTCTGAAAAAGTTTCTGTCTGTTCTCAAACAACAACAACAACAGAGAAACAACGCGCGCAAAAACCACTCACTTTTGTTTTCGAGAGGAAGAAAGAAAGAAAGAGGAGGATTATCATCATCCACTCTCGAACGACGAACGAATACTCTCTTTTTCTAAGAAGAAGAAGACAACAAAGGAGGAGAAACAGACGCAAAAAGAAATATGAAAACCAGGAATAAAGCCGCCGCCGGTGCGACACCATCATCATCAGCGAAGAAGAAGAAGAAATCCCCGACGACGAAAGCCTCCGTCGAGACGAAGAAGAAGAAGGAGACAAAGAAGAGAAACGGTGATGGTGGTAAAGATGCGGGTAAAAAGGAATCGAAATTTGATGCGCCGATGAAATCGTTGAAGCGCGCGAGGAAAGACGCGATGTTACTCTCGCTGAAAACGCAAAAAGGAGAAGACAAAGAGGAGAAGAGCGAGGACGAGGACGAGTCAGATGACGAGTCAGATGACGAACCAGAACGGGGATTCACGGACAAGAACAAAAGTTGGCTGAAACCTGTTTCAAAGAAGACGAAGAAGAAAGCGGCATTTTCTTCTTCTTCTTCTTCAGAGGAGGAGGAGGAGGTGTCAGACGAAGAAGAAGAAGAAGAAGAAGAAGAAGAAGAAGAAGAAGAAGAAGGTAAAAAGAGCAAAAGAGGAGGAGGGAAGAAGAAACAGCAGCTCTTTGATGAAGAGGAAGAGGATGATTCTGAATCGGATGTGGAATTAGACGACGATGAATTCATCGGCGGAGAAGACTCGGACGACTCGGAATCAGAATCATCGGAGTCGGAATCGGAAGACGAAGAGGACGAACTGCTTCCGATTGAGCGCAAGTCGCGTAAAATGGACGCAGAAAAAGCAAAGAAAACGTCCGAGTCGAGGTTAGAGCAATTACAAGTGAACGTGAGGGACGAAGAAACGTATCAACTTCCTTCCTCGTCTTCGTCGGAATCATCTGATGAGGGCGACGACGACGACGACGAACGTCGAAAAAAATCGACTTCGTCGACGAAAGGCATTCCAGATTTAACGTCCATCCAACAGCGCATTCAAGAAGTCGTTCGCGTGTTGGCCGACTTCAAAAACAGACGCGCGCCAGATCGCTCTAGAAATGATTATTTGGAGCGGCTGACGTCTGACTTAGCCACGTATTACGGATATAATCATTTCTTGATTCGTTATTTCATCGATACTTTTTCGGTGCCAGAAACTATGGAGCTCTTAGAAGCGAACGAAACCCAAAGACCGGTGACGCTGAGAACAAACACTCTGAAAATTAGGCGACGCGATTTGGCCGCGCAGCTGATCAATCGTGGCGTCAACCTCGATCCAATCGGAAAGTGGTCGAAAGTAGGTTTATTGGTGTACGATTCGCGCGTTCCGATCGGGGCGACGCCAGAGTACATGGCTGGAATGTACATGCTCCAGTCCGCATCCTCGTTTTTACCGTGTATGGCTCTCTCGCCGCAAGAAGGCGAACGCGTTTTAGATGTTGCGGCCGCGCCTGGCGGGAAAACGACGTATCTGGCGGCGTTGATGCGAAATACCGGGATTATTTTCGCCAACGAATTTCAAAAGAAACGATTGAATAGTCTCGTCGCGAATTTACAAAGAATGGGGTGCACGAATTCCGTCGTGTGTAACTACGACGGTCGACAGTTACCGAAAGTTCTCGGTTATGTCGACAGAGTGTTGTTAGACGCTCCGTGTTCTGGTACCGGCGTCATCGCGAAAGATTCGAGCGTGAAGGTTTCAAAATCCACCGAGGACATTGCCAAGTGCGCGCATTTACAAAAGGAACTCCTCGTTGCCGCGGTGGATTGCTGCGATGCAAACTCAAAATCGGGCGGCTACGTCGTCTATTCCACCTGCTCTGTCACCGTTGAAGAAAACGAGCAAGTCGTGGATTACATATTAAAGAAGAGAGACGTGAAAATCGTGTCCACTGGATTAGAGTTTGGTCGGAAAGGTTTTACGAGTTACCGAGGGAAGACGTTTCATCCCTCCGTGAGCGAATGCCGTCGATTTTATCCTCACGTTCACAACATGGACGGTTTCTTCGTCTGTAAGTTGCAAAAGATGAGCAATCGCACGACCTCAATAATCACGACGACGACGTCAATGGCTTCTAATAATAGTTCAAAAAACACCCGCGTTGAGAAAAAAATAGCTTCTTCTTCGGATGAAGAAGAAGGTGATATAGAGGAGGAGGAGGAGGAGGAGGAGAACAACGACGTGAAAAAGAAAAAGAAGAAGAAAGAGAAGAGTTGGGTAAAACGCGCGAAGCGAGAATTAGGAGTCGTTTAAATATTATGCTTACTTACAGTACGTTGAACGAGTTTATCTGGTATTTGTGACTTTACTTTTATTTTATTCTAATTCTATTATATTTCTTCATCCTCCGACGAAGACGCGAATTCGTCAATCTCAGTGAACTCGTCACCGCATATTACTCTATCCGGTCGACAAAACGACCCGTGCATGGGCGGACACTCGGGAATCAAAATTTTACCGCACGGCGTTTTCCCGTCGTTTTTACCAACCGGTTCGTCAAACTTCACGCCAACCCAGTACCCACACGGAAGGGACGGAGGCATGTCGACGACGTCGTCTTTTCCTAAGTCTACTTCTACTTCTTCTGCTTTTCCTTCTTCTTCTTCTCCTTCTCCGGTTTGGGCGGTATCCTTCACTTTACCGACGAAGCACACGACGCCTCGTTTCCCTCCCGGATTGACTTCGCACCTGGATCCCGAAACGACGTGGCGAACGCACTCGAACGAGGCGTACGTCGTTAACATCTTCTCTTTCGCTGCTGCGATAGCGTCGTCGATGTCGTATTCGTTACTGTTATTATTATTATTATTCCCGTTCTTTCTTTGGTTTCTCAGCTTCTGTTGTTCTTTTTGTAACGTCCACGTCGGATCTTCCTCTCTCTTCTTTCTCGCCCACTGGCGATAGGTACCTTCCCTCTTCTCGTACGCTTCGTCGCTCATGACGTACTTTTCAACTTTAGAAAGGTCTTCTAACCATCCGTTCGCGCTTAAACTCGTCGGATCCGTATCAATCACGTGTAATCGCATCCCGTCCGATGGAGAATAATACCCGAGTTTTGCCTCGTCGTTTGAAAGTTCTGTCGTTCTGTTGTTTGAGTGCTCTTGTTGACTTTTGAAATTGCCCCCGCTGTTTTGAAATTGTTGTTGTTGACTTCTTCTGCCGTCATCGACGCTATTATCACTATTAAAACGAGTATTATAATTGTTATTAGTAGAATCGTCAAACAACTGTAACCGCATCGCGCTCGCGTTCGTGCCGCAGTGCGTCATTAACTTTTCCTTCACCGTTCCAATCGTCCATCTCAAGTCAAAACGAATCTCCAAAAACTGCATCTCGTGTAAATTGGAGTGCGTCACGAATAAACGGCAGGTGTGTTCGGACTGATTTTGCGAGTTCGAGGACTCGTCCGTGACGTATAAACGCAACTGCTCTAACGACGACATGTTCGAGAGCATGATTTTTATATGTTTTTACGTTGTTATTATTCGTATATTAGTTCTATGTGTCGTGTGTGTTGATGAATGATGAAGGGTTTACGAACAAAAATTTTTTATTTCGAATTTTTGTGTGTTGCAAACAAAAAAATTGCTCCTCCTTTTCTCTCTCTCTGAGGAAAAGTCTGTGGTCGTCCTCCTCAAAACAAAACAAAACAAGAAGAAGAAGACGCGAAGAAGGAATACTACCACACATCATATACCAATAATAATAATAATAATAATAATAATAACGAAGATGACGACGTAAACGACT
>Ga0255779_1006966_pt1 | contig 10087 bp, 7 predicted proteins | sample 011ome_21_FD_179977 | JGI IMG/M metagenome (GOLD analysis project Ga0255779, IMG submission 179977) | Coastal salt marsh microbial communities from the Groves Creek Marsh, Skidaway Island, Georgia - 011508AT metaG (version 2) | ecosystem: Environmental > Aquatic > Marine > Intertidal zone > Salt...
GTTTTGGAGGAAAAGACTTCCTTCTTCGCGAAATATTTGCGCGCGCAGGACGAGTAGTATTCAAAGAAGTCTAATTATGATTCTGATTCTAAGTCTGATTCTGATTCTGATTCTGATTCTGATTCCGAATTGTCTGGCACGTGTAACTCTCCATCTTCGTAAGACCAGCCTTCTGGGAGAGGACAGTCGTTGTCGAGGCAGTATTGTAAACACTCGGGGTGGTTGTTCTCGTGCGCTGCTCGTACCGCTTCTTTGTCCCAAGGCGCTTTGGCGGTTTCGTGTAAGTACTTCAAACAGTCGAAGTGGCCGTTCATGGCCGTATATACACACGCACGTTCGTTATATTTATTATACTTACGCTCAACAAGATATTCGAGTATGTGGAGACGGCCATTTGCAGCCGCCCAAGAGGCAGTATCCCAATCCCAAGACGCTTTCGCTTCTTCGTGTAAGTATTTGAGTACCTCGAGATGACCTCCTGAGGCAGCTTCTGCACACGCCCACTCATCGATAGGACACTCATTTGCAACGCAATACTTTACCATTTCCAGATTACCTTGATATGTGGCCGCATTAATCGCATGTCTATCCCACTCACACTCTTTCTCCTCTCGCGCCCACTTGAGCAACTCGAGTTTATTCGTTTGAGCAACTCTCCAGCAGAAAATAATTTCGTTCCACAAGTATCCAGACCACAACGGTTTATTCTCCCACGCAAATTCCAAAGTCGATATCGACGACATCTCGCTCACTTTAAACTTCTTTTTTAAATCACCCGCGCGAGAGGATCTCTCAATCAACTTTCTCGTTTCACTATTCACCTCGTACAAGAATTTCACATCCGTCGAATTCAATCTCGGAAGAATGTGTTGGAAACACACATCGTCGTCACTCACGATCAAATCCCACAACAAAGAATCTCTCTCGTCCCCGATCATCGTCAAAGAAACTCTTCTCTGCAAAACTCGCGTCGTCGTCGCTCCAGACGTGAGACAAAGATGCTTTTCGCTTTTATATCTCGCGCTAATCTTCTTTCTCTCTCTTCGTATCTTCTTTGATATACTCTAAAACTCCTGATGATTTTGTTTTTTCCGAGAAGAAAAAAACAGCCGTTTCGACGAAACTCTGAATATCTTGCTTATTTTGAAGGAAAAATAGACCAAAAACCCCGCAAAACGAGCGGCAGACTTTTTTGCATGCGCACATCCACCCTCGCGAGAAGACTGAGGGTTTGGGAACACCTTTTTAATCAAACTTTAACGCAGACAACACACAGAAAACGCGCTCCTTTTGCGACGATGACGACGACGAAACGCGACTTTGGAGTCGTCTCGATGTGGTCGCAGGTGGAAGCCGCGCCAAAGGTACGCGTACTGATTCGTTTTGTATTTTATCTCTTTCGTCGTTGGGGGTTTTCGGCCGCCAAAGAGCATTTTGTGTGAACACAACGTTTTGCACTCGGTCTCGTTTCGAGAGTACCCTTTCGCTGACCTCTCTCGTTTTGTTGTCGTCGCGCTCGTAATCATCAGGACCCAATCTTGGGGGTCTCGGAACTGTTTCACGCGGACAAAGATCCGTCGAAAATGCTCCTCGGCACGGGCGCTTACCGAGACGATAACGGTAAGCCTTTAGTCCTCGAGTGCGTCAGAAAGGCGGAGAAGAAACTCATCGAAGACGCGAAGAACATGGAGTATTTACCGACGCAAGGAGATAACCAGTACATATCGAGAAGTTTAGATCTGGCGTACGGGAAGGAGATTGGAAACGCGGGAGCGATTGCGGGGATTCAAACGTTATCGGGGACTGGAGCGTGTCGCTTGTTCGCGGAGTTCATCGCTCGGTTTAAGAAAGGGGCGGTGTGTTACGTTCCAGATCCGACGTGGTCGAATCATTTGAACATTTTTCGCGACGCGGGAGTGGAGACGAAGGCGTATAGATATTACAAAGCGGACACGAGGGGATTGGATTTTGACGGGTTGAAGGAGGATTTGGGGAACGCGAAGGAAGGGGACGTCGTGTTGTTGCACGCGTGCGCGCACAACCCAACCGGGGTCGATCCGAGCGAAGAACAGTGGTTGGAAATCTCGAAATTGTTCAAGGATAAGAATTTGTTTCCATTCTTGGACAGCGCGTACCAAGGGTTTGCCAGTGGCGATTGCGATAAGGATGCCTTTGCGTTGAGAATGTTTAAGAGAGACGGGCACGCCATGGCGTTGGCGCAAAGTTTCGCCAAGAACATGGGGTTGTACGGGCACAGAGTTGGGACGTTGTCCATCGTGTGCGCGTCCAAAGAGGAAGCGACGGTCGTCGAGTCGCAGTTGAAAGTAATCGCGAGAGCAATGTATTCGTCGCCGCCGTTGCAAGGAGCGAATTTGGTGTCGACCATCTTAGGCGACGAAAAATTGAACGCGTTGTGGTTAACCGAGGTGAAGATGATGGCGGATAGAATTATCGACATGAGAGCGAAATTAAGAGAGGCGTTGGAGAAGAGTGGGAGCACCATGGGATGGAAGCACGTGACCGATCAGATTGGGATGTTTTGCTACTCTGGCTTAACTCCCGAACAGGTGGATAGATTAAAGGATGAACATCACATTTACATGACCAGGAACGGACGAATCTCCATGGCGGGCGTGACGAGTAAGACGGTCGAAAAGTTGGCGCAAGCCATGCACGCGGTGACTACTTCCTAATAAGTGCTTGTTTAATTCATTCTTTTATTGATTACAGGTAGGTCATACTCGAGTATTATATTTTTATTTAGAATTTTACTTCTTTCCTTTGTTGCCTCCTTTGCGGTTCTTTGCTTTCGTCGCCCCGGTGGAGAAGGAACTCGGGTTCGTAAACGCGGTCCCGGAAAGCCAATCGTCCTCTTTACCCCCACTCTTCTTATTCCCGTTACCCGCCGCACTACCTCCTTCGCTCATCTTCTTCGCCGCTTCCGCTCTCGCCGCCGCCATGTTAATTTCGTGCGTCTTCTTCTTTTGCTTCTTGCTCGCCTCGATGGCGTTCTCCCCGATGAAAGGTAAATACGCGTCCCACCCAAACACTCTCAACACAAAATACAAAATACCGAGCGCAAAGCTCCCCAACGCGACGTACACGAATGTCAGTTGAAAATCAACCGCCACGTTTGGATCCAACACTCTCACCGTGTGATTAAAAAACGTCGTCGCGTATTGTTCCCCGTCTTCTTGGTAAAACGCCGTCAACGCCAGCGTAAAATCCATCCCAGCTAAAGGCGTCGGTAACTGAAACGAATACGGCACCGTCAACTCTCTCCCCGCGTTCACCACCGACTGCTCTTTACTCGTGTACAAATTCTTCGCCGCGCCTGTTTTCCCGCCTGCGGCATTTCCCGCTCGGCGTTTCGTCGCCAACTTTTCGCTCCCAATCTTCGGGTTAAACGACGCGAACTGTTCCTCCTCTTCGTCATCATTCATACTGAATTCATACTTGGAAAAGTTTGCCACGAAATAATGAAACGCCTGAGGTGCATTCACCGACCCGGCGATCGCTTGTAACTCGATCGTGGAATCGCCGACATTTCGTATTCCGAGCAGCGCGGTGATATCCTCGGCTGCTGGGAATTGCAAATCGGTGCCAAATCCTGGAAAGACAACCGTGGTGTCCACGCTCGCGGAGGCGTCCGGGATGTCGGTTAAGATGTGTTTCGAAACCGATTGCGTTTGTTCCTCCGCCGAAGAGTACACTGTTTTATGTTTTACGTGCGCAAGAGAGAGAGAGTTAAAGAGTTAACATTTAAAATCCGATCGGATTGATGATTTCCCGGGGAACAGAAAGAAAGAAAGAAAGAAAGACAAACACGTATCGTAACGCACCGAGAGAAGACGAGCACCCGGAAAACAACGCCAAAGACGCGAGGAACAACGCGCTGCTTCGTTTCTTCGTGCTGTTGGTAGTGTGTCTGTTCAATAAAAAGAGTGGCATGGTGTTCAAGTTGTTGTTGTTGTTGTTCATTCAGGAGTACTAATCAAAGGAGTGAAAAGGTTGGATTTTTTGTGTTGGAAAAGAGAGAAATCAGTTCCTTATAGTATTCAAACAACGAGAAGGAGGAGTAAAAGCGAACGTTCGCGAGCAAAGACGACGGGCTTTTTTCCAACGAGAAAAAGGAACCGCGAGGATGCAGGTATTGTTGGTGTTGTTCTCTTCTAGTATACGGTAAAAATATATGCAAATGATCAACTACTATATACACACGCTTACGTCGTTTCGGTCTACCGGTTTTCAATTCGCTTTGCGATTCGAGCCAACTCTCGTCGTCGTCTTTTTGGTTTAACTGCGCGTTTGCGATGCCTTTTTTGAAGCAGCTTTTGTTTCCGCGACCACCTTCATGATTAACTCTTCGTCGCTCGTTAAAGCCGGAGTGAGTTTGGAAAAGTCGCCCTTTTCGTTCGTAAACGCGCCGACGTTGCGCTCCATTTTTCGTTTCGTCGCGTGGAATCTGTTTTTTATGGCGTTTGGCGAGCGTCCGGGCATGAATCTGGCTAAGATGGCCCACTGATTGCCGATGTGCGCTTGGCAATCCAAGAGATGCGTCTCCTCCCACCTCGTCCACGGACGTGAGGTTAAACCGGGTTGTAAGTAATCTCTCCAACGCGCGTAGGCTTGTTTTTGCGTCTTCCCGGAAAGCTGACCGGCGATTAACGCCCACTTCTTCGGACCGACTTGGGAAACTAAAACTTGGACGAGATCGTCTTCTTCTTGCGACCACGATCGCGAGCGAACTTTGATATCTTTACCGGGGACTTTATCTGATGATGCCCCGGACTTCTTTTCCTCTGTCCCCGCGTCGTCGTTTTTCACCTTGGCCGCTTGGCTGTCCAACTCCCCAGTCTCGTCGCCTTCCGCGATATCCGTCTCCGCGTCGGAAAGTTCCTCTTCTAAAATACCTCGGACTTTTGCCATGACGTCGTCGGAGGCGCCGGTGATTTTCTGCGCGGCGGCTTGCGCTAAATCCGTAACGGCACCATCGTTTTTCATTCCTCCCAATCCCGCTTTCTTCCTTTCCTCTTCGTGTTCTTTGTTCAGTTGCGTCATTTTGTTCGCATTCGCTTCGAAGCGCTCCAACACGTCCGGCTTCAACAAGTTTCCGTCCACATCGACGATGGATTTATACAGCTCTTCTTTCTCCGTCGCTCGCGCGGTGTGCCCTCTCGTGCTCAACTGTTTCATTTTCTTCGCCGCGTCGTCTTTTTCTCTCTTTTCTCGCTCTTCCGGAGTTTCTTTCAGGTACCCTTCTTGTAACTTCATGACCTCGGCTAAGATCTTTCGGTCGTTCTTTATGTCGCTGATCTGTTCTCCGCCGAAGCTCATCGCGGCGTCGGCTAATTGCATGGTTTTCTGGTTCGTCTCTTCTTGTTTCTTCCCTTTTCCTCTTCCTGGTTTCTTCTCCTGGGACGTCGCTTTGTTGTCTTTGCTGTTCTTCTTGTTGTCTTTACTGTTGTCTTTGCTATTCTTCTTCCCGTCGGCGCCCCGTTTTTTCTTCTTCTGATGTTGCAAACTGGCGACTTTCCTCAACTCGCTGCTCGTGAAGATGTTGTTGCCGTCGCCGGCGGAGTTTGCAAACGGGCTAAACGCAGAGTTGCCTCTCGAGCCGGGTTGTTGATACCCGGCTGAATCCGGTTGTTTCCTTTTGTTGTTTTTGTTGTTATTAGTATTCTGCCCCGCTTTCTTCTTCGTGTTTACGTTGGACAATTTCCTCTTCTTCGCGGCGTCGTTGCTGTTAATCTCCCCGATACCCGCGGAGGCTCCGAATAATTGCTGTTGCAATTGCTGCGTCCTCGCCGCCGTACCCATCTTTAACAACTCTTTTAAATCCTCGTTATCGAAAATGGCGTTGCCTCCGCTACTTTGCGTCCTGTTTGACATCGTCGGCTGCGCTCCTCCCCCCATGCCGGTGGAAAAGTTGCTCAAAAAACTCAACCTCTCGTTGTTCAAGTTCGCGCCGTTGGACAGCGCCTGTTGTGCCGCTTGCAACTGCTGCTGCTGCCCGTAAATGCTCCCAACCAACGCTTGCTGCGCGTAGAACTGGTTCCAAAACGACGGACTCGCCGGTTGCCCCCCGCTATTCGCCGGACCTCCTACTAATCCCGACGTGTTGTTCCCGAACGACTTCAACTGCGTCGTGACCCCTGACAAGGTCAACGCCGCCGCCGCTGCGAAATTCGCCGCCGCGTTTTGCTGTTGCTGAAATTGCAACAGCTGCTGTTGCGTCGTGGACCCATCCAGCGGGTTCACCGGAACGCCCGCCGCGGTTAAGAGTTGCGCTAACGTCGGCGGCGCCGCCGAGTTCATCGCGTCCGAAACGTTTTGGTTTCGCTTCCGTTGTTGTTCGCCCGTGGTTTTGGTGGTGGTGTTTGTGGATGCTTTCTTCCCCGCGCCGCCGCCTTTCGCCGTGGATGAGGGCGTCATTAGTACGAGTCTTACTTACTCTACTCGTATTATAGTATTCTCTCGCTCTCGCTCCACTCCCCCGCGACCACAAAAAGGTTCTTTTCCTTGAACACTTCAGACGACGCGCGAAACAAAGTTAAGAGAACGACGAGAGAGAGAGACGACGCTTCCGAGAACTCCCGAAAACGCTCTCTTTTTCTCTGAATCGTCCTCGAACGCGCGTTTCTTTATCACGCAGAAAGCGCAGAGACAATTCTTTCCAATCACTCTCTCGCTAATGTGCGCCTTTTTCTTCAATTCTCCGAGAGAGAGATTTCACACAAAACTCTGCCCCCTTTCTCACAACAAAAAAGAAAAGAAAAGAAAAGAAGAAGAGAAAACGTGGTGGAAAAAGTCAACCTCTCGTCCGTTGGTTACACGTTTATATATATATGTGAAGCGTGCGTGTGTGTATACGAGAGGAGATGTGACGAGACGACGAGGCAAAATTGTGTTTCGGAGAAATCCAAATGGTCGACTTTTCTATTTAGGGTTTACAAGTGATACCCTAAACAAAACGTCTTCACACGGAAGAAGACAAAAGAAGAAGACGACGACGACGACACAAAGCCTTCGGAAAGGAGAGCACGAGGAGGAGGACGAGCATTCGCGGGCCGCGTTGGAGGACGAACGTCTCTCTCTCTCTCTCTTTGTGTCGTCGGTCGTCCTCAAAATCTTCTTCCTCGCGTACTCTCTATAAGGGAAAGATACACGCGATGAATGCATCGTCCGAAAACGACTCACGTCGCGCGACGCCAACGGGAACGGAGGAAAAGAAGGACGAGACGAATGCGAAGACGACGACGAATGCGAAGAAGGAGAAGCCGAAATCCGCGCGAGGCGCCCCTCCGAGAAGACGGGATGAGGAAGATGCATTTGGGGATGGTTTCAACAACGCGCGCCGAGGAGGAGGAGGAGGAAAAGCAGCGGGTTTCGTGCCGCCGCCGCCGCTGAAACAACGAAAAGAACAGAAGGAGAAGCAAAAGAAGGGCACGACGCAACCGAGAGTTCCCAGACGAGCGAACGAAGACGCGAAAAAGAAGAATTGGTGGAAAGAGTTACCGGAGGAAAAGTGCGATCCAATCACGTTGGAACCGTTTTGCGAACAAACGCACGCGCCGTTTGAGTTACTCGGGAAGAAGTTTAAGAGAGAGCAAAGCTATTCGTCTTTGTTGAACGACGACGAGGAAGATGACGAAAACGCAGAGGCGGCGGCAAGGATGATGACGACGACGACGATTCAAACGTCTGAAGAGCAACTGCAAGTGAAACATCTGTTCGACCCGGAGTCGTTGGCGGAGTACGTCGTGAACGCGAAGACGTTTGAGAATCCGTTGACGAGAGAGGCGTTGGACGCGAGCGATTGTCAAAGGTTGGACGAACATTTGCGGAAGTTTTCGTTGAAAAAGTTTAGCGTCCACAGAGCGTATGTAAATTTACAAAAAGAGAAGAAAGATGAGCTGGAGAACGCGGAGAGAAGGACGGAGGAGCAGAGAGCGAGGATGCAAAGAGAACGGGAAGAGTTGAGGAGAACGTTGGCGTCGTCGATGTTTACGAGCATTCGAGAGCGAAGGCAAGGCGAGAATAGTAGTAGTGGAAGAAATCATCATCATCAGCAGCAAAACGGCAATAGTAATAGTAGCAATAGGAACGCCACCTCCACCACCACCAACATGAACAACAGTAATAGCGAAGCTTCCGCACAGCAAGCTTTAGCGGCGAATTTAGAAACGTCCATCGAACAACAAGAAAACGCGTTTCGAGCGTTTGGCGCGTTTGCCATGGTGGACGACGATATCGCCATGTCGCGCGGACAAACGTTGAGAGCGGCGCAGACTTCGTTTAGCGGTTGGTCGAATCCAGAGGCTATTCGAAGGCACGGAAGTAATAGCAACATCCCGCTGTCGAGCGCGGAAAATTTCCCGAGTTTAGGATCCGGAAGCGGGAGTTCGACCACTCGAATCGGTACCGGCGGGTGGAGCCGAATGGCGCAGAGAGCGTCGAGTTTGCACGACGACGATGGCGGTAGTGTCGTTGGACGACCTCGAGTACAACCACCACCACCGACGCAAACTATTTCATCGTCGTCAGAGCCACCGGCGAACCACCACGAAAAACAACGAGAGCGTCAACGAGAGGCTGAGTTTGCCGCCGCGGCGCTTCCGAACGATTCGGTAAACGCAGACGAAGCGAGGCGCGCGCAACTCGCAGCGGCGTTTGGCATTTCGAATCCAGACTCGCACGTCTCCGCGTTTGCCGTATCGGGCGCGAAAAGTGCGTTCAAACAAGAACACTTGAAAGCGGCGAAAAACAATCCTCGTTTGTGCGCGCAAATCGAACAGAAATTCGAAGAGATGGCGAGAGACGCCAACAATCGTCGCGCGACGTTTCCTCCGATGACAAAATTTCTCCGCGGCGTCGTCCACGAATACGCCGCGTTGTGGGGATTCACTTCGCAAAGCTACGGCAACGAGCCGAACCGACGCGTGGACGTGTTTCGAACGACCGCGTGTAAGAAACCAACGATTAACTTACGCGAGGCGATTTTGGCGCACGACGAGTTGAAGAAAGAAAAAGAGGAGAAGGATCGAATGATGATGATGATGGCGACGACGACGACGTCCAACGGAGTAGGAGGCAGTAGTACTCCTTCTTCAATGAACCAGCCACCCGAAGACGCCAACGAGGACGAATACTTCCCCGGTTTTACTTCATACCACACCAAACGAAACGGCGGCGTCGAATACGAACGTCTCACTGCCACGTTCTCCGACGGCGCGGACAAAAAAACGTTGTTTCTCATGCTCCGCCCCTGGGCCGGCCAATTCGCCGTCGAAGTCGACGAAAAGGAATCCGGGGATTTCGACGACGCGGAATACATAGCGCACTTCAAAAACCCGGAGGCTTTGAAAAAAGCCAGCGGCGTCATCGGCGGCGGCGTCAAAGGAAAGTTCAAGGTGAAATACAGCGAAAAAATAGGAGGAGGACTTTTGACTCGACAAAGCCAATTGACAGACAAAGCCAACCAACAGCAAAGCTCCTCCTCCTCCTCGAACGAGTTTGAGAAAGAATCAATATCGTCTGTAGTATCTCCGCCGCCGAAAATTTTCGAGCTCAGGAGGAAGAAGAAACCGTAAAAGAGATTGTTAAAAAAAGCGTTACTCGAAGTCTCTCTCCATGTATTTCTCTCTATCTGTGTGGTCAATCGCTTTTGCTCGACAAACCAATCGCATCGCTCGACAAACCAAGCGTAGTCTTCGTCCGTTGGTTCTGGGCACCCTTTTTCGAGCAAGGCGTTTAGGCAGTCGTGGTGCTCTTTGTCACGAGCCCAAAACAAACACACAAAACTGAAAATTTAGGGTTTCAATCAAAAACCCTAAACTGCCGAACACCCAAACGAAGACGCGCCTCAAAATCCATCAAAATCTCGTCGCAAGAACAACAACAACAAACGCGGAAAGAAAAGAAACCCGACGGACGCTGTTTTGTATCAATTTCGCACGTTCTGCTGGGTGGTGAGTGCTGCGCGCTCGAGTGCCTCTCCTTCTTAAGCATCATACGCAGAGACGCAGCAACAGAAGAGAGATACACAAAATCATTTCCATCATCATCATCAGACGACGACGAGCGC
>Ga0255779_1006981_pt1 | contig 10069 bp, 5 predicted proteins | sample 011ome_21_FD_179977 | JGI IMG/M metagenome (GOLD analysis project Ga0255779, IMG submission 179977) | Coastal salt marsh microbial communities from the Groves Creek Marsh, Skidaway Island, Georgia - 011508AT metaG (version 2) | ecosystem: Environmental > Aquatic > Marine > Intertidal zone > Salt...
GATGTGGGCTGGCTGTTCGAGAGCAGGGAGCGTGAACGTACGCTGGTTGTTGGCGTTCACCGTGCCGCCGGCACCCTCGGTGCTGTCCAGCGGAACGGGCCACCAGGTCATGTCCTCGGGCGGCCACGTCTCCTCGACGTGCCACTTTCCGTCATGGGTTTGGATTTGCACCATCGGTTCGGGCTCTTCACCGATGTCCTTCAGGTAGTAGTTGAACCAGCCGTAGAGTTCCACTGCCCAATCCATGCGGCTCATGTTGGGGTAGGCTTCGGCACCGTACCCGCTCGTCATCTCGCTGTGGCGGTCCGGCTGGTCGGGATAGTTGTGCGCCCACTGGCCGGCGATGGCTCGGGCGTTGATGCCCGCCTCCCGCATCAGCTGATACGTGGGGAAGGCGTGGTAGGGGTCGACGTTCCAATCCTGAAGCCCCCAAACGAGGTAGACGCTCCCTTGGTAGTTGGCGAGCACGTCGGGCAGGTGGCGACGCTCGTCCCAGTAGTCGTTCCATTCCGCTCCGCCGACCTCAGCACCCGCCCAGGTCGTGAGGGGGTTGAGGGGGCCGATGATATCGTCGCTGCACATGCGCATGTCGTCGGTGCCCGGGTCGAAGGTGGAGCCTTCGTACAGCGCATCGTACACCATGGCGCGGCTTTCGGACGAGCCGTTTCGATAGAACATCTCCTGCACACCGATGGATCCGGAAATCGGTACGATGGTCTTCAGATAGGGTGAGGGTTGTTGGGCGGCTTCCCAATTGGTCGTCCCGGCGTAGGATTTGCCCATGAGGCCCACGTTGCCGTTGGACCACGCTTGTTCGCCCAACCAATCGACGACGGCTTGGATACCGGTTTGCTCGCCCAAGCCTTTCACGTCTTGACAGTGGGTTGATTCTCCGGTGCCGAAGGTGGAGGCTTGGGCCAGGGCATAGCCGTGCGGCACGAAGGTGTCGTACACCCACTTGCCCACGCCACCGTCGGGTACGGTGTTGGGTGCGGAGTCGGCGCCGGCGATTCCTTCACCCCCGAAGTCGTAGTAGGGGTGGATGGTCATGATGACGGGGACCTTCGTGCCTTCGGGAACATCGGGCAGCCAAAGGGCGACGTGCATCAGGGCCGGTCCGGGGAAGCCCGCATCCTGTTCGCTGGGCGGAAGGTCAACCTCAACGAAATGCTCCTCGTAGGGCAGGACCTCGTAGGTGCCGTTCTCGGGAAGTTGGGCTCGCATCGTGTCCATGGGCAGGTCCATGGTGTGACGCAATTGCAGCGGCGTGTTCCACCATTCGCCGGTAAATGCAGCGTTTTCGTCGCTGGCGTTCGTCGCCGACGGCCCGACGGTCATCGCCAGCAAGAGGAACACGATGGCGACGGCGACGGTGGCTCCGGCGGAGAAATTCAATTGACGCTGCGCATGGCCTTCGGAGGTCTTGAGTTCACCCTCGGAGGGGGGCGCTGCCTCGGCCATGGATTGGAGCACCCTTCACTCCGTCATGAGGCTGACGCTTCATTGGGTAGCTTTGCGAGCCTGCACGAAAGAACGAACGCAGAGGGCGGTGTAGGCGGAACCCGTCAGGAAGAGCATCAGCATGGAACCGCTCGCGTAGTCAAGACCGTCGCCCATGACCATGAAGAAACGCGTGCCGCCCAAGGCGCAGAGCAGACCGAAGGTCACGGCGATGTGCATCCACAACTTTCGCTTCTCGGGCTTGGACTTCGCCATCCATCCCGAGACGGCAAGCGGCACGCCGAGGAAACTTGGGAAGTACGAGGTCACGGATTCGGAGGAGGAAGCGAGCGAAACAACGATTCCCCACACCACCAGAAAGAGTCCGTAGCCAAGCGTCAAGTCGGGCAAGAAGGTTGATTCTTCGTCCATGCGGTCGAGTTTTCGTTCTCCCTTTTGGTGTTGATGTTCCGCTGCCCTTCTCGCCGTTGATTTCATGGGGGTGTGGTCGCTGCCCAAGCCATGGCTCGCAACCATCGAAGGGCGCTGCTCCTGGTGTGGCTCTTGCTTCTTCCCCTCGTTGCTGCCGTTTCGGTAACGGCCGAAGACGAACCGTCGGGTTGGCGCTCGGTGGGCCTTGACCCCGAAGCCTGGACGGACCGTCCCGAGGCTGAGGATTCGCCGATGATGGCGTCCTACACCGGCAACGCCGTGATCGAGATGAACGTCTCCTACGTTGAGGCGCACCTTTCCGCTCGTGCCGAGGGCACGGTCATCATCGAATTGTTCGAGCAGTGGGCGCCGATCACGACGACGAACATGATTCAGCACGTCGAGTCGGGGTTGTACGACGGCATTTTCTTCCATCGTGTCATCGACGACTTCGTCACCCAATCCGGCGACCCGACCTGCCGAGAAATCGGCGCCTACCCCGCCACAAGCCCCCAGTGCGGCAGCGGCGGGACCGGCGAAACCATCCCTCTGGAGCACGACGAAAACCTCTCCCACGTCGACGGCGCTATCGGCATGGCTCGAAGCGCCGACCCGGATTCAGCCGATTCGCAATGGTACATCGCCGAGACCGAAGCGCACGGGCTGGATCCCGAAAACCGGGACGATGAAGGCTATGCCACGTTCGGCATCGTCCGCGACGGCATGGCGCACATCCGAGCCATCGCGCTGACCCCCACCACCGATGATTTGACCGGGCTTGAGGAAATTCAGAACCCTGCTTCCTCCGCAGGCCGCCCCGTCTATCAGGCGCAGATTCTCTCAATGCGCATGATCGGCGTTGCGGACCCAGACGGCAGCATTCGCAATCCCGTGGTCGATACCCAAAGCGACTCCACCTTCCTCCAAGACATGGTGGTCGTCGTTGGGTTGCCGCTGTTCATCGTGTTGGCCGGAGGCGGCATCGTCTACGTGCTCTACACGGGGCGAGATGGAGGCGACGCACCGGACGCAACGGACAGCGGCGCCTCGGTCATTGAAGCGGAATTGGTGATGGAGGCTGAAATGGTCGACGACGTCAAGGCGGCAACGGACGAACCCTAACGTCCAGCACGACGTGCCGCACCCGTGGAGCGAACCATTTGACCTTCTCAAGATGCTCAGCGCTGACCGCAGCGTGACGACCTTGGGTTTGTGCGAGTTGCTGAAACCGCTCCACGGTGCGTGCTTTCCATGCATCGATGTGTTCTTCCTCCACGTTCATGTGGACGTGAAGCACGCCGCCCGTTGGTTTCAGGGCGGCCATGCACGCCGCCCAGGCCGGCTCGGAGGACGGCAAGAGACCGAGATGGCAGCGGTCAGCCATTCCCTGCAGGGTCGGTAAGCTCAGCGCGTTGTCCCCTTCGTGCACCGTGAGGCGGTCGGCCACCCCGTTGAGTTCGGCGGCTTGTTTCAAGCCCGCAACGGAAGCGGGGTTGATCTCGCAAGCGTGGACGCGGGCTGCGCCGCCGTGGACGAGCATGGGAAGCGTGTAGTAGCCCACGCCCGCATACGCATCGACCACCGTCTCCCCCTCCATGTTCAGGGTCCCAATGCGCCGTCGTTCGGTCACGTTGCCCGAGGAAAACATCACCTTTGACGCATCAAAAGCATAGGTGATGCCGTGGTCGAGAAAGCGAACGGCGGGTGACCCGAGAAGCATCTCGACCTGCGACGAACGGAACGTATCGTCTGCGATTGGATGTTGGATGCCCAAAGCGCTGACCTGAAGCGCCGAAGCCATCGCCTCCCAAAGCGCTCTGATGTTGGGATGGCTTCGAACTTCCGTCCACGCTGCATCGCTGGAAAGCGTCGTGGGAAGCAAGACTAATTCGCCCAGGCGCTCCCATTTTGTGGGCAGGACATCGGCCAGATGATGCGGCCGAAAACCGTGTGCTGAAAGCCAGTCCATCGCCGTTTTCTGCAATTTTCCATGCGGGTCGATGGGGTCGCGCACCACGGCCGGTTGAACGAGCAGCCGAACCGGTACGCCGAGCCGTTCGAGCAGGAGCTCCTCGTCGGCCGCATCGGTCAGCGGGAAGGCGACCTCGTCGTCGTTTACCGTCAAGGGTTCAATCCGAGGGTCCAACCACGCTACGTTCTTGAGCGAACGATGAACACGACCCCCGTCCGTCCGACGAACAACGGCATACCTCGCCGTTTTTTGGAGGGTCTCCATGGGGCGGGGACGAGGGGAACTCCTTTCAAGTTCCCGACCCCAGCACAACACGATGACGAATCCGACCCCGTCCTCTTCCATCGCTCGTCGCATGTCGCTGACCCTCGTGGCGATCTTCACCCTTCAATTGCTGGCACCCATCGTCAGCGCCACGGGCATGCAAGCCTGCAGCAACACCGGAGGCACCTGCGACACCTACGACCACGCCGATGACATGACGCCTGAACGCCAAGATTGGGTGGAGGGGAGTTACGTTTTCGACCTCGTCTCGACCTCGAGCATCGATTTGGAACTCACGTGGGCCGTTCGCGAGTTCGACCGGGATTCGCTCGGCCTCGGTTCGGGCACCCTCGTCGGGGATGCGCTTGAACAAACCGACGGCCTTGACGCCAACGACGGGGCCCCTGCGGACCTGATTCGTCATTCATTCAACCAGGAAACCGCCGGACCCGGTTCGCCAACGGTTGGACAGAAATTGAAATCCGAAGTGAACGAGGCCATTCAGTCGGCGCTCGAATCCGGCTTTGGTACGGTGACGAGCCTCACCACCGATTACACGAACACCTTCGTGGTCGGTGACGAAGCACCGGTGGCGTGCTCAACCGATGACACGACCGATGCCTTGGCCGAAGGAGCGAGCGTTGACAACGTGTTTGAGCCGCCGTTGTGTTTCACGGCCTCGGCCTCTGTGGAACTGGCAGCGAGCAATTTCAACCTCGTTGGCGGCGGTGATTTGGACCTCGAGCGCACGTACCGGGGTCTATTGACGATGGGAGCGGAAATCAACACCTCCTTCGAGTTGACCGCCCAACCCGGTCACAAAGCCGGTTTCACCATCAACCCGCCTTCGTATTCCACCATTCTCGCCGTTGACGCAAGCGGGAGCCTCTCGGCCCAGCCCGGCGTGCCCGGTTCCATGTCAGCCTCATGGTCCATGGACCACCTCAACGCCACCGAGTCGGCCACCGACCTATTGCAAACGGTTGACCTCCGGATGGGTCATCGAAACACCTCGGCAACGCCTACGGTGTGGATTGAGGAGGGCACGAAAGCGTTGGACGTCCACCTTGTTTTGGATTTGAGCGATGAGTACGCAGCCACTGTGAACTTCGCCGCCGGTTTGCACTACCTCGATGCTGAAACCTTGGAGGAGTGGGGCATCAACATGTTTGACGTCGCTTCGATGGCGACGATTCCGCTCATCACCTCGGACGGGATTCGTTTGGCCTACCACAACGGCATCGTTGACCTGACGCAATTCACCGACCAGTTCCCCGTTGGCGACATCGTTTCGGGTTTGGGCGATACGGTGGCGGGCGTGGGTGAAATCACGATGAGCGACCTCGAATGGGTGGGCTCCACCAGCGGCACGGGCATCTTTGAGACCGCAGGCGGCCTGAATTACTCGCACAGCACGGGATGCACCGAGCCGGTTGGTGCAGGGCAGGTCCTCTACTACTGCCTTGAGGGAAGCGAAGCCATGCGCGAGACCTACCCCATCTACTTGCAGACCTCCAGCGAACCGTTTTCGATGAACCTCATCGACATTCTCCAAGCCTACAACACCAACTCGATGATCGATGATTTCCTTGACGGTGTCCAAAGCAGCGATTTGGAACGCTTGATGAATTCGGGCATTTCTCTGGAAACCGTGCTGGATTCCAGTTACCTCGACACCATCATTCCCGAAAACCTCCCTCCCTCCGAATTGACCGTTGAAATCATCTTGCCCGACTGGGTGACAACGATTGATGGAACATCGAAAATCGTTCTCGAGAAAACGGTTGAGGGGACCCAAGCCACCGATATTTCGTTCACTGGAAACGACCCCTACAACTGGGAACACGAAATCTTGGACGAGGAAGGCAACGTCATCTGCTTTGCGAACCAAACTTCCTGCGTACGTTCCGAGGTTGACTTTGACCTCTCGGCCATCAATTTCAACGAATGGAGTGCCTCGGTCTCGTTCACCCTCGCCTTGGACGCCGAACTCAGCGTTTACCGCATCGGTATACCCACGGACGACCTGCCTGAACAAGGCGACACCAAAGTTTCCATGGAAGCGATTCCCTCCGATTTGATTCGCCTGATCATCGACCTCTCCAGCCGGATGGGCGAACCTCTGTCCTCCGGCGAAATTGAACTCTGTAACCCGGAGGAATACGACATGCAGATTTGCAACGAACCGGTCGAACTCACGGCCACCCGGCAGGGAATGAAGGACTTCACCGAACTCATCGGCACCTCCGTCACCGACCTCCTGCACCAGGCCGGTACGCTGGCGGAAGAGGACGGTTCGGTCACGGACATGGACCTCTCGGCCTTTGAAATCCGGACATCCATTTCCGGCATCGAAGCGCCCGATGCGACGGTAAGCGACGATGAGCCCATCACCCTCTCCGTGTCCATCCCCGAAGTCACGTTCACCATCGGGACGGGTCTTGGATGGTTTGAGTTGGCCGAAACCGACCCGAACGACATCCGATTGAGCGTCATCACCAGCACCATCCAATCCGTCTTCAACCGGCCTCTGAAAATGGCCGCCGATGCGTTCACGACCGGGCTGCAATCCTCCATTGTGAGCGGGAGCGGCGTCATGTACCCGCCTCAAGAACAAGATTCCGTACGTGTTGAAACCGGGACCGTCAACACGACCATCCTCGAGGAGAACGGCTTGGCGTACACCGGCCCCATCTCCTTCACCCTTCCCCGGGGCATCCAGCTCGTGGACGCCACCTCCACCTCAGGCAACCTCATTTTGAGCGAGGACGGCGGTCGCCAAGTCGTCACCTACGTGGTGCCGCCCGGTGAGTTTTCCGACGAAATTTCGTACCGCATCGAAGTGGGGTGGATTTACTTCTTGATTCAGTTCTGGGTCTACCCAACCATCGTTCTCATCCTGTTGGTGCTCTTCATTCGCCGACGCCGTCGCAAGAAGCGAAAGAAGAAGGCCGCCCTCGCCAATCGAGAATCCAGCATCAACAAGGCGCAGCTCGGTGATAGCGAGTTTGCCGACCTGGCCGGTTTCTCAAGTCCCGCCTTGCGTCACGGCGAGAGCATTGAGGACATGGCGTTCATTGACGAGTTGTCCCGTTAGCGCATGGCTTCGTAAATGCGCTCGGCCAACGCCGGGCCAATGCCGGGCACGGTGACCAGTTCGGAGACAGCGGCGTGCTCGATGCCTTTTCGTCCTCCGAAATGGCGAAGCAGCGTTTGCAATTTCTTCGCCCCCAACCCCTCCACCGCTTCCAAGGGGTCGGCCAAACGGGAGCGGCTGCGACGACGGCGATGGAAGGTGTTGACGAAGCGGTGGGCTTCGTCACGAGCGTGCACCAGCACCCGTCCCGTGCGGTCAAGCACGAGAGGGTCCATCTCGGTTCGAAAAATCGTCTCTTCCCGCTTGGCGAGGGCAGCCAACGGGAACCGATCCTGCCACCCGTGCTCCTCAAGGGCTTGCCGGATGGTGGCCAAATGGGTCTCGCCACCGTCGATGAGCAGCAAATCCGGCCATTCTTCTTGTCGCTTCGCCCACCGCACGACGACCTCTTTCATCATGCGGAGGTCGTCCATGGCTTCCCCTTTGACGACGTATTTCCTGTACTCGTCTTTTGCAGGCCGTCCGTTGCGCATCACGACGCTGGCGCCCACCCGCTCATCACCCAACAATTGAGCCATGTCAAAGCAGACGATGTGGTCCAGCGAAGTCATGCCCAAGGCCTTGGCGCCATCGTCAGCCGCTCGTTGTTCCAGCGAACCGCTCGATTTGTTGACCATGCGCTGAAGTTGAATGGAGGCGTTTTGTCGAGCCAACGTCGCGAGGCTCTCCAAATCTCCACGCTGCGGCGTTCGCACCTCAACCGCAGCGCCTCTCCGCTCGTCAAGCCACGACTGAAGGCCGTCAAACAGCGGTACCGGTGAGAGCAGCAACCGAGGAGGTGTTCGATGAGCGTAGTGTTCGGCAATGAACATCGAGACGGTTTCGCCGATGTCTCCCCGGTGAACCGCTGGCCACGCTTCTTGACCCTGCACCATCCCTTCGTCGGCGTGCAAAACCACCAGAGCGGCGAGGTCGCCTTCGGCTTCAAAGCCGATGGCATCGCAGTCCCGGTAGACCTTGCTCGAAACGACGTGTTGGCTGGTCGTGGCGCGAACGGCGCGAATCATGTCACGATGTTGGGCGGCCGTTTCGTAGGCTTCCGCCTCCGAGGCCGCCTCCATGCTCGCCACCAGTTCCTCGAGCAACGGGGCAGCGTCGCCGTTGAGCACTCGGCGCACCGCTTTCACGCGATCGTCGTAGCCGTCGCCGTTGATGCAGGGGCCTGCACACAGGCCGATGTGCATTGAAAGGCACCCTTGGGGCAGCAATTCCTTGCAGTCCCGAATACCGAATTGTCGGCGAAGCAATTGCATGACCTGCTTGGCGGCACCGGCGTTTGGAAACGGCCCCCACTGCTCGCTCGATTTTGGGGGGTGACGGGTGTACATGATGCGCGGGTATTCCTCGTTGGTCATCGCCAAGTACGGAAAGGACTTGCCGTCCTTCAGCATGGAGTTGAAACGCGGCATGTGTTCGCGAATCAACTGCCGTTCCAACACCAACGCGGCTTGGGGAGTTTGGGTGACAATGCATTCGATGTCATCGGCCCGCTCCACCAATTCAGGAATCATCACGCGGTCGGGGTTGGCGGCAAAATAGGAGCGTATCCGCTCGTTCAAGCGGGTGGCTTTTCCAACGTACAACACCCTTCCTTGTGCCGTTTTGAACAGGTAGACCCCTGGCTCGCTCGGCAAATCGGCCGAAGCGAGGTCAACGGGCATGCTGGGTCGACGAAGGCCGGGGGTCAAAAGGGCAACCCACTTGCAAAGCAGGACGCATGCTTGGGGATGATTGATGAAGGAGGCGCCCGACCTTCTGCACGGGTCCTCATGCTCAGCCGTTCGCAAGAAAAATTGCTGAGGTATCTCGGGGCGTTTCCCATCGGTCTCGAGGAGGCGTGGGACGTCCCTCGTGACCTTTCGCTTCCCGGTTTGGCCGATGCGATGGGCGTGGTGCGGTCAGGGTTGAACCAGCCGCTCAATGCCCTGCTCGAAATGGCGTTCATCTCGGTTCGTGTCGCCCACGTCATCGGTGGAGGCAGTCGACGCCGTCAGGTGTACCACATCACGACAGCGGGTCGTGCTTGGCTTGAATCAAACCCTGAAACCGCCAAGGCCGAAGAGAAACTCTCCCCGGATTCCTTGGCGCAGACCACCTTCTTGGTCGGGCGATCCGGCGCCCTCAAGGACGTTCATGAACGGCTTGAAAAGGAACGAAGACTGGTTGTTGGCGGCTTGTCCGGTGTTGGCAAGACGGTGTTGTTGGATGCCTACGCCGAGGGACTCCTCGCAGCAAAACGCCGGGTACGACGAGCGAACGTGGACGAATTCACGGATGCGAAATTCCTCTTTGCTTCGTGGTACAGCGACGAAGGTCCTGTACCAAGCGAAACGGCCTCGATGGTGGAGCGCTTGGCCGAAGAGGAGGCCACCACCGTGTTCATGGTCGACGACGTGGACAGGCTACCCCCCCGTCACCAGGAAGAAGTGATGGAACTGCTCGAGTCGCTGTTGGACGCCGGTTGCACCGCCTTGCTCGCTGGGCGCCTCCCGTTGTTTGAGGGGTTGACTTGGCCGATGCTTCGTCTCGGGACGCTGGAACCGAAGGTCGCCGCTGATTTGCTTGGCGAACATCTGGAGGTTTCGCAACGGCTCCGGATTGCCCGTGCTCTTGGAGGCCATCCCATGGCCTTGCAACTGTATCGAGAAGGGGACCCGCTTCCCGAGGCCGGCGCAGACGTGCAGGCCTTTGTTGAACAAACGATGTTGAACTCGCTTGCTGAAACGGAACGCTCCTCCCTGGACTTGATGGTGCTTTATCCCAGGCCGCTTTCACCAACCGACGCTCCCGGCAGCGAGGAAGTG
>Ga0255779_1006987_pt1 | contig 10064 bp, 20 predicted proteins | sample 011ome_21_FD_179977 | JGI IMG/M metagenome (GOLD analysis project Ga0255779, IMG submission 179977) | Coastal salt marsh microbial communities from the Groves Creek Marsh, Skidaway Island, Georgia - 011508AT metaG (version 2) | ecosystem: Environmental > Aquatic > Marine > Intertidal zone > Salt...
TCGTTTGGTGTTGAGAAGACCCTGAACAAAGAAGACTTGTTCAATTTGATGGGTCAGCGAAAGCCAAAGTATGAGGTTGTCAAGGGTGCAATGTCCGCCATAGGCCTATACTGTAAATTGTATGAGTATGCCGACAAGGGCAATGTGGTCGTATTTGATGACTGTGACTCGGTCCTATTAGACGACTTGTCGCTGAACATATTGAAGGCGGCGCTAGACTCTAGCACAAAGAGAACTATCCATTGGAACACAGACAGCTCGAAGTTGAGAGCAGAAGGTGTGCCTGGATCGTTTGAGTTCAAGGCTGGTGCGATCTTTATTACGAACATCAAGTTTGATCACGTCAAGTCTAAGAAATTGCAGGACCACTTAGCGGCACTCGAAAGCAGATGCCACTACATTGACCTGCAAATGGATACAGAGCGAGAGAAGGTGCTCCGTATCAAGCAGATCGTCAAGGATGGAATGTTGGATAGTTATGACTTCCAGAATGGCGAAGGTGAAGAGGTCGTTGGATTTATCGACGATCAGAAGAAGAAGTTGAGAGAGCTGTCTCTCAGAACGGTGTTGAAGATTGCTGATCTTCGTAAGTCATTTCCGAACAATTGGAAAGAGATGGCTGAGGTCACTGTAATGAAAACAGGTAGATATGCCAATTAGGTATATTTTGGATAAACTGGGGCTTGACTTTATAGTCAAGTCTCAGTATAATAAAAAGACGCTGGGGAGAAACTATTCGACCCGAGCTAATATCAAAGGAGATAATATGAAACGTTTTAATCCAAAAACTAAAACATTTAAGGTGTTCAATGCACTTTACAACGGTGAAGCCCTAACTACTTCAAAAGCGAAGAAAATGGGTGTAGGAAACTTGGCAGCAGAAGCGTCAAGAATCAGACAGGGCGGTTATGCTGTCTACTCAAACACTAGAACAGCCGGTAACGGTGTGAAGGTAACTGAGTATGTATTAGGCAAACCATCACGTGAAATCGTTGCTCTTGGCTATGCGGCTAAGGCAAAAGGTTTATCATTAGACACTATCTAATGTAGAGATACAAAAAACTCGTTCATTCCGATTCGCTCCCGGAAGTAGTTTTTTGGATAGGCTCCCTAGTAGGAGCCTATTTTTTTGGCCAAAATAATCCAAAATAAATGCAAATTAGGGGTTGACCTTTTGGATAAAAGAACATATAATGTAATTACAAACTTAGAAAACAAGGAGCGAAAATGGCTAGAGAAGCAACTAATAAATTACTTCAAATGGTAGATGATGGTCTTGTTTCACAAGACTATGTGATTACAGCCGCCCTCAAGTATATGAGCGAGGACGATGTGAGAGATATGTGCCACGTGAATGAAATCGAACTTTTTTTAGACGAAGAGGACGATTAGGGGTTGACATTTGCAGAAACAGATGTTATTATTATATTACAAACTTAGACAAATAGAAAGAGGTCAAATATGAGCGATATGAGTATAAGGCAGGTTGGGCCTAAATCAGCCAAAACATCGATTGCATTCGCAATTAAAATGAAGCGTCCAGTATTCCTTTGGGGTCCTCCGGGCATTGGTAAATCCGACATTGTTCAGCAGATTGGTTCTGACACTGAACGAGAGGTTATTGATGTAAGGTTGGCACTATGGGAACCGACAGACATTAAGGGTATTCCATACTTCGATTCCAATGCGGGAACGATGACTTGGGCCCCTCCAGCAGAACTTCCTACGGATCCAAAGAGCACGGCGATCTTGTTCTTGGACGAGTTGAACTCTGCTCCACCAGCCGTGCAAGCCGCGGCTTATCAACTTATCCTTAACCGTAAGGTTGGGACTTATGTATTACCTAAAGGCGTAGACATTGTGGCCGCAGGTAATAGAGACGGAGACAAGGGTGTGACTTACAGAATGCCTGCTCCGTTGGCTAACAGATTTGTTCACTTAGAAATGAAAGTGGACTTTGATGACTGGCAGGACTGGGCTACCTTGAACGGTGTTCACCCTGAGGTTGTTGGTTATGTAGGTTATGCGAAGCAGGACTTATATGACTATGATCCTAAGAGCCCAAGCAAGAGTTTCGCAACTCCTCGTTCTTGGTCTTTTGTGAGCGACTTGGTAAGCGATGATGAGATCGATACAGAGTCGTTGACGAACTTGGTATCAGGTGCTATTGGTGATGGCCTGGCTGTGAAGTTTATGGCACACCGAAAGATTGCATCGAAACTTCCTAAGCCAGATGACATCCTTGACGGTAAGGTTAAGGACCTTGAGATTAAGGAAGTGTCAGCGATGTATTCACTAACCGTTGGACTCTGCTATGAGTTGAAAGAAAGAGCAGACAAGAAGGTTGAGAAGTGGGATGCAATGGCTGATAGGTTCTTCGAATATATGATGAAGAACTTTCCTACAGAACTTGTCGTAATGGGAGCCAAGACGGCACTTACGAATTACGACTTGCCCTTAGACGCCCAGAAGATGAAATCCTTTGATGAGTTTCATTCTAGGTTCGGCAAATATGTTATGAACGCGATGGAAACTGAATAGACCTGCCATCAGCGATCATAGGGTGCAGGGGGTCTAAGCCCTGCACCCACCCTAATTAAATAGTAAAATAAAGGCAAATAAGTGGTTGACAAATTGGATAAAAGGCAATATACTATAAGAACAATAAGGGAAATGGAGCGAAATATATGAATGAGATCGAAGAAAAACTTACTACCGCAAGGGTAGGTCTGCTTTTGAAGACTCCGTTCTTTGGCAATATGGCTACAAGGATGAAGATCATAAATGCAGATGACTGGTGCCAGACAGCGGCAACAGACGGCAGAAACTTCTTTTACAATACAGAATTCGTTAAGAAGTTATCCACAAAGAAATTAGAGTTCCTCTTTGCACACGAAATTGGTCATTGTGTATTTGATCACTTTGGTAGAGCAGGTAGCAGGAACAGACAGTTATGCAATATCTCCCAGGACTATGCAATCAATCAGATCCTCGCAGATGAGAAGATCGGTGAAGTGATTGACGAAGTTCCTATTTGCTTAGACTCACAATACAGAGGCTTGGCTTGGGAAGAGATCTACGACAAGTTATATGAGAAGGCAGACATCCAAGAGATATCTCTAGATGAACTGATGGAGCAACTAGGCGAAACACTAGATGAGCATATCAATGGTGATGGCGCCCAGTCTAAAGATGGCAAGGACAAAGAGCAGGATAAGGATACAAGAGGCAAGGCTCCTGTTCTAACTAAAGAAGAAAAGCAGAAGATCAAAGATGAGATCAAAGAGGCTATGATCCAGTCAGCGGCGGCGGCAGGTGCAGGTAAGACTCCGGCGGCTATCCAGAGACTGATCAAGGACTTGACTGAAGCAAAGATGAACTGGAGAGAGATCCTTAGAATGAACATCCAGAGCATCATCAAGAACGACTATTCATTTACAACTCCGAGTCGTAAGGGTTGGCACACAGGAGCAATCCTCCCAGGTGTTAAGAATGATGAGACAATTGATATTGCGGTGGCAGTTGATATGTCAGGGTCGATTGGGATGGACGATGCCAAAGTGTTCTTTTCAGAGATCAAAGGCATTATGGATCAGTATGAAGACTTCAACATTAAGGTATGGTGCTTTGATACGAAGGTCTACAACTATGCTGAGTTCAGTCAGGACAATGTAGAAGAATTGTTAGACTACGAACCACAGGGTGGCGGAGGCACAGACTTCGTTGTGAACTGGGACTTTATGAAAGAAGAAGGCATTGAGCCTAAGAAGTTCGTTATGTTCACAGATGGTTATCCTTGGGGTAGTTGGGGTGATGAGAACTATTGCGATACCTTGTTTATCGTGAAAGGTAATACATCAGCAGAATCGCCCTTTGGACAGACGGTAATATACGAAAAAGATGCCGCTTTACACGGAGAATAAAGTGGTTGACATTTTGGATAGAAGAAGGTATAATAATAACATAATAAACGAAAAGGAGCGAATATGACAGAATATAGTATAGCACACCGAGACCCGGTCACCCTAATAGGGTACAACGGCCAAGGGGAGGTGAAGTTTAATGTGACAGGGTACAAAAGAGAGTACCTAGAGGTTAAGGTTAGACGAGAGACTTCTTGGAGAGACGAAGGCAAGGCTGAATGGAAGATCGATTTAGAAGTTCCTAGATGGGGTAGAGATACCGAAACTGAGCCCTGCAATATCAAGGTAGCCAAATATATGAGATCAGCAATGGCTGAGGCTATCATAGAGATGGAAGACATCCAAAAGCAGATCCCCTTAATGGAGAAAGAGTTCGCCAGAGGACAGGCAGAGAGACAGGCAGAAGCAGATCGTAAGGCCGCTGAGAAGCAGGCTAAGATTGATGCTGATAAGCCAGTAGGCGTGAAGTTGGCTAAGACTATCTGTGATCAGATGGTTAAAGAGGCTAGAACAACGGAGAACGACAGCAAGGAGATCGTGTTTAAGACCAGAGGCGATCACAGAGAACTTCGTATGCGATGTGTCTGGACTTTCACAGGATTGACACTATTCAATCTAAACTATGGCAGAATCTCCCGTAAGGATGCGGTTATGAAACTTGCAGATGCTTGGCTTAATAGTGTAGATACCGGTGATGTGAAGGATAGCATACCGGATGCTAGATTGGCAGGCTTTATGATGGGTGGAAAAAATTAACAATTAGGGGTTGACAAAACCCCTTTTTGGGCTTATACTTAAAGTATAACAATTAGGAGTGAGTAGATTATGAAGGCATTTGAACAGGCAGTAGAGGCGATTAACAGGATTGACAGCACAGAGGAGATTAGAGATCTCTATGATGCGATCAGACTTCGTCAGACTTTCCTAGGCAACAAGACCATTAGGGCTCTTGCTATAGGAGACAATGTATCCTTTAACGGACGAAATGGACATACGACAGGTGTCGTAAAGAAAATCAACCGCAAATATGTATTGGTAGACACAGCCTCAGGTTCGTGGCGTGTGCCTGCGACAATGCTAACAAAGGAGGAGGCTTATGCTTAAGGCTATCGTATTTGGAGTCATAGGTGCAGGTGCTATGTATCTGTATCTGGGACACGGTGATATCCCTGCTTTCATCGAAATGATGAAGGGTATCGTCAACCAAGGGGCAGGTATGGTTCAAGAAGCAACCCAATAATTTGGTTGACAACTGATTGGATTTATGCTATTATATAAACATAATATGAAAACGGAAGGAGCGAATATGTATAAAATTACAGACACAGATGCAATGATAACAGGCACACACCTGCAAGGTCATATTGAGGCAACTTATGATGACTTGGTTAAGGCGTTTGGTGAGCCGGCTTTTGACAGCACACGAGATGGTGAAAGCGACAAGGTGCATACGCAATGGGCACTTGAATTCCAAAATGAAGAAGGCGATTACATTACCGCTACAATTTACGACTGGAAAGAAGAGAGTGCTTATACTAGCAGGTCGGGCAAGTATAGGTGGCACATTGGCGGAAATGAATATGAAGCGGTGTCGGCTGTATATGACTATGCTAATCTAAAGGAGGTTGCTAATGCCTAATTGGTGCGAGAACACAATTTCAATTACAGGCCCTGCAGAGAAGTTGAGCCCTATGTATACCAAACTGAAAGAGGATGGTGACGAGGGACTATGTAGTATCCTGTATCCACCCCCAACAAATATGTTTAGAGGCAACCTAGGCGAGAAGGAACGAGAGCAATGCGCCAAGGATGGAGTGCCTAACTGGTATGATTGGCAGAGTGCTAACTGGGGAACCAAGTGGGATGTTTCAGAAGGTGATTGGGAATACGAAGATGCAGGTGATGGCCAGGCTATCTTAACAGGCAACTTCTGCAGTGCCTGGGCACCCCCAACAGGTGTATATGAGCATTGTGCTGAAGCACACCCAGACCTGCACATTGAAGCGATGTATTACGAAGGCGGATGTGCATTTGCAGGTAAATGGGAAACTGACAGCGGGGAGGATCACTATAGCCTTGAGGGAACAAAAGGACAGTTGGAACAAGACCTCCCAGAAGACTTAAACGATGCGTTTGGTATTACTGATAACATCGAAGAAGAACCTGAAGAACTAACCGAATGGTTGACTGAAGGTATTGAAGCAAAGAAGAAGGAGTTGGTAAGTGGATAACACTGTCCCAGCAAAAAGAACTTTTACTTATACACTCACGGTTGAGTGTGCAAGTGAGGGGAATGCAGACCTAGGCGCTGTTGAGAACATCCTAGATCTACATTTTCAGGAATTGGTTATGGACGATACATTCGTGAACGAATTGGACGAACGTCAGGCTGTGACCATTCAGGTAGTACCCAATTTTGGAGAAAAATAATGGTTGACAACCAATCCAAAATTGTGTATAATAAGGATGAGTCATAAGGCTCAATATTAACTAACGAAAGGCAAATAAAGGTAAACATTATGGCAACAGATAAAAAATTCTCAGTAGTGGGAACAAGTTCATTAAACGGTAAGACTAAGGTTAGGTTCGCTAACGACAGTCTAAGGGTTAAGATCCTGGCTAAGAACGGCCACGAAAATATTAACCTAATCAACCTACCAAGTGAGATGTATAAGTGGCAGATTGCTGAACATCTTAACTCAATTGATTTCGCGAAGGGCGATGCGGCTGTTCAAGGTGCAATCGACTATATCGCAAAAAAGAATCCTGCGCCAGCGAGCCAGGATGCTCCTGTGAACGAAGAAGTCACGGTTGAGCAACCAGTGGTAGCATAATCCGATTCGCTCCCGGAAGCAACCACTTTAACTGGGTCGCCTTGTATAGCCCTCAAAATTTATGCAAGGCGGCCCTTCTTTTTGGTTGACAGTTCGGATAGAGTGTGCTATATTAAAACTATAGTTAGAAGGAGCGACACTATGCAAGAATTAACAGTACATTTCGTAAACAGAGGATTCCGCACAGACGACGGATATAAAACCGTAGGTTTAAAGCAACTAGAGGTCTGCACGTTTACGGGTGCTCCAGAAGCAGTCATTGACAACCCATACTTCCCAGGCGATACTCTAAGAGCTCGCTTTGAAGGGTCTGAATGGGTATGTGATTTAGATTAAAAAAGTGGTTGACCTTTTGGATAAAAGATAGTATAGTATAAACATAATAAGAAACAAGGAGCGAAGATGATGTTAGAATTAATTGGATTTTGTGCAGTAGCATATTTGGTTTTTAAGTTTGCGCCGGCGATACTTGAAGTAGGTTTCAAGTTTGCGGTTGTATGCTTAGGACTTGTTGCATTTTTATTCCTACTCAGTTTTGTGTGGGGTTCACTAATAGTAACCTTTTCATAAGGAGGCGACGGTGGTTTTAATAAAAAGCAAAAAAGGAATCCACACCCTGCGTAATGCCCAGGCATTGCGTCCATTCAAACCCGTAGGTAAGGCAGTGGACTTGAGTGCATTCATTCGTCCGGTGACTACTACATATTCAGCAAAGGAAAGCAAATGATCGAATTACTTGAATTCATCGATGATCTTAAGATGCTGGATGCACTCGACCCTGTAGCAAGGGAAGGTCATCTACAGTGTTTGATCGAGAAATACCAAAAGAGATTTGACGATCACGAAGAAGAAATGTCCAAGCAGATGGAACTGTTCTTCGGCGATACACCATTTAGCACGAGGGTCAACTGATGTTGGCCTTCCTATTTTTTATACCCCTAATGGCATATGTGCTATGGATTGTGGGGTAAATTAGGGGTTGACTTTTTGGACAATCCTTGTTATACTAACAGTATAAACAATAAAGGAGCGAACATTATGAACTATGCAATTCACACTCAACATTTAGAAAACTACGGTGCTCACTGTGAGGACGGTAAGTTTTCATCTAACAACCACTATTGGAAGATGAAGGGTGGAGACACCTACATCGTTAGTGGGTTGGACCGTGTGCAAGATGCGGTTGCGTTCGTAATGGCGGCGTTCTCGGACAACGGCATTGGCTGGAAAGAGTTCCCAGTAGAGTGGGAAACAGAGGCTGAGTGGTTGGCCAAATTAGAGGACGATGATGAGGATTATCGTCAATTCAAATTGGAGTGTGCCTATAAGGTATCTCCTGCAACAGGCAGCACTAGGTCTGCCTACAAAGAGAAGGAGGCAGCGTAATGAAGTGGATGTTGATCACCGCGATGTTATATAATCCGGTAATGTATGATAATGAGGCAACCTGTAAGGTAGCACTAGAAGAATTGAATAATGTAGACTATGCAGCCGCATGCATTCCAGCAGGCGACTATACTAGTGAAACAGATGCTATATTCGATAAGTTCTTTGATATGGTGGAAAAGATGCACCAATTAGGGGTTGACAATACTGTTAAAGAATAGTATATTAACACTATAACAAGGAGCGAAAATGAAAAAATATCTAATAACAATTTCAGTACTGTTCGGCCTACACAGTTGGAGTGCAGCCGCAGACAAGTTACCAAGTTTCGATCATGCGGCAGAACTCACTGACCAGGCCAAGACAATCCTGTTCCAAGAAGTAAATGAAACAGGTATCCCCAACAGTAAGCACAGAGAGATGGTGTGCCTAGCAGAGAACATCTACTTTGAAGCAAGAGCAGAATCAATTGAAGGCAAGGCAGGCGTAGCCAATGTGACCCGTAACAGAGTCAAAAGCAGTCTGTTCCCCAACACCTACTGTGAGGTTGTGTATCAAGGTCCTGTTAGAGAATCATGGAAGACCAAGCAACATGCCGACCTTCCAGACTCAGAAAGAATCTATTATCCCCGTAAGCACAGATGTCAGTTCTCGTGGTATTGCGATGGTATGAAAGACATCATTTGGGCCAACTATGAAAAGACAGGCGAGACTATTAAACTGAATGCACAGGCATGGAGACAGAGTGTTGAAGTGGCTATATGGACACTGGGTTATGGTGGTATGCGTGTAAACGACAATACCAAAGGCGCTCTTTGGTACTATGCTCACAACATTGTATTGCCTAACTGGGCAGGTGAAAAGACCACAACCGCCATAATAGGTGGACATACTTTCCAAAAATAAGGGGTTGACATTTTGGACAGTGATGCTATACTATATGTATAGTTAGAAATTAAGGAGCGAACACAATGGCAACAGATTTAAAAAGCACAGACAAGGACGTGATGCTAACACGCTTTTGGGGCGGTTCAGACCGTGGCACATGTGTGCAGATCACAACAGATTGGCAGGAGCACGTCAGCCTCACACGTGAGCAGGCTCGTGCAGTAGCACAGGATTTGTTAGCATTTGCTGACCGAAAAGAAACCGAAGATAGGGGTTGACAGAACCCCTTTTTGGACGTATAGTATACGTATAACTTAAACAAAAGGAGCGATTATGCAAACAATAGAAACCCAAAACCCAGCAACGTTTGACACTGTTAAGGTGCAGATGATCCACACAGAAGCGACCAGTGCTGCTAAGGCTGCTGTTGCTAAGATGTTGGATGAGTGGCGTGAGAAAACAGGCGGCAATGAATATGGCGAGCCTATGTACTGTGGCTTTGCTTGGGTGGACGTGAAGGTGCGTTCGAATTCAAAACTGGGCAAGGCTCTCCAAACTGTAGGCTTTAAGAAGAGCTGGCAGGGTGGCGTTCTTCAACTTTGGGATCCTGCACAGCACAGAGGGCAGAGCATGGATTGCAAGGAAGTTGGTGCGAATGCATATGCAGAGGTTTTCCGTAGTTACGGCGTAAACATGTATATGGGCAGTAGGGCTGACTAACAAATTGGATATTAGGGGTTGACAAACAGCCCCTAATATCATATATTAGTATTATGAAACAAACAAAAGGAGCGAATATGTTTAGAAAAATAGCAACAGGTTTTGGTGCACTAGCATTCTTTGTAGGACTTATGATGGTGGCAGGTAGTGCAGGTGACTGTGATGGCAAGTGCATGGAGCAGGCTAATGACATGGCAACTATGCTGATCCTATGTGCGACTGGTGTAGTGTTTATGCTTAGTGGCGGATTCTTTATGATGGTAGGTAACAGTGAATAAGGCATTACTCCTAGTGTGTGCTGTAGTGTGCCTAC
>Ga0255779_1006992_pt1 | contig 10060 bp, 8 predicted proteins | sample 011ome_21_FD_179977 | JGI IMG/M metagenome (GOLD analysis project Ga0255779, IMG submission 179977) | Coastal salt marsh microbial communities from the Groves Creek Marsh, Skidaway Island, Georgia - 011508AT metaG (version 2) | ecosystem: Environmental > Aquatic > Marine > Intertidal zone > Salt...
CCAAAAAGATAACTCCGCCGTGATCACGGCGACGATCAACCCAGCCACACAGTGTGACGGTTTGGTCGATGTGCTCGCTTCTCAAGACGCCACAAAGATGACTGCGCATAATTTCTAACCTTGTCTTTGGGCCAGCTCATCTGGCCCGAATCGTTGTCGCCGGCTTAGTCCGACGCGGACGCTGACGTCGCGGCAGGCGTCGCAGTAGTGGCACTACTCGAGTCGCTTTTACCGCTGTCACCAGCTAAGTTCTTCTTGCCGCCCTTTTTAAAGTCGGTCTCGTACCAGCCACCCCCCTTCAAACGAAAGGCCGCGGCAGATACTTTTTTTGTCAGCTCCGACTTACCGCATTGGGGGCAATCTGTCAGCGGAGCATCACTCATTTTTTGCAAAGCTTCGTGGTGTTCGCCACAAGCGGAACATACATATTCGTAAATAGGCACGGTTTATCCTCGAATTGCGTACACTCTAGACCCGCCGAAAAATCGGCGCGAAATTTTAACCCACCCAACCACCCAAGGCCAAGCGGTTCGGGCGATTAAGTCTCTCAAAAACAAAGAAATCCCGAACAGAAGACTGTACCCGAGGGCCTGTAGCCCTTAAACTCTGCGGCTTCTGAGTAACCACCGTAGATTCCAGCATGCGAACCAGTCAAACTCTAATTTCCACCTTGAAAGAAACGCCGTCTGACGCAGAGATCGTGAGTCACCGCTTAATGTTGCGAGCAGGCATGATCAAAAAGCTGGCTTCGGGTTTGTATACTTGGATGCCGATGGGACTCAAGGTGCTCCGCAAAGTCGAACACATCGCGCGCGAGGAGATGAATGCGGCAGGTGCCATTGAGCTATCCATGCCGGTAGTCCAACCCGCCGAGCTATGGCAAGAGTCAGGCCGCTGGGCGCAGTACGGGCCGGAACTCTTGCGCATGCATGATCGCCACAACAGAGACTTTTGTTTAGGGCCAACTCATGAGGAAGTGATCACCGATATCGCCCGAAACGAACTCGCCAGCTATAAGCAACTGCCGATTAATTTTTACCAAATTCAGACCAAATTTCGCGATGAAATTCGCCCTCGTTTCGGTGTGATGCGCGCGCGCGAATTCATTATGAAAGACGCCTATTCATTCCACATAGATCAAGCCTCGCTGGAGGAAACCTATTGGGTAATGCACCGGGCCTACTGCAATATTTTCGATCGACTCGGTCTTCATTATCGTCCTGTCGAAGCCGATACCGGCAGTATTGGAGGGAGCCATTCGCATGAATTTCATGTATTGGCCGACTCGGGCGAAGACGCAATCGCCTTTAGCAATGGAAGCGACTTTGCAGCCAACGTAGAACTGGCAGAGGCAGTTGCACCCGCTGCACAGCGCCCCGCTCCAACTCAAACGCTTGCCGAGATTGAGACGCCCAATACAAAGACAATCGAAGAGCTCGCAACGAACCACGGTATCGCCGCAACGCAATCCGTGAAAACCTTATTTGTCGCAGGCGAAGATGAAGGCACTTGGGTTGCGCTGGTTTTACGTGGAGACCACCGACTCAACGAAATCAAAGCCGAAAAGCACCCTTTAGTCAGAAGCCCCTTAGTGATGGCGGAAGAAAAAGACGTGCTGGCCCTCTGTGGCGCCGGCTTCGGCTCACTCGGTCCCGTCGGGCTGAGCGTTCCGGTAATCGCAGACAGATCCGCGGCAGTGATGGCCGATTTTGTCTGCGGTGCCAACAAAACAGGCATTCATTACACCGGCGTTAACTGGGATCGCGACGCTCAAATAAGTGACGTCGCCGATTTGCGTGAAGTCGTCGAAGGTGACCTAAGCCCCGACGGCAAAGGTACCATTGAAATTAAGCGCGGTATTGAAGTCGGGCATATTTTCCAGCTCGGCCAAAAGTACTCCGAAGCGATGAACGCGCAGGTGCTCGACGCAAACGGCAAATCACAGACCATGTCTATGGGTTGCTACGGCATCGGCATTTCTCGCATCGTCGCTGCCGCTATTGAGCAAAACCACGACGACAAAGGCATTATCTGGCCAGATGCTATGGCGCCTTACCAAGTCGCGATCGTTCCACTCAATATGCAAAAGTCTCAAGCGGTAGCGGAGGCGGCCGAAACACTCTATCAGGCGCTTATTGATGCGGGCGTAGACGTTCTTCTCGATGATCGCAACGAAAGACCTGGGATTAAATTTGCCGACATGGAGCTCATTGGGATACCCCATCGTCTCGTCATCGGAGACCGCTCGCTAGAACAGGGTGTCATTGAATACAAGCACCGCTGTGCCGAGACAACAGAGGAAATTCCCGTCGGTGAGGCCGCGACGATGATTCAATCGAAGCTCGGGCTAAAGCGATCGATATAGCAACAACGACAGAGCCGCCCAAAACAATAACAATAACGGAGTTTAGCTAAGATGGAACTGCAAGCTCTTACGGAATGGAATAGCAACTTGGCCAAAGCCGTTGATGAAATTGGCGGCAACGGCTTCTTTCCCGCCTTGTTCGACGCCATTAGCAAGGTGGTACCGATCAGCTACCCTCAGGTCTGGCTTTACCATCGTGATCTACCACCACAGGTTCTCGCATATGACATCCCTGCGGCAGCCATTCCCGCTCAGATTGACGACTATCTTGAGGGACCCTATCGAGAGGACCCCTTTTACCAGGTTTCGATGAACCATCCTCGCAATACGATCTACCGATTAGGGCGCGTTAGCGCCAATCTAAAGGAGAGCGTGTATTACCAAGATTACTACGGGGAAACGGGAACGGTTGATGAACTCGTATTCCTCGCTAAGCTAGACGATGGTAGCGTTATCAATCTGAGCGTGATGCGACTACCAAAACAAGGTGAGTATAGTGACAGTGAGTACCAACTGCTGTACGCGCTCTCCCCCTCTATTTCTGCACTCATTCGGGCTCACTCTCGCAATCAGCAATTTGCTATCGATTACCTGATCCAACCCGGAATTGACTATCAGATTGATCAAGCCTTCAAAACCTTCGGTTCTTCCATCCTGTCTCCGAGAGAACATGAAGTACTGGAGCTCATGCTCAAGGGCTACAGTGCAGAGGTTGGTGCCGAAAGATTGGACATCGCCCTTGAAACGTATCGACGCCATCGGAAGAATCTGTACAAGAAACTGGATATCAACTCACAAGCTGACTTGTTCAGCCTGTTTATAGCATCGCTATCGTGCGTTGGCGAAGCCCAGGGCAAAGATCCGCTCGCCATTTACATGGGCTAACCCTGCAGGGGCATTAAGGTCTGTTTGTGCTTATCTGGATTTCATGCACACTGGCTCGATAGCTACACGATGCGCGAACTATGTCAATTGAACTGGAATGGTTTTTAAAGACCTACCCAAAAATCACAACGATTGAAGCGATTATGCCCGATTGCAACGGCATTATGCGTGGCAAATGGGTTCCGGTTCAAAAGCTAGAAAAACTGATCAAAGGCGACGCCAAATTGCCAAAAACGGCGCTTAACCTCGACATTTGGGGTCGAGACGTGGAAGAACTCGTGTTTGAAACCGGCGACGATGACGGCCTGTGTGTCGTAGTCGAGGGGTCGCTTCAAGCCACACCCTGGTCACCCGAAGGACGGTACGGCGAGTGTCAATTAACCATGACAAACCCCGACGGCTCGCCGTATATGGGTGATCCGCGGCAAGTCCTCATAGCCGTTGTCGATAAACTAAAACAAGCGGGCTTCGGCGTTGTGGTCGCAGCGGAGCTCGAATTCAGCCTAATCACACTAGAGCATGGGCGCCCAGTTCACACGGGCAAATCGCTGCCAGGCGAACTCCCTATTGGCGGCAATCTGTACGGCACTGACAGCCTGGTAGAAAACGAACCTTTTTTAGAAGAAGTCCGAGCCGCCTGCGAGATTCAATCACTGCCGTTTGACGGCGTCATTAAAGAGTCGGCGCCTTCTCAATACGAGATCAACATGAAACATCATGATGACCCCGTATCTGCGGCGCGGCAGGTGCTACAAATGAGGCGCTTAATCAAAGGCGTTGCGGCGAAACACCAGCGCATCGCGACCTTTATGCCGAAGCCATTTCCCGGGGAATCAGGGAATGGCATGCATTTACACCTAAACTTGATCGATCGGAACGGGCAGAACGTATTTGACGACGGCAGCGATACTGGCAGTGAACTTTTGTCGTTCGCCATCGCTGGGCTCTTGAAACATATGCGAGACAGCACTCTGATTTTTGCGCCCCACGTGAACTCATATCGCCGATTTGAACCCGGGGTACACGCGCCCACCTACCCCGCATGGGGCTATGAAAATAGGACTGTGGCCATTCGTGTGCCGACCGGCTCACCCAAGGCCAGACGAATCGAACACCGAGTGGCCGGCGCCGACGCCAACCCCTATTTACTGATGGCCGCGACACTCGCCGCTGTACTGGAGGGTATCACGGCCAAGTCACCTGCTCCGCAACCGGTTACCGGCAATGGCTACGCGCAAACAGTCGAACCACTACCCATTCACCCCCACGAAGCGGTTGAGATTTTCAGACACTCTGAGTTCATAGCCACAGGTCTAAGCCCCGAATTGCGGCGCCATATTACGCTCACGAAAGAGCAAGAATTAGCCGAATTCAGGCGCTACATCAGCGCCATGGAATATCAAACCTACCTGCAGTACTAGCCCACTCGGCTGGCGACGCGGTATCCTTGGTCTGTATTTGCCAGCCACTCCTTTGACCTCATGCGCTGCACTGACTTTGCCACTTTCACTTTAATTCTGTTTGCGCTCTCAGCAAATGCTGAGCCACACATATTCAACTCAGCCGACGAATGCGTCGCGCAGATCGAGCGATTAACACCTAGATCGAGATCCCCTTCCAATTTTGAAGCGCTGCATCTGGACTCCAACTCCAACTCCAACTCCGATGCCGATGCCGATGCCGATGCCGATGCCGATGCCGAGCCTAGCCTGAACTGGACTTCGGGTGCTGATGCTGCCATCACAACCCAATCCGGACCAAGCACTCCACCAAACAGTCCCTCGATTAAAACGGTCGATAGAGCACTCAGCGTACTGGTGTGGAATACCTATAAATTCCAGATCCCAGGCGCGATTGACCTGATCTCAGAGAACAAGTCGGATCTGATCTTGTTGCAAGAATCGGTCTCGAATTCTCATGAGAGCTTAGCGAGTAGGCTCAATATGTATGCCCAGTTTGGTCCTGGCTATCTCAGCTCTGTGGGCCAAACCGGTGTTGCCACACTCTCTAAGTTCGCGCCCCTTACTGTATGTTCATGGCAACACGAAGAGCCCTGGCTAAAAAGCCCAAAAGCGACGCTCGTCACGCTCTACCGAATTGAGGGACACCATCTGCTGACAATCAACGTCCACAGTATTAATTTCACGCTGAGTACCGAAGCTTGGCAAGCTCAGCTGGCGAGTGTGTCACAACTATTAAAGTCGTATGAAGGGCGTCTCATCTTGGCGGGCGATTTCAACACATGGTCCAACGAACGCCTCGCACTACTGGAGCAATTAAGGCTTGAGCACGCATTATCGACCGTGGTTCCGACACCGGATCAAAGAACAAGGGTATTTGGAAATACTCTGGATCATCTGTTAGTGCGAGGTTTAAAGGTGGACAAGAGTTCGACACTCGTGACCGAAAGCTCCGACCACAACGCAGTTATGGCTACACTGATTATGAGTGACTCCAATTCACTCTGATAGTAGGCTTACAACGAAAGCGTCGAAAAACAGACGACGCAAATAGGGAAACACGATCTAATGGCATCAAATGCAACTCCTCAAATCAGACCACTCATGGTGGGCTTATTCATTGGGCTACCGATAGCCGCGCTCTTAATCACCCCTCTTTGGGCTTGGTTCGTGGGCTTTTCAGGCTGGCAATGGTTAATCGCAGTCGTATTTTTATATCTGAATGGGCTTTCGATAACAGGCGGTTACCATCGCCTGTGGGCACACAAAGCCTACAAAGCGCATTGGAGTGTCCGCCTGTGGTTTGCTCTCTGGGGAGCTGGCGCCCTGCAAAACAGCGTTCTTGTCTGGGCATCGGATCATCGGCGCCACCATCGCAATGTCGACGACAATGAAAAAGACCCTTACTCGGCTGGCAGAGGCCTGTGGTTCAGCCACATAGGCTGGATGCTGCGCGACTACCAAACCAATACCGAGGACTTTAGCAATATTAATGACCTGATGGAGGACCCAATCCTCGCATGGCAACACAAACACTACGTCGCTATTACCGTAATAATGAATGTTGTCTTACCGCTCGCGATCGGACTCGTACTGGGCGATGTGTGGGGCACCTTGATTCTGGTCGGTTTGGCACGTCTCGTCGTTAATCACAACGTGACGTTTTTTATCAACTCCCTTGCGCATTACTGGGGCACCAGACCCTATACCGAGGAAAACAGCGCCAGAGACAATGGCTTCTTGGCCTTCTTGACCTATGGTGAAGGCTACCACAACTACCATCATATCTTTCAAACCGACTACCGAAACGGCATACGCTGGTGGCAGTGGGATCCGACCAAATGGATGATTTTCTCCCTCAATAAACTGGGGCTTGCCAACGATCTGGTTAAAGTAGACGAATTCAAGATCCAACGCGCGATAATGGATACAACCTTTAAACGCGTGCGAGCGAAATTAGATACCGATGAAATGTGTCCACTAAGGGCAGCCGTCGAGCGCGAGTATCAGGCCTTTTTAAACTGCGTCAAAGAGTGGCGCGAACTGCAGGCTGAGCGCTACGAAAAGCACCGCGAGGCGCTAGGAGAAGCATGGAACGAGCGACGCACCAAATTAGTGGAGCGCTGGGACCAAACTCACATGCGCGACCAACTCAAAGTGCTTGAGCAATCGCTCCACAAACAACAAAAACGGCTGCAAATCATGCTTGAGCAGCTGCCCTCACCTCAAGCGGCCTAACACAAAGAGAACCAGACTATGTCAATCTATGATTTCGAAGTTCAGACGATGGAAGGCGAAACGCGCAAACTGGATAGCTACAGGGGAAAGGTGCTCTTGATCGCCAACACGGCGAGCAAATGCGGCTTTACTCCCCAGTTCTCAGGCTTGGAGACTCTGCATGAAACGTATGCAAAGCAGGGCTTAGTCGTACTTGGTTTTCCCTGCAATCAGTTTGGCGGTCAAGATCCAGGTAGCGATAGCGAAATTCTAGATTTCTGCGTCAAGAATTACGGCGTAAGCTTTCCCATGCACAGCAAAATAGACGTGAACGGGAGCCAGGCATCACCGCTCTTCCAATACCTCAAAAAAGAAGCCAGGGGGGCCCTGGGTTCAGAGCGCATCAAATGGAACTTCACCAAGTTCCTGGTGGGGAAAGACGGCAAAGTCCTCAAGCGATTCGCCCCGCTCACCAAGCCCGAAGACATTCAAGGCGAAATCGAAAAAGCCCTGTCAGCCTAATGCTCTCGCGTTGCCCTGAATGTGATATCGGGGTAGCGCTCCTGCATCAGGTTTAAGTTGACTCTGGTTGGCGCAAGGTAAGTCAAGTGACCACCCCCATCAACGGACAGATGGTCCTCTGCCTTCTTGCGAAACTCTTCCAGCTTGCGCGCATCTGCCGCCTCTATCCAGCGAGCGGTGTAGACATTTACCGGTTCGTACATGGCCTCTACTTTGTACTCGTCTTTAAGGCGATAGGCGACCACATCAAACTGCAGTTGACCCACCGCGCCCACGATCAAATCGGTTGATCGCAAGGGTGAGAAAACCTGGGTTGAGCCCTCTTCGGAAAGCTGCTGTAGACCTTTTTGCAACTGCTTTGCCTTCATCGGGTCCTTTAGCCGGATACGCCTGAACAGCTCGGGGGCAAAGTGCGGAATACCGGTGAACTGAATATTTTCACCTTCAGTAAAGGTATCGCCGAGCTGAATGGTGCCGTGATTATGCAAACCAATAATATCGCCAGCGAAAGCCTTTTCGACGAGCACGCGATCGCCCGCTTTGAAGCTGACCGCGTCGGCAATACGGAGCTCTTTACCGATCCGCACATGATGCATTTTCATACCTTTTTCATAATGCCCCGAGCAGATGCGCAAAAAGGCGATACGGTCACGGTGCTTGGGGTCCATGTTCGCCTGAATTTTGAAAACGAAGCCAGAAAACGTCGATTCGCCAGCGCCAACTTCACGCACTGTCGTACCTCGACCTTGGGGTGCAGGTGCCCAGTCCACAAAATCATGCAGCATTTCGCGAACACCAAAATTGGCGAGCGCCGTGCCGAAATAGACCGGGCTCAGCCGACCCGCCAAAAACTCGTCGAGATCAAACTCATGACTGGCACCACGAACCAACTCCATCGTTTCAACGAAATCATCGTACTCATCGTCAAGAAGTGCTCTAGCCTCATCGGAATCGAGCCCCTCAATGCGCTCATCCGGATGCAGGGTGTGTCCGTGACCCGGCTTAAAGCAATGAATGGTGTCGGTGTAGAGGTTATATACGCCTTTGAAATGGCGCCCCATGCCTATCGGCCAATTAATCGGAGCGCCTTTGATATCGAGCACTTCTTCAATTTCATCGAGTAATTCAATCGGATCTCGGATGTCGCGGTCCATCTTGTTTACGAAGCTGAAAATGGGGGTATCACGTAAACGGCATACATTCATCAGCTTAATGGTTCTGTCCTCGACACCTTTCGCTCCATCGATCACCATAAGAGCAGAGTCAACTGCAGTTAAGGTGCGGTAGGTGTCCTCAGAAAAATCCTCGTGTCCGGGCGTGTCGAGTAGATTCACCATTCGCTCACGAAAGGGGAACTGCATCACCGATGAAGTCACGGAGATACCACGCTCCTGCTCCATCGTCATCCAATCCGAAGTCGCGTGTGGCCCGCGCTTACCTTTAACCGATCCGGCGACCTGAATCGCGCTACCCAGCAACAATAACTTTTCTGTGATCGTTGTTTTACCCGCATCGGGGTGAGAAATAATCGCAAAAGTGCGTCGCTTTGCGACATCGGCCGGGAGTGAGCTAGTTACCATAAAGTATCAACTTGAGTCTGGACAAAAGAGCGCGTGCCCTATGTGAATCGCGCGAAGGGGCGTATTTTCCGCTATCTTCACCCCAGAAACAACGCTCTTAGCTCAAGCGGCCAATTGACCGGCTCCATGGCGCTCAAAGAGAGTATGAATAACCCCCTTAAGGCGCTAGGTAACCGCATTCGTGGCTAGCTGGGTTCGATCAATTAGGCTAGGCGCAAGAACACCTGTATCGCTATACTATCGCCAGAGGAACCCAATGCCGCACATATCGAAAGTACAGTTTACTCAACTACTCTGGATACGAGGCTTTGCGCTTGCCGGTCAGGCCTTGGTTCTGCTTTATTTCTACCTCACTATCAGTAATGTGGATGTATTGCTACCGGGCGCTCTGGGGATCATCATCCTCTCTCTGATAACCGCTGCAAGCAGTTGGCAAAGTCGGCGAGTTGACGCGGTAACGGATACCCAGCTCACTCTGCAGCTCGGCATCGACGTAGTGGGCTGGTCTGCCATCATGTATTTAACCGGCGGCGCCAACAATCCCTTCGTGTCCTACCTACTCGTACCCATTATTGTGAGCGCAGCCGTACTGAATCAGCGCAATACGATACTCATTGCTCTGGCAGCGCTCGTCGCATACACCCTTCTATTAAGGTATCACCAACCCTTCGGCCTGCTTGCTCCAATGGGCACTCATGAAAAAATGCAGTCTCACACGCTAGGGATGTGGTTTAACTTTCTGTTCAGCGCCGCATTGGTCGTGACCTTCGTGACCAAAATGGCAAAAACGATGCGGGAAAGGGAAGTCAGGGAAGCGCGCTATCGGGAGCAACGTCTGCAGGATGAGCAAATCCATGCAATTGCGACCATTGCCGCGAGCACGGCGCATGAGCTCGGCACGCCACTCAATGCCCTGAGCTTGATCACCGATGAGTTGCGACATGTGACACAAAGCAATACCGAACTCCAAGATTTACTGAATGAATTGGATCAGCGTGTAGATGAATGCGGCCTTATTCTTCAGACACTGG
>Ga0255779_1006997_pt1 | contig 10056 bp, 7 predicted proteins | sample 011ome_21_FD_179977 | JGI IMG/M metagenome (GOLD analysis project Ga0255779, IMG submission 179977) | Coastal salt marsh microbial communities from the Groves Creek Marsh, Skidaway Island, Georgia - 011508AT metaG (version 2) | ecosystem: Environmental > Aquatic > Marine > Intertidal zone > Salt...
GGGAGTTGATACAAATTGGCTTTGGTATTTCCCCATTATCTCGCCAACGTCTCACCGTATTTTTATGCACGTTAAACAGCGTTGCTATGTCGCTGATGGTGTAAAATTTGTGATTAATAGCAGTCATTATCTAACTCACTGATTGGTTGTAATCAGTGTCAGATTGAGCCAGTTGAGCTTCATAAAATATGTTCTGAAATAAGTTTTTTCGCGTTTCAAGACACAAAAAAAGGTACCTAAAAGGTACCTAAATTTTAGTGTAAAGTCCGTATTTCTACAGTAATCAATGGCTTGGAAAAAAGCTTTGGCATCCCGTAGGGGATTCGAACCCCTGTTGCCGCCGTGAAAGGGCGGTGTCCTAGGCCTCTAGACGAACGGGACATCTTTAAAAGCAAAGCCAATGACGCTTGTATTAGTCAAAACCGCCGACCAAATCAAGCCGCTTTTATCATCAATTTGTGTTTTTCCGCAAAACAGGCAAAACCGGGGTGAAATTCGAGGCCTATCGCGCAAATGCCAGTGGCGGAACGGCAACATCATCAATTTCAAACTGCATGGCATTGCCGCCACGAAACCGGTCGCGCCGCACCCGACCAAGAATATGCAAATAGTGGCCATCGCGGGCATCGGCTACTGCCTGCCCCAGCGGCGTACCGCCTGCCTGAAAAGCAATTGCATTTAAGGTACCGCTGCCATCATCTAGCCGGCAGGATAAATGCGCCCCCGCCTCGCCCACAAATTTTGCCGATTTGATTCGGCAATCGGGAATGACAAATCGCGGCTCTGGATTACCACTGCCAAACGGGCCAAGCCGGTCAAGCCAATCCGCAAGATCAGGTTTGCATCCAGCAACGCTTAGCAAACCACTGGCTTTATGTAGTGTTTGCGGTATCACCCCATTCAGATCAGCCATCAGCCGGTCATTCAGAAATTGTTGTAGCTCGTCAATCTTATCAGCCCTGACGGTAAAGCCTGCGGCCATATCATGCCCGCCGCCACCTTCCAGAATTCCGGCCTGATGCGCGGCGATAATGGCGTTGCCAAGCCGAAAACCAGCAATACTGCGCCCCGATCCTTTGCCAATACCATCATCATTCATGGCAATGACCAAAGCAGGCTTGCCGAAACGTTCGCGAACCCTGCCCGCAACAATGCCAATCACGCCTTCATGCCAAGATGGGTCATGCATAATCAAAACCGGATGGTTTATTTCGGCAGCCCGATCAATGGCGGCAATGCGGATGCCTTCTTCAATCTGTTTGCGCTCGCGGTTCATTTCATCAAGCCGAAGCGCCAGACCAGCCGCCTCGTCACCATTATTGCAAGCAAGCAGCTTTACCCCAAGGCCAGATCCGCCAATCCGGCCAGCGGCATTGATTCGCGGGCCAAGCAAAAAGCCAAAAGCATAAACATTAGGCGCTGCGTTCATGCCGGCAACATCGGCAAGCTTGGTCAGCCCGGGATGACGACGTTCGGCCATCACCTTTAACCCCTGGCGGACAAAAGCGCGGTTTAACCCAACCAGCGGCACCACATCACAAACCGTGGCCAGCGCAACAATATCAAGACAGGCCATCAAATCAGGCGGGGTGCGGCCTTCGGCAAAATGGCCACGTTCACGCAATTCGCGAACCATGCCAACAAGCACGATAAAAACAACACCCGCGGCACAAAGATAGCCATATTGCCCATCTTCATCTAGCCGGTTGGGATTCACCACCGATTGCGCGCGCGGCAATTCAGGGCCGGCGATATGATGGTCGATCACAATGACATCAAGCCCTATTTCGGCCACTGCCGCCAATGGCGCATGCGCCGTGATGCCGCAATCGACCGTCACCAATAGCTGTGCGCCTTTTTCTTTGAGAGCGAGCAAGGCAGCCGTATTCGGTCCATAGCCCTCGGTAAAGCGGTCAGGGATATGGACATCACAGGCCACATCAAGATCGCGCATCGCCGAAATCAGCAGCGCCGCCGCCGCTGCGCCATCAACATCATAATCGCCAAAAACACCAATTGGGGTTTTGCTCATAACCGCATCGGCTAGTCGCTTGGCAGCCTTGTCTAGATCTTTGAATCTTGACGGGTTGGGCAGTAAATCACGGATTTTCGGGTCAATATAATGCGGTGCTGTTTCGGCTGTTAAGCCCATACCAGCCATGATGCGTGCCAAGGGAATGGGTAGGTCGTCAAAAACATCCATCAAGGCGGCGGCAAGTCGATCCTGATTTGGCCCTGATAATTGCGTTGACGCCTCGATCCAACGGGCACCACTTGTCGAATGGGTTATGCCAAGGAAAGCGTCCTCAGCCATTACCCCTCCGAATCTGCCAGCAAGATTGGCATGGCAACCGGCTTGGCTTTGACAATCGGCAAATCTTCCATCTCGTCCAAAGCTTTTTTCAAGCTGGCAACGGGGGTTTCATGCGTTGTCATGACAAGTGCCACAACATCACCCGGTGCGCGACCTTGTTGCAGCAAGCCTTCAATCGAAATATCGTGCTTTTGCAAAATCGCGGTTACGGTCGCCAAAACGCCCGGCTGATCAACAACCATCAAACGCACATAAAATGGTTTATCTGGCCCTGCCCCGTTTTTCACCACGCTGGAATCGGCAAGCTGGCTTACTGGCTTGCCAAACGCAAGCCCACCGCGACCAGCGGCAATATCAATCAAATCAGACAAAACCGCCGATGAGGTTGCGCCACCCCCTGCCCCTGGACCAACGGCAAGAACGCTTCCAACCAGCGTGCCGTGAAATTCAACAGCATTCAAAACACCATTCACCTTAGCCAACTGGCTGTTCAGCGGCAGTAAACAGGTTTGCATGCGCGGCATTAATCCGGGTTCGGCAACGCCGACAAGTTTAATGCGAAAGCCCAATTGATTGGCATAGGCAAAATCAACCGATGACACATCGCGGATACCTTGGATCGACACTGCGTTAAAATCAGGCTGATGCCCAAACGCAATGGCGGCCAAAATGGTCAATTTATGCGCGGCATCAATACCATCAACATCAAAGCTTGGTTCGGCTTCGGCATAGCCAAGACGTTGCGCGTCAGCCAGCACTTCGTCAAAATCGCGCCCCGTTGTTTCCATTGTCGATAGGATATAATTGCATGTCCCGTTTAAAATACCGGCAACGCGGTTAATCTGGTTTCCGGCAAGCCCTTCGCGAAGCGTTTTTACCGCCGGAATGCCGCCAGCAACCGCCGCTTCAAACATAAGATGCGCGTTATTGGCCTCGGCAAGCGTGGCCAGTTCGGTTCCATGATGCGCGATCATCGCTTTATTGGCCGTGACGAAATGTTTTCCTGACGACAGTGATGCGCGGGCAAGATCCAATGCCACACCTTCGCTGCCGCCAATCATTTCAACGATAATGTCAACATCGTCACGCGTGGCAAGCTGGGCTGCATCATCATACCAGTCAATGCCGTCAAGCGAAAAGGCGCGGTCAGCTGACCGGTCGCGCGCGCTAACGGCAACAATGTCAAGCGATTGCCCTGCGGCGGTCGCCAAATCACCATGCCGATTGATGAGCTGGCGGGCAACTTCGGATCCAACAACCCCAAGGCCAGCGATCGCAATTTTTAAACCGGACTTTGCTTTTGTCATCACAAATTCACTTTTTCACAAATTTTCGTTTCTGCCAGCAATAAGCGGCTTTGCAATGGTGTAACCATTTGCCCGATTTCTGGCAAGGCTCCTACCGGTCATTCGGGCAGTTTTACCATGTTTTCTTGGCCTACAGATTGGTGGCGCTTCGCGCGGCCTGATCATAAAGACCCGATAACAGCCGTAATTGACGCGCCACCTCACCAAGCTCGGCGCCACTGCCACCGTCAAAAGGCATAAAGCCATCGACAAGACAGGCCTCGCGAACCGCGCGATAACGAAGGCATAAATCAATGCCCATATCGGTTGTGGCGTAAAGCACTTCCTTGCCATGTTTTTCGCTGCTGACAAGACCAGCCTTGAGCAATTTTTTCAGCGCATAATTGACCGTATGGCTGTCATCGACATTCAATTTGAAACAGATATCGGCCAGCTTTTTTGGACGCGCCCGATGATTAACCGAATGAAGACATAAGATATCAAGAACATTAAGATCAGTGCCGCCGCTAACGCTTATGCCAGCTTCGGCAACCGCAGTTGCCATTGCTTTCACCATCCATTTGCCAAAGGCGTTCCACGCGACAATCAGGCCATATTCGACCTCGCTTAATTCAGCCGCCTTTTCCGAAACCAAATGCGATGACGAAACAATCCTTTTGGCATCAGGGGTTTTAGACTTTTCTTGTGCCATCAAATCTCCTTTCGTCATGTGCGGTTTGGTTGCAAAAGCGGTTATTTTGCCGGCTTGTCACTTTTGCCAAAACCGCCACCACCAGGCGTTTCAATGACGAAAACATCACCAACCCCCATTTTACGAATATCGGTTGCGGTAAGCGTTTCGATCGTGCCATCGGTTCGTTCAACCCAATTGCGCCCAAGCGCCGCCTCACCGCCACCATCCATGCCATAAGGCGGGACAATACGGTGATTGGCAAGAATAACCGCTTCCATTTCCTCAAGAAAGCGCAACCGGCGGCGAACACCATTGCCGCCATTATGCCGGCCAATCCCACCCGACCCGTGCCTGATCTCAAAGCTTTCCAGCAAAACTGGATAACGCCATTCCAAAATCTCGGGATCGGTCAAGCGGCTGTTGGTCATATGGGTATGAACCGCGTCAGTTCCGTCAAAATCTGGCCCTGCGCCTGATCCACCGCACAAGGTTTCGTAATATTGATAGGTTGCGTTCCCATAAAAGAAATTATTCATTGTGCCTTGCGCTGCGGCCATAACACCAAGCGCGCCATAAAGCGTGTCAGTGACAATCTGCGAGGTTTCCACATTGCCGGCAATGACCGCCGCAGGATATTGCGCCTTTAACATACAATCATCGGGAAGAATAATCTGAACAGGCTTTAAACAGCCTTCATTCATTGGAATATTATCGGCCACTAAGGTTCTGAAAACATACAAAACAGCTGCACGACAAACAGCGGCAGGCGCATTGAAATTATTCGCACCCTGCTTACTTGTGCCGGTGAAATCAACAATTGCCGACCGGTTGGATTTTTTGATTGAAATCGTGACCTTGACCTGTTGTCCATTATCCATTGGATAGGTAAAGCTGCCATCTTTGAGAACATCAATGACGCGGCGAACCGATTCTTCGGCATTATCCTGAACATGGCCCATATAGGCGATAACCGTTGCCAGCCCGTAATGCGTGACCATTTTGTGAAGTTCACGGACGCCCTTTTCATTGGCCGCTAGCTGGGCGCGAAGATCGGCGATATTTTGATCCGTATTGCGCGCTGGATATTTTGCCGAATCCAAAATGGCGCGCATTTCTGTTTCGCGATAGTTTCCGCCATCAACAAGCTTGAAATTATCGATCAAAACGCCTTCTTCTTCGATATGTTTTGAATCTGGCGGTGCCGAACCCGGCGTGCGACCACCAACATCGGGGTGATGCCCGCGCGAGGCAACAAAGAACAGGATATCCTTGCCAGCATCACCAAAAACCGGTGTGATGACGGTGATATCGGGAAGATGCGTTCCGCCATTATAGGGATTGTTCAGAACAAAGGCGTCGCCAGCATTGATATTACCCTGATTACCGCGGATAACAGCGCGAACTGATTCGCCCATTGACCCGAGATGAACCGGCATATGCGGGGCATTAGCGATCAACGCACCCGCCGGATCAAAAATGGCGCAAGAGAAATCCAGCCTTTCTTTAACATTGACCGAAAGCGCGGTGTTTTGCAGCGTATAGCCCATCTGTTCGGCAATCGACATAAACAGATTATTGAACACTTCCAGCATCACTGGGTCGCAATTTGTGCCAATCGCCACCCGCGGTGCAACGGCCACGACACGCCGAACGACAAGATTGCCAATCGCGGTCATCTCCGCCTGCCAACCAGGTTCGATCACATTGGTTCCGGTGGCCTCGCTGATCAGGGCTGGCCCCATAATTCGTTGCCCTGCGGCAATTGTGCTGCGGGCATAGACCGGTGCCGTCACAAATTGGTCATCCATATAGCATTGAACCTGATCCAGAATATCCAGCGGCGCGTCAGGAGCGGCAGTGACACTGGTTTCAACATCGAAATTCCGGCCAATTGACTCGACCGAAATCGTGGCGGCAACAAGTGCCTTATCCGGCATCAAAAAGCCAAAGCGTGATTGATAGGAGGATTCAAAATCAGCAATCATCGCCGCAATCGAGCCAAACGGCACGGCAAGCGCGGTATCCGACCCGTCATAGCGAAGATGGACATAACGATTTGTTTCAATGCGCGCGCTGGCAATATCCTGACCCACAAGTTCAGCCTCGCTTTGCGTGGCGAGATCATCCAACTCGCTTTGCAGCCTTGACGTCAGATTTTCATTAAATTCGGCTTCAAGTGTGCGTTCGCGAAGCGCCGTCACATCGGCCAGCCCCATGCCATAGGCCGATAAAACCCCAGCAAAAGGATGAATCAAAACCGTTTTCATGCCCAGAACATCGGCAATCAAACAGGCATGCTGGCCGCCTGCCCCGCCAAAACATTGAAGCGCATATTCAGTGACATCATAACCGCGCTGAACCGAAATTTTCTTGATCGCATTTGCCATGTTTTCAACTGCGATACGCAAAAAGCCGCTGGCAATTTCTTCTTCGCTTCGTTTGATACCGGTTTCCGCTTCGACCTGTGCCGCCAGCGCGGCAAAACCGGCGCGTACCGGTGCCACGTCCAGCGCCTCATCCTGATTGGTGCCGAAAACATGCGGGAAATATTGTGGCTGTAGCTTGCCAAGCATGGCGTTGCAATCGGTCACGGCAAGCGGGCCACCCCGGCGATAGCAAGCAGGCCCCGGATTGGCACCAGCGCTTTCCGGCCCAACTTGGAACCGGCCATGTTCAAACCGGCAAATTGACCCGCCACCAGCGGCAACCGTATGAATCAGCAGCATTGGCGCGTGAATCCGTACGCCAGCAACAACCGTATCAAACACGCGCTCATAGGCATTTTCATAATGCGCAACATCGGTTGAGGTGCCGCCCATATCAAAGGTGATAACCTTGTCAAACCCCGCCTGTTTGGCGGTTTTCACCGCGCCAACAATGCCGCCAGCAGGACCTGATAAAATGGCATCCTTGCCCTGAAACAGGCTGGCATCGGTCAGGCCACCATTTGATTGCATCAATTGCAGCTTGGTGCCTTTGGATTGGTCAATATCGCGGGCAAGACGGTCGATATAACGCCGCAAAATAGGCGACAGATAAGCATCAGCAACCGTGGTATCGCCGCGCCCAACAAATTTGATCATCGGGCTGGTGCCATGGCTTGTTGAAATTTGCGTAAAGCCAATTTCGCGGGCGCGTTTGGCAATCGCCAATTCATGCGCTGGCACGCGGTAGCCATGCATCAAAACAATGGCAATGGCGCGAATGCCATCATCAAAAGCAGCCTGCAACCGCGGCGTTACATCATCAAGATCAAGCGGCGTAATAATCTGGTCACGCGCATCAACGCGTTCGATCACCTCTTCAATGCGGTCATACAGCATTTCGGGAAGGATGATTTCCTTGTCAAACAGGCGTGGCCGCGCCTGATAGGCAATGCGAAGCTGGTCACGAAACCCTTTTGTCACAACAAGCAGGGTTTTATCGCCCTTGCGCTCAAGAAGCGCGTTTGTCGCCACGGTTGTTCCCATTTTCACCGCATCAATGGCATCGGCTGGCAAAGGCGCATCTTTGGCGATATGCATCAGATCGCGCATGCCCTGCAAAGCGGCATCTTCATAGGCTTCGGGGTTTTCCGACAGTAATTTATGCGTTAGCAAATCACCATCGGGCGTCCGCGCCACAAGATCGGTAAAGGTGCCGCCACGATCAACCCAGAATTGCCATCCTGATTTATCATTGGTTTTGCTGTTTTTATTGTGATCGGGCTTGGCCATTTGTCGTCATCCGTGAAACGATTGTGATGTGACAACGTTTATAAATTATCAACAAAATGTCAATGTTAGAATGATCAGCAATCAGAATGATCGGCGATCATTATCGTCGACAAGGCTCATGCTGACCCCATCATTTATATCGGTCGCCAGATAGTCACGAATATTAATATCATCGAAACAGCCAATATTGACGCCATAAACGCTTGGGTCACTTCGCCGGATATGATGCGTGTAAATCCCGCAAATCTTGCAGAAATAATGTTTGGCAGTCGCCGTGTTCCATCGATAAAGGGCTAGCGATTCAGCGCCTTTTTCAAGGATAAACTGGTCAAGCGGACAGCTTACCATCACCGCCCAACGCCGCCGACATAAACTGCAATCGCACCGCCGCGCCGCGGCAAAATCCAGCTGAGCCGGTGTTGAAAACACAATTTTTCCGCAATGACAGCGGCCACGCAAACGGCTTTGATCGTGATGGGGGTTGGTCATGGCTTTTTATCTTTATCAAGAGGAGTCATCATCGAGATTGGTCATCGCGCGTGCCAGATCATGATTGCCGGCTTGGTTTAAATTTGTCACGACATTATCGAAATCAACCTTATCACGGTTCTGGCTGAGTTTGGATTTGGCAAAATAGCCGGTGAGGTCAATTTCAAACCCGGTAATATTGTCAATCTGTTTGGCAAGATAGTCGCGCGGTGCCTGCGCCATTTTCCAGCCCTGTTTGCCATTGGTTTTATCTTCGAAAAATTTGGTTAGCTTGCCAACAATGGCGCCCTTGCCTTTTGCATCATGGATAAAGCGGATGGTGCCGTGAAAATGGATGGCCTGATAATTCCATGTTGGCACATGTTTGTGATGTTCGGCCTTGGTTGGATACCAATTGGGGCTGATATAGCCATCGGCGGCTTGGAAAATCACCAAAACCTTGCTTTCTTCTTGGCAGATATCAACAAGCTGGTTGCGCCGCGCAATATGGCCGATCAATCGGCCGCCGCAGATGTGATCATCGCCATAATGCAAATCGCCATCGGGCAAAATGGGGATATGGTTTGCCGCCAATCCCTGATCTGACTGCATAACCAAGGTCGCCAACGGATATTGCGCCAAGATCGCGTTGATCACGCTGTCTCGTTGTTCGGCAAATTCGCTTGGGATGAACATCGCGCTTCCTTTTGTTGGCAAGGCGAACAGTCTACGGCCTTTATCAAATACATAATAAGATATTTTCATGCGCTGGGATATTTTTTTGCGCTGGTATGTTTTCATGCGCTGGATGAGATTGGCAAGATTGGGCGCGGCAACAAGAAACCATCTAATAAAGTTAAAATAGATATAACAAAAACAACAGATTAAGGTCTATTTCTGGCTTTTTAAATTGGGTTTATTATGTGATTGTTTCGACATGAAACAGGCGCTTGCCATGATTTCAATTATTGCCGCGCTGATCTTTGGATCAATCGGCGCATTGCTGGCGGCTGACTTTGATGCAGGGCTTGCGGCGCTTCAAAAGGGTGATTATGCGGCGGCATTGCGTGAATGGACGCCCCTTGCCGCCAAGCAGGGTGATGCCGAAGCCCAATTTAATCTGGGGGTGATGTATTATAGGGGTGCAAACTTTTTAAGCGGCATACAGCGTGTTTTGGGTATTTTGCGCTGTTATGCTGCTGCGTGATTATTGGAGACGGTTTGTAGAGCAAATATGACACTGTTTAATGCTCCACTATGCAACTTTCCTCGCCTAGTAGTGCGCAAAGCTACTTCTTGAGCAACCCTCACTGCTACAGGTATGCTATGAGTTGCTAATCGTTAAGCTAATGTTTCTGCGAAGTATGCTATGAGTATACTGCAGTTTATAGGCAACAAAAAAGGGCTGCAAAATAATGCAACCCTTTGTATTTGTTGTGTTTTTGTAGGAAAAACTGCTAACGCTTTGAGAACTGGAAGCTACGGCGTGCCTTGGCTTTACCGTATTTCTTACGCTCGACAACGCGTGGGTCACGGGTCAGGAACCCGCCTGCTTTCAACACAGGGCGAAGACCCGGC
>Ga0255779_1007001_pt1 | contig 10053 bp, 7 predicted proteins | sample 011ome_21_FD_179977 | JGI IMG/M metagenome (GOLD analysis project Ga0255779, IMG submission 179977) | Coastal salt marsh microbial communities from the Groves Creek Marsh, Skidaway Island, Georgia - 011508AT metaG (version 2) | ecosystem: Environmental > Aquatic > Marine > Intertidal zone > Salt...
TCAATCGTGCCGACTTACTGCAGCGCCTGGGTCTCTACCCGCCCCCCGCCGATGCCTCGCCGATCCCCGGTCTCGAAGTGTCGGGCGTCGTGGCAGCGATTGGCAAAAATATCACCGCGTACGCTACAGGCGATCGGGTTTGCGCGCTCACCCATGGCGGAGGCTACGCCTCGGTGGCAGTCGCTCGCGGCGATCACTGCCTGCCCTTGCCGGACGCGATGACCACCGAGCAAGGTGCCGCTTTGCCGGAGGCGCTGCTGACCGTTTGGTATAACGTGTTCGAGCGCGGCCGACTCACCGCAGGGGAAACGGTGCTCATCCATGGTGGCAGCAGTGGCATCGGGTCCATTGGCATTCAAATGGCGCGGGCGATGGGTGCGACTGTACTGTCTACGGCAGGGTCAGAGGCGCGCTGTGCGGCGGTAGCAAAACTGGGTGCCGATTATGTCGCCAACCACCGGGAAGGTGACCTGCTCGAGCAATTCAAAGAGGCGGGCTACGCCGGCAAAATCGATGTGATTTTGGATATCGCGGGTGGTGACCTGACGCAAACCAATCTGGAATTGGCGGCTCAGGACGGTCGCATTGTTTGCATTGGGGTCATGCGGGGCATGCAGAGCGAGATTAATCTGGCAACCGTGTTCATGAAACGCCTCACCCTAACCGGCAGCACCCTGCGACGGCTGGAAACCGACACGCGCGCTCAGTGTTTTCAATCAATCCGGACGCAGTTATGGCCCACGGTCATTGCCGGCGACATAGCGCCAATAGTAGAGGCAAGCTACCCTCTCCAGGCCGTATTGGAAGCCCACCAACATATGCAGTCAGGCGGGCATTTTGGTAAGTTACTGCTGGATTGTCGGCTTGCCTGATCGTCAGGCACCGGCCAGCAGCACTCCTAAAACTCACGGATCGGATCAATCCCGTAAACATCTCCCATGAAAATTAGGCCTCGCACTCCAGCTCACATTGTCCGTATCGCGAGACAGACGCTGGCGTCGGGATTGCTCGCCGCGGTGCTAATGGCTTGCGGCGCAGAGAGCGCAACCGAGGAAACGACGGCTGAAGCCGTGACTCCCTCGGTGGGCGCCACTCCCTCGATAGGCGACACGGAGGAGCAAATCGCGACAATAGCGCTTGCCGACGGCGAGTCGCCGCCAGATGCCGCCCCCCTCTCCACGCAACCCGCAGCGGGCGCAAATGGGCGCCTGAAGCGTTTTGGCGTGATGCCCCATATGGGGGATCTCGATACCATGGTGGATCGCCGCGTCATCCGGATCCTGACCGTCTACGGGCCCGGACGCTATTTTCTGGAAAATGGGCCCCAAGGCATCGTGCAGGAATATGCGCAAAAATTGCAAAAAGTCGTCAATAAAGCCTACAAAACGGGTTTGCTGACGGTACAGGTCGCCGTGATTCCCGTGGCCAGAGATCAGCTTTTCTCGGCATTGAGGGCGGGATACGGCGATATTGTCATGGCAGGTACCACCATTACCGAGAATCGCAGGGAAGACGTCGCCTTTACGGCGCCCGTGAGTAAACCGCTAACAGAAATTCTAGTCACCGGACCCAGCGCGCCGCCCATTGCAACGCTCGAAGATCTCGCCGGGAAAACGGTGTATGTGCGATTATCCAGCAGTTATGCAGAAAGCATTCGAGCGCTCAGCGACGCATTGGTAAAAAAAGGCCTGTCGCCGATTCGTGTCGAGGCGATGGATGAGTCGCTTGAAGACGAAGACCTAATCGAGATGGTCGATGCGAGCCTGCTCCCCTGGGCGGTTGTTGATGATTACAAACCACAAATGTGGCAAGACGTTTTTACGCGTACGGTTGTGCGCGACGATCTGGTGCTGCGCTCCGGGGGTCGGCTGGCATGGGCCGTTCGCCCGGATAACCCGAAACTGCTGCAGTTTCTCAACACCTTCGTCAAAGACAACAAAGAAGGAACGTTATTTGGCAACGTCGTCCGCAATCGCTACATCCGCGATTTTGATTGGGCTGAGAACGCCATCGGTGCCGAAGAACTCAGCCGATATCGGGCACTGTCTTCGTACTTCCTGAAACATGGCACCAACTACGGCATCGACCCTACCTTGCTGGCAGCACAGGGCTTTCAAGAGTCACGACTGGATCAGAGTGTGCGCAGCCACCGCGGGGCTATTGGTGTGATGCAACTGCTCCCCAGCACGGCAAAAGACAAGAACGTCGCCATACCGAACATTGAAGAGGTGGAACCCAACATAGAAGCCGGGGCCAAATATATGGCCTTTTTAAGGTCACGTTATTTCAGTGGCCCTGGGATCGATGACCTCAATGGCGCGCTGATGTCACTGGCGGCCTACAACGCGGGCCCCGGGCGGATCCGGAGAATTCGCAGTGAAGCCGAGGCAAAAGGCTACGACCCCAATGTGTGGTTTGATAACGTCGAGGTCGTCGTCGCCGAGCAGGTAGGTCGGGAAACCGTGCAATATGTGGGCAATATCTTTAAGTACTATCTGACCTATCGCTGGATCAATGCCGCGGATGCGGAGCGCGCAGCGGCGAGAAAGGCCTCGGGCGTCGACTGATTTTGTTGGGGGTACTCAGACCACACTGATAAGGCGCGATGTCTCCTCACACCATTGCAACCGACCCGCTGGCGCGAATCGGCGCCTGACACCCGGCGTCGGACTCAAATAGAACAGGTCGCCGTTTTCGCCAGTTAGCGCCGTCTTCGCGCCGACCGCCTTGGCCAGCCGGGCGTTCTCCTTCATGTGGGCCGCCTCACCGTGCACGGGAATCACCAGGGCCGGTTTGAGTATCCGATAAAGATCGCGGAGCTCATCCTGACAGGGGTGACCCGAGGCGTGTAACGGCGCAGGACTGTCCTCAGCCTCGATGACCTCGACCCCTCTGGCGCGCAATCCTTGCACCAATCGCTTCACTGGATCTTCGTTGCCGGGAATGGTTTTGGACGAGAGGATAACGGTGTCCCCCGCATCCAGAGTGAGGTCCGGGTGGGTTTGCATCATCAGCCGATGCAGGGCCGCACCCCACTCGCCCTGGCTACCGGTTGCCACCGCCAGAACCTCAGCGGGTGGCAAATAGCTCAAGTGTTCTGGATGGATGGGCTGAAATCGGCGCCCCAACAAGCCCACCTGCTGCGCACAGCGCGCCATGCCCGCTGCCGATCGACCCAAAATGGCGGGGTAGCGATTGGTTTTGGCGGCGATATCGGCCAGCGTCTGGATTCTGGCGATGTTGCTGGAGAAGCAACCCACCACCACCCTGCCATCACGGCCCGCAATGACCTTGCCCAGCGCCTGCGCCACCTCACTCTCCGACGGCGATTTTCCCGCGCGTAACGCGTTAGTGGAATCGCAGATCACCGCGTCCACTCCTTCTTTGGCCAGCGCCTCGAAGCGTTTCGCCGACCAAGCGTCACCCACGACGGGTGCGGCATCAATTTTCCAGTCTGCGGTATGCACAATGCAGGAGTCAGGGGTGCGGATAGCCAGCGCGCAGGTCTCCGGGGTCGAATGCGTGATGGGAACCCATTCCACTGAAAACGGGCCGAGGGTAAGCGTGTCCCCCGGCTCGATTTCGATCAGCGGCGAGGGCAACACGCCGCCCCGGCTGCGCGTCTTATGGCGCAGTACTGCCGCGGCAAAGGGTGTTGCATAAACAGGGCATCCAAGGGCTTCCCATAGATAGGGCAGGGCCCCCAGATGATCCTCGTGAGCATGGGTGACAATAAGACCCACCAGCTGCTGGCGACGCGCGTTGATGAATTGCAGGTCCGGCATTTGCACCGATGGCCGTAACGCCCCGGGCTGTTGCTCGAGCGTGATACCACAATCAACCGCCAACCAGGCATCTCTGTGGCCAAAGAGATTGAAGTTCATGCCGATTTCGCCGCATCCACCCAAAGGCAGAAACACCACATCGCTTTTCGCTTCGGACCCCATAGCGGCTTAAGTTGCGTGTACTACCATTTATAGCCGACACGAAACTTAAGCGCCTCATCGTGGGTCTTTTTGCCTTCTGCAGCGCCACCGTCGTAATCAGCAGACACTTCGGCCGCCGCCTCAAATCCCAGCAAGAGCGGGAAGCGCAAGCCCGCCGTCGTACGGTAAATCGATTTGTTCATGCTCGATAGGTTCACAATGGTGACATGGCGCAGATAGAGCGTGAGTGATCCATCCAGAAAAGTGGTCTCCCCGGTAATGTTGATGTTGGCACCAAAGTAGTCGTTGTCTTCCTCGACGATAAAATCGGTATCGACGTAGGAAATACCCAATTCTGCATCCAGCTTGAGGTCATCACGAGAAAACAGCTTTCGCCCGTAGTAAGGACCCACATAGTACCGCTGACTGATATCGGCGAACTCATCTGAGTTCAGGCCCAGATTGACACCCAAATAATTTCTGGGGTTGGCGAGGAAGTAGTCGTATTTACCCGTGAGCTGCCAGTTATCGGCGGTGGTCTGGTTGGTGCGGGACGTCTCACCATTTTCATTGGTGGTGGTGATATTGGAGCTGGTGTCCTCGAGATCACCCCGCAGCGTGAAGCGGTCACGCCGGCTTTCAAGGAACATCTCCAGATCAGCGTTGATTTCATCGGTGTCGGTATTGCCCCGGTTGTAGTCAAATGCGGTGCTGGCCCGGCCGGTCATGTGATAACCCTGCCCTGCTTCCCAGGCCTCGGGGTCCGACAGGCTGACTTGCTCTACCGGGATACTGTCCTCGCCCTCTATCAACACCTCGCCGTCAACGAGCTGTAAATGAGAGAGGCTGAATCGCCGGTCGTCCGTGGTCAGTATTTCGATCTCTTGTTCTGACTCCAAAACGGCAATAGACGCCAGAGGAACGGTGACCTCACCCATCCAGAAAGTCGAAACCAGCACCGTTCCCTCAGCAATATCGACAACATCACCAAAAATAACGGAATCATCATGTAAGACGATTCGGGCCGAGGGGGCTGCGGTTTCTTCTGCGAACGGATCCGACACTGCATGACCGAAACCACTTAACAGGCAGCTACACAGCCCGACAAGCAATAATCGGTGTATCCTTACCTTGGGTTTGCATCCCATAGCTTCCACCTACTTCGGTTTGTCGCAAGGGACGGCACTTTAAGCCAACTCTCCGCGAATAGAAATGCATGTCAGTGATGCTGCCGCCAAATGATTCACAGTTGAGTTCACTATGGCTTTTGACTACGACCTGTTGGTAATCGGCGCGGGCTCCGGCGGCGTCCGGGCAGCCCGTAAAAGTGCTGAATTTGGCGCCCGTGTGGCGGTAATTGAAGAACGTGCGCTCGGCGGCACCTGTGTCAACGTGGGCTGCATCCCAAAAAAACTGTTCGTTTATGCGAGTGAATTCAGTGGGGCAATGAAAGCATCGGAGGGTTTTGGCTGGCAAACGGGCGCTGTGTCCTTTGATTGGCCAACACTGCGCGACAACGCGGCACAGGAAGTTGCCCGACTCAATGCTATCTATGAGCGGCTATTGGAAACGCCGGGTGTCGACATTATCCGAGGCCATGGCACCCTTGCCGGCCCTCAGGCAGTCAGCGTGGGTGAGCGCGTTATCAGCGCTGAGAAGATTCTGTTGGCGACCGGCACCTGGCCGGTACTGCCCGACATCCCGGGCAAAGAGCTTGCGATCACCTCAAACGAAGTGTTCACACTGGATCAATTCCCGGAGCGCATTCTGATCGTTGGCGGTGGCTACATTGCCACGGAATTTGCCGGTATTTTCGAAGGTCTCGGGGCATCGGTACTGCAAAGCTATCGCAGCGAGCTGTTCCTCAAGGGATTCGACGGGGATGTTCGTCGTTTTCTCGCCGAGGAGATGCGGAAGAAAAGGATCGATCTTCGCTTCAACCATCACGTCACAGCGTTGGAGCGGTCTCCTGCCGGCGGCATTGCGGCTCACCTCAGCGATGGCGTGGAGGCGTTCGATACCGTGCTCTGCGCGACGGGACGAAAACCCCTGATTGATCGGCTTGGTCTGGAACACACCGCAGTGCAATTAACGCCCGCGGGGTACGTCGCCGTGAACCCCCAGTTCCAAACCCATGAGCCGTCCATCTATGCGCTGGGTGATATGACGGGTGGTCCCGAATTGACGCCGGTCGCCATTGCCGAAGCGATGGCGTTTGCGCAGACGCAATTCGGTCAGGGGCAAAAGACCATGGACTATGGCCATATCGCCACAGCGGTTTTTAGCCAGCCGCCGATTGGCACAGTAGGCCTTACCGAAGAGGCCGCCTTGGCCGAGGGGCACTCGATCACCGTTTATGAATCAAACTTTCGGCCGCTCAAACACACCGTTAGTGGTTGCGAAGACCGCACCTTAATGAAGCTGGTGGTGGACGCTCAATCAGACCGCGTATTGGGTGCCCATATGGTAGGTGCCGACGCCGGTGAAATCTGTCAGGGACTTGCGATTGCCCTGAAGATGGGCGCGACCAAGGCTGATTTTGATCACACCGTTGGCATTCACCCCACCGCTGCTGAGGAATTTGTGACCATGCGAACACCCCGGGCCTGAAGCATGGAGCTGGAGGTTGGGAACATCATTGTGCTGATTGTGGCGGGTCTCGCGGGGGGCGCAATCAATGTGCTGGCCGGCGGTGGTTCAATAATTACCGTACCAGTAATGATTTTTCTGGGGGTGCCCGGACCGATCGCCAACGGCACCAACCGGCTTCCGATATTGGTGCAAAATATCAGCGCATGCGCGACCTACCTGCGGCATGGGGTGCCCCGCATCGGGATGATTTTTTCCCTCTCGCTGTGCGCGATACCGGGCGCAGTCGTCGGCGCTACCGTTGGGGTAAAAATACCTGCCGAGACCTTCAATCTGATGCTCGCCGGCATCATGGGCCTGGTGTTGCTCATGATGTTGCGCAGTGGCGGTACTGACACCGACGTAGATGTAGCCGACATTTCCAAACGCCGCCTAATTTGGGGGCACGTACTCATGGTGCTCGCCGGTTTCTGGGGTGGCTTTATCCAAGTCGGGATGGGTTTTGTACTCCTGCCGATTCTCAACAGGGTGCTGGGTCTGGATCTTGTCACCGCCAGCATCCACAAGGTCTTCATTATTTTGGCGTATACCGTGGCGGCACTGATGGTCTTTGGCAGTCAGCTCGAACTCCTCTGGTGGGTCGGCGCTATCATGGCAATCGGCAATGCCCTGGGTGGGTGGCTCGGCGCGCGACTAACGTTGGCAGGTGGCGAGGGATTGATTCGTAAAGTTGTCGTGTTTGCAATCGCAGTAATGATCGTGAAGCTGGTATGGTTCCCTTGAGGGACGATTGAGGAGTGGAGCGACAATGAAAACATGGGTGAACTATGCGCTGGGTAGCCTGTGCGCTGTAATCTTGACGCTGTCAGGCTGCAGTTCAACACAGGTTGATTCCGCGCCGCCCGATCGATTCGCCGCCAAGCAGTACCAGTCATACAGTTGGCGTGCAGCACTCCCGACGGGTATGTCCGGATCCATGGATGAATTCTATCGGCTGTCGACCACCGTTCGCGACGTGGTATCAGAAGCGCTCGAAAAAAAGGGCTACCGCAACGTGGCGTCTGACGGTGACTTTGTTATCAGCTATGCATTCAAAGCGACTCTGGAGACCGGGGTGGATCCCACTGCTACCGAATTCAACACCACCAGTGCCGTCATCAACCGGGGAGTGGATCCCGCCGAGGCCGCCAATGCTCAGGCACTCGCGGGCCCGCGTGAAGTCGCCAGCCTGTTACTGCTGTTTGAAGACGGCGCTAATCTGGCGCCCGTGTGGTCGGCAACCATCAGCCAGGTGGTCGAAAATCGCAATCAACCTGATCTGGAAAAAGTGCGGCGCAAGCTTGAACCCGGCGTCGCCAAAGCACTCCGCCCCCTGCCAGACGCGCGTTAAGCCTTAGGAGTCGACGCCATATGCGGCCGGGTTGGCACAGGAGGCCAGCGGCTCGCCACTCATACCGGCATCCAGATTCTCAAGTGCCCGACGCACCATGGCGTTTCGAGTCGATAAGGTTGCACTCCCTACGTGAGGTAGCAGCACCACATTGCGCATGCTCAAGAAAGGATGATCCGCCGGTAACGGCTCCTCGCAAAACACGTCGAGCCCCGCCCGCAGGCGCCCCAATGCCAGCGCCTCAATCAAGGCTGACTCGTCGACCAGAGGCCCGCGCCCAGTGTTGATCAACGTCGCGCCGGGGCGCATCAAGGCCAGCCTCTCGCGGCTCGCGATATGCCGCGTCTCGTCGGTAAGCGCCGTATGCAATGAAACAACGTCGGCCGTCTCAAATACCTCATCCAGCGCCATGGACTCAACGCCATCGACTGCCTTGGGAGTCCGATTCCAGCCCACCAGTTTGCAGCCAAAACCGCGCAGTCGGCGGGCAACCGCCTCACCAATCGGACCCAATCCCACCAGGCCGATGGTCGCTTGACTGATATCTGTCCCGAGTAGCAGGTCTGACTGCCATCCCTGGGTCCATTGCCCCTCTCTCACCCACTGATCGGCCTCGGCAACTCGGCGCGTCACAGCCAGCATCAGTGCCACCGCCAAATCAGCGGTGCTATCTACCAGTACGCCCGGGGTGTGCCCCACGGGAATGCCGCGCTGGGTGGCGGCGCCTATATCGATGTGATCGACACCCACCGATATCGTCGAGATGACCTTGAGTTCGGACGCGTGATCCATCATCTCTGCGGTAAGTCGCGTAGAGAGCGCGCACAGCAAACCCTGCGCGCCTTTGAGTGCGTCTGATAACTGCCCCGGATTCATTGCCTCTGACCCCGACCACGCGGCGACGTCATAGCGCACCTTGAGGTGCTCAATAATGTCGTTAGGCAATGCCAGGGCCACCACGCATTTTGGCTTCATGAGTTCCCTCGAATCGGCGCAACATCAGTCTGTTCGTCGATTTTTATCCCCGCCAATGGATCTGAACCCTGCAGGATCGACCAGCCGACGACCAACATTACGATGGCGCTGGTGCCGAGCCATGCCAGAGCAAAGTCACCGCGCGCGAGCAGCGTTGCCGCAATCAAAGGCCCCCCCACGCGACCCATAGAGGCAGAGGAGGCGGTGACGCCAAAAAACTGCCCGCGCCAAGAGGCAGGCACCGCATGGCTGGCGATAGTGTTGAGCACCGGCAGGCATAGGGTCGCTGACGAAAAAGCCAGCAGTCCCAAAGCGCTCATGGCGAGCACACCGGTGGCAACCGTTGATACCAGTAACGAGGCGCTGAACGTGAACGTCGCTGCTCGCAGTACCCAGATGGTGCCAAAGCGGTCTGTCATGCGACCCAGAAAGTTACCCTGAGTCATAATCATGACCACTCCCACCAAACCAAAAAATAAACCGACTTCGTGCGCCGTCCACCCCAAACCCTGAGACATCCAAAGGGGGAAAAGATAAATAGAAGCGCTCACGGCACAGGAGTGGAGGGCAAATTGGCTGACAAACAGCCGCGCCCCTGCCTGACCCATCATCGTTCGCATAGGCGGCACGGGCGCGCTTGCGCCAGCGGCATCCGCAGTTGCGCGGTCTGCGGATTCGGGGGTGGGCTTGGGGAGCAGTAACAGCGCCAGCAATGCGGCACTCGCCGACAACACCCCCGCTAATACACAAGGCAGGGTGAAATCCGTTTCGCTTCTTGCCAACACACCTCCGATCACGGGCCCCAACACCAGACCAATACCGAAAGCACGACCAATCAAGCCCATGGCGCGGGAGCGCTGGTCGGGGGTGCTCGCATCGGCGATCAATGCGGTGGCCACCGGCAAACTGCCCGCCATCGCACCCGCCACCGCGCGCGAAAGATACACCATCCAGAGCTCATTAGAGGCCGCCAGCAAGAAGTGAGACGCCGCCCCGCCCAGCAGGCAAATAAACAGAATGAGGCGCCGGCCCAAACGGTCAGATAGCCGGCCCCACAGCGGCGCCACGAGCGTAGCCATCACACTGTAACTGACCAGAATAAAAGCGACGTCGTCGGTGCCTCCGCCCAAGTGGGGCGACAAAAAAGGGAGGATGGGAATGACGATGCCAAAG
>Ga0255779_1007004_pt1 | contig 10052 bp, 6 predicted proteins | sample 011ome_21_FD_179977 | JGI IMG/M metagenome (GOLD analysis project Ga0255779, IMG submission 179977) | Coastal salt marsh microbial communities from the Groves Creek Marsh, Skidaway Island, Georgia - 011508AT metaG (version 2) | ecosystem: Environmental > Aquatic > Marine > Intertidal zone > Salt...
CACACACACACACCCCCTTTGTCGTTTGTTTTGGAATTTTACTTTTCTTTTTATTACGTGATATTCCCGCCGCGCACGCAAAAGCACAAAACGCGCGCACAAACGAACGCGCCGATTGATCGCACTCTTCGCCGACTCGAGTGAAAGAGAGAGAGAGAGGAAAAGAGAGCAGAAAAAAGGTTTCCTCGACAAATGGTCAACTAATAAAGCGCGCGCGCTCGAAGAGTACGCTTTGAAAAGATTATCTCCAACAGATAAAAAAAAAGAAGCAAAAGCTGACTAGATAAATTTACCACTAATCCGAAAATCCAAACTCTTCCATGGATCATCATCTCGGCGACAATGAAGAGGGCAATGATAGAAGCAGCGGCGAAGGCGGGTCCAACAACACGCAACAAAAACTTTGGTCCTTACGGGACAGTAGCGACGAGTTCGCCATGTTTTCGTTCAAAATCGGTGCGTGTGTGTCTTTTTTCTTTTTTTCGTCTTTGCGATTTGCCCCCTCTCTGCGTCACCCATCCATCTCTAAATTAATTATTTTACCGAACTCACACCTGTTTTTTAACAACAACAACAACAACAACAACAACAACAAAACAGTACCGTGCGCGCGAACTCGCGCGCACGATTGGACGGTGTGTCCGTACGCCCACCCCGGGGAGAAAGCGAAAAGACGAGATTTAAAGATGTTTTCGTACACGGCGATTCCGTGCGCGGACTATCAAAAAGTACCCGCGAACAACACGAAGGCGAAAGGGAGCCACGAGTATTATTGTCCGAGAGGTGCGAGCTGTCCGTACGCGCACGGTGTTTTCGAGAGCTGGCTACATCCGAGTCGGTATCGAACGCAGCTGTGTAAAGATGGATTGAGGTGCACGAGAAAGGCTTGTTTTTTTGCGCACAGGGCGAAGGAGTTGAGGAACGTGAGGACAGCGGCAAACGCGGAGGTCAACCCCGACGGGAATATCGAGAATACTAACAACAATGACGGTGATAATATTAACATTAATAATTATAGCAATAGTAATGATAATAATAGCAACAAGTCCACGGTTGACACCGTCGCGAAGACGATGATATCGACGACGATGCAACATCAACAACAACAACAACAACAACAACAACAACAACAACTAGCACAGAGTCGTTCAGAGTCGTGGGCAGCCGTTCATGCGAATCTGCAAAATCCGGCGGCATCTTCACAACTCGGCAGCATCGAGGATGGGAAATCGGGTCCATTGACCCGACTAAGCTTCGAATCGGTCAATGATGAACGGAGACGATATCAGCAAAACTACGACCAGTTTGTTTCTCAGCAACAAATTTCGCAGATGACGGTCAACCAGGAACTTTACGCGCTTCACCTCTCGCAGCGACAGCGAGAGTTGGAGCAGCAGCAGCTTCTGCTCTTGCAGCAGCAAGACCAGGAACAACAGCAGCAGCAGCAGCAGCAAAAGATTTTAGCGATGAATGCCGCCATCGTGCAACAAATTCAACAGTTACAGCAGCAACAGTTGCAATTGCAGCAGATGCAGCAGATGCGGCAGATGCAGCAGATGCAAACGCAGCAAAAACAAACGTCACCACGGGATGGAAAGAAGAAGAGCAGCTACGATGATCTCGGTATGATTGAAGACGCGCCTTAGCCTTAGTGGCCGCCGGACAGAATATCAACGAAAAGAATAAAAAGAACCGAGAAAAGAAACAGACAGATAGACAAACGCCTCATAGCGTCCCACGTAATATTAGTAGCAGCGCAGCCACTTTGTTTTTTCGCGAGGAGGGAAGTCACTCGATATTTTCCGCCTCCTCCCCTTTATAGAATTCTTTTAATTTAAATTAAATGTATACGATAAAACGCGACAACGAACAACATCGACACCGCGTCGTAACATTAACACCCATCCGTCTGGCTCGAAGCGTTTTTTTTTGTTCGCGTTTGCTCCGCCCGCTCGCGAAAAGAGAGAGAGAGAGAGAGAGTACAAAATTTTCCCGCCAAAAAACAAAACAAACACAAAAAGAGAAAAAAAAAAAGAAAATCTATCCACACAAAGAAGAGAAGAAGAGAAGAAGAGAAGAAGATGCTCGGCGCGAGCGCTCTTCACCACGTCCGCCCGGCGACGACGAGGACATCGACGACGAAAAAGACTACCACTGCTAATAATAATAACAAGCGTTGTTGTTTCGCGTCTTCTCTCCGGCGGCGGCGGGTTTCCGAGCACGAGAAGAAGAGTTTGAATCTGACGACGATGATGTGTTCCACCACGTCTTCGTCCAGTCGGCGTCTTCTTCTTCCTCTCTCTCGAAGGTCTTTCGTCGTCGTCGTCGCGCGCTCTTCTTCTTCGTCATCCTCCACCACCACCGTGTTATCCTCCGCTGAACAACAACCACCGATGAGGAAGAAGAAGAGCGCGAGCAGCGAAGGGAAGAAGACGAAAGCGAAGAAAGAGGAGGCGTCCGTCGCGGGTGGTGGTGCGACGATAGCGACGACGACGAGACCGAGACGACGAGCGATGCGCACTTCTTCTTCCCCTAGTAGTGGAGGAAGCGCGAAAATAACAACGACGAAGACGCGCGCGGCTACCTCCTCCTCTTCCTCCTCCTCATCCACCGCCACGCAAGGAGAAAAGAAAGCTTCCATAACGTCTTCTCGTTCTTCACCTCTGCCGCGAGCCGTGGCGATGGCGAGTCGAAGCGGCGATAGCAGCAATAGCAGCAATAATAATAGTAACCGCGAGAGTAGCGGGGACGCGTTATCGTCGGCGGTGATGAACGCGGATAACGCTCTCCTCGGAGAGCTTTTGGACGCCACGGAACCGGTGGTAAGACAGAACGATAATAATGTCGACAGCGCGGTAGCAGCGGCGACTTTAGGGCAGGCTTTGATTGATTCCGCTTCTTCTGCCTCGATGGACGATGATGACCGGGAAGAGGAGGAGGAGGAGGAGGAGGCGAAATATGAGTCAACTTTTGCATCCTCGTCTTCCCCAGAAGATGAAGACGACGATTTTTATATCAACTTAGATCCGACGGAACACTTGATGTCGTCCATCAACGAAATCACGCGCATGCAAAAAGAAAATGAAAGGCTGCGTTTGGAAAACGAGCGCATCTTAACGCGAGCGAAAATCGCCGAACAGAGACGCGGAGAGGAGAGGTTGGAATCGAGCGAACACAGAGAAGAATTGAAACGACAGGTAGAAATGCTAACCGAGGATTTACGAAGAGAAAAAGAAATACGAGAAGAGGAATTATTCAAAGTTGAACAGGAGAAGAAAGAGATTAGCGAACTGCTGCAAAGAGAGAAGAGCGCGTTCGAGGAAAGAGACCAGACGGGACGAGACGAGATTGAGAGTTTAAAGAAACGAGAGGAAGAAACTACGACGACGTTGAAAAACGCCTTGAAAGAGGCGGAGGATGTAGCCGAGAAACGAAGTGAGGCACTCGCCAAGAGCGAAGATATCGCGTTAGAAACGAAAGAGCTCTTAGAAACGGAACGCACGAAATCGAAAGAGCTGCAAAACGCCTTGAACGCTTTGAAAGTTGAAACGCAAGAGTTGAAGGAAGAAACCATCAAAGACGAGCAGTTGTTGAACGAGAAAATCAAAGAAAATACAGAAGCCGTGGAAAACATCAAGTGGGAGATGGAGACGAAAATCAGCGCGTTGGAACTCGATAAAGAGGAGCTGCTTAAAACGCACGCAAGCGACGTCGCCAAATTGAAGAAGGAACTCGAAGAGAGAGAATCGGCGATATTGAAATTAACTTTGGAACGGGACGAAGTCGCGGAATCGTTGAGAAGGCAAAAAGCTGAGCTCGAAAATGACTTAAAAGATGCGAACGACGCCATCTCAGCGTTGACGGAACGCGTGAATAGCGAAGATTCTGCGGCCGTTTTGCTCGAAGAAGCGACAATTCGCGCGGAAACCCTGGAGCAAGCTATGGAACATCTCGAGGAGGCTTTGCAAGAAGATTTGATTGAAAGCGAAATGCAAACAATTCGCGCGAAACAAATGCTCGCGCTCGCAGAAGAGAAAAGCGATAGTTTAGAAAAGAGAGTTCAAATGCTTTTGGATGAGCTCAATGAAAACGCAGCAGGAGCGGAGACGAGCAATGCCTCTCTTCCAAGTGCGGAGGCTCTCTCGAGAATTCGAGAGCTCGAAGAAGAGCTCGAAGAAGCCGGTGATATGACAGAAATCCGAAACGCCATCATGGAAGAGTGCTCGTTGATGCGAGAAGAGGTTGAGCTCATGGAAGATCGCTTGGAAAAGATGCGCATTGAACGCGATACCGCCGTGTTGAAACTCTCCAAGTACGTCACCGAGGAGCAAGACGACGATATTGACAGTGAGAATAACTAAGAAGAAGAAGAAGAAGAAGAAGAAGAAGCATTAATATTATTATCAGAGAAAGAGAGACCGAGGGACGCGATGAACGAAGATGACTATTTTTTTATCTGTTCTCGCATCCAACAATAGCGCACGCTCGCCTATATGCATTCTATATATTAATAGCGGTATTTATATTTGTATGTGTGTATACATAACTATTCTTTTTACAAATCATCCACGTATGTATACGCACGCGTTTATATTAGTTGTTTCTATTTTGTGTGTTTTCGAAGGCACCCTCCACACCTTTTTTTTGGATAAGAAGAGGAGAAAAGCACTTTCGAGCGCGCGTTCCGATTTTATCGTCGACACGGCTGGAAATATTTCAGCCGAGCGATTCACTCTTTCGTTCGCGCGCGCGCGCGTTCTTTTCATCTCTCTCTCTCTCTCTCTCTCCCGTTTTTACAGCTTACTCCTCAGCGCTTCCTCCACCTCTCTCATCGCCGGTCGTCCATTCTTCCCGAAAAAGCCTTGCTGCCTCCCGCTATAAATCATCCCTAACTTTTCCTCCTCGATGGTCACCGTGATTGGATACACGTCCACTCGATTCGGCACGACGTTCGCGTTTTTCACCACGGCCAAGATCGCAGCTTTCGCCGCTTCAAACTCTTGGCCGCCGCCGTCTCAGTTTTTACTATACGTCACCGTAAATTTCATCTCTCCTTCTTCGGAAGAAGCAGCCGAAGCGGTCGTTCTTTTCAAAGTCCACGTTCGCGTCGTGGGTTGTTGTTGTTGTCTCGATCGTTGCAAAAACAAAAATCTGCTTTTGCGCGCGGTGGTGAGTGTGCTACTCGCCAGCGCCAAGCTTCGCATGTGTTTGTTCTCTCTCTCTCGCTCTCAAGAGGAGGGGGGGTTAACACGCGGAGAGAGTGCTTTTGAATATATAAAATATGAAGAAAGAAACGAGAGAGCAGCGAGCGTGCGTGTCCCAAAGAGAAAAAAAACAAAAAACTTCTGTACGACACCGCACAAAACACGCGATAACACACGTAACACATGCACGCGTGCATTTGCGGCCTGTCGAACGGGCTCGGCGTGCACGTCGCCGCGCAGCTCTCTCTCCTTCTGCTATTACTTTCGAACGACGAGAACAACAACAAGAACGAGAACGAGAATGAGAAAGACAAACGCACGACATCGTTTGGAAAAGGAGAGGAGGGATGTTTCGTGACGAAAATCACGCTGTGCGATGCGCTCGTCGTCGTCGGTGCTGCTGCTGCGCCGGGCCTCGGTGGTGAAGGTGCGAACAGAAAAGAAGCGAACGATGCTTGCAGTTTTGTGACGGAAAAGGACGTGGCGCTTTCCGGTGGGATTCTTCTCGCGAGCGATATCGGCGACCGGAAATCTATCGCGCTCTGTCGACGGTTGAGAGCACGCGTATCGTCCTTGTCCTCGTCTTCTTCTTCGGCGACGAAAGAGGAGGAAGAGAACGGAAAGAACATCATCATCGACGTCGCCGAGGATTGCTTTTTATTCGGAGAGTCGACGATGCCTCCAGTCGATGTGATGTTTTTCTGCGACGGCGCTGGACCGTTGTCGGTGGCGTGCAACGCGAACGAGCGACTGCGCAAGAGGGGAGGAGGAGGAGGAAAAGAAGAGAACGGTGTGGATTATCAACGCCAACAACTGAAACAACGGCCGATTTTCGTGTATTGCACCGTAGAACACCACGGTAGTGGTAATAGCAGTAGTGGTGGTGGTGGAGGCGATGTTGGGACGATATTCATCGACGACGGAAGCGGTTGCGATGTCGATGAAGCTGAAAAAAGTAGCGGGAATGATATGACGAGCAAATCTTTGTACGACGCATTGCGGCCGCAGTTTACCGCGTTGCTTGCAAATGCGTTAGATGAAGCTGGAGCAGGAAACGTGGACGAGGACGAAAAACGGAGAAGAGAGCGGAGAGCGGCGTTGCATTGGGAGTTTCTGAAAAAGACACCCGAGGCGACGCCGTTGTTGCACGCAGTCAGCGAACGGTCCGGGGATAAGAATAAAGACAAATTCTTATCCTCGACGGCGTCTGCGACGATCGTGCGAGAACGAGATTCCAGTGCTCGTTGTAATAATGGTATTGGGCTTAGTAGTGGTAATAGTAGTAGTGGTGGTGGTAGCAGTAGTAGCGTGTTCTTACCGATGGCTCTCCTCGTTGCACATACGGCAACATTTGCGGTGACACAAATAGTAAAGAGAAGACGAGAGGCGTACTTGAACATGGTAATGAGTAGCTTGAACGTGAGCGAACATGGAGAAAAGCAGGATGTAGAGAAGAAGAAGGACGAAGAAAAAGCGCGTTCAAAAACGGGCATAACAGGCGCGGAACAGTGGACGCATTTGGACATCTTCGATTGCGTGAAAAAGGTCGAGAAGGATTTTGTCTCGGAAGAAGAAGGAACAAGAGAGGCTGGATACGAAACAATCACGACGGATGGCATCGACGTGGCGATGGAAGATGATCCAAGAGATGCGATTTTGAAGCACGTTGGTTTTGATGCGGTAGAAAATATCAGAAAACGGTGTAAAATTGCCATTGTAGGTTCGGGTATCTTAACGGCTTCGTTGGCGATGTGTTTCGCCTCGATTGGCGTTTCAGAAATTGCTCTGATAGGAGACGCGTCGGACCCGCGAAACATTAATTTGCCGAGAGTAGCTCGACACCCACTTTTGAGCGCGTGTGCTGGCGATCCGATGTTTACCTTGAGTGAATGCGAGAACGATGCGAACGCTATGGCATTAAACGAGAGGTTTCCCTGGACGAAATCATATTTCTTGAGTCATGGCAAAGAAGAAGAGAACAATAAATTTGACATCATCGTCCACGTGGAAGGTGATGCGCCGTTTGCAAAAAAGAATGAAAGCGAAAGTCAAAACGCGACGACTACGAAAGCTTCGATTCCTAAAATTGAAGCCAATTTTGCCATTCGATGCGGTGTTGTTGGAGATAATGAAGTTGGTATCGTGGAAGTGAATCGAGCAAACTCAAAGTACGCGTGGACGAAGTGTACGGATACTTCGTTGTCCTTTTTGGTGTCTTCGACAGTAAGTTTGGAAATCATTCGATGGGCAAAAGGTGGTAGAAACAAAGAACGCTTAGTTTACGTCAACTCGAGAGGTAGAGGTGCAGATGCTTTAAGTTTATAGCAGTTTCACAATACAATATATTTTACTTCTTCTCTTTCGGAGAGAACATCTTCAACGCGCTCATCTTTTTCTTCTTCTTTTCCAAGGCTTCTTTAGGTGGTGTCGTCGCGTTATTTGCCTGATTGATACCTCGCTTATTGGGCGGTGTCAAACAATGCATGCAAAACTGTTTTCCAGGTTCTGGGAAACCGGTTTGGCACGCGATGCACTTTTTGAGAGGCTTGATTTTACTCGTCGGAGATTTTCCTAACCATGGTTCCGCTAAAGTCCTTTCTTTGGTTGTTGACGATGGCGACATCTCCGATGCTACCGACGCAGGAACAAGATCAGCGCTTTTGTCGCGATTATCCACCGAACGATTCTGTTGTTGTTGTTTTCCATCCGACTTTCGCGTCGAACGCGGCGGTGAAGGCGACATGTTCACGTTGAAAGACGTCGTTGGTGGAGGCGTGACCATTACATCGCCTTTCGTCGAGGAAGGAAGAGGAGGAGGAGGACTGTCCGGAGTAAACTCAATACCAGACAATTTACGTTGCAACTCCTCCAACTCGCGCAAAGCGTTGCTAATACCTTGCGGCGTCGTAGCGCCGTCAACCTTCGCAACTAATTCTTGCACTTTTTGCTGCATTTCTTTCATTTCAGATGGCAAAACGCTCGTCCTTTTTGTGGCGCTACTTCCAACATTTGGAGGCGTTGGAGGTGTCATTGCTGAGATTGGCGGCGTAAGAAGCGTCTCGTTCGCATCCTTCGTAAACTCGGACAGAGGAGAAGAAGAAGATGCATTCTTTGATCCTACTCTATCCGCACTGGTTGGATTTTTGCTGTTACTGCTATTGTTGTTGTTATTGCGCCCGAACAATCCACTAAATCTTCTCGTCGGACTGCCGCTGGGATTTTCACCTCCCTTGGATGAGGACGCTTTCGATGCCGAGTTTACAGCTTTAGAGCTTTCTGCCTTTAACATTTCTTCGTCGATTGTAGAAGATAAATCATCGAAAGAGTCTTCCACTGGTCTCATGTGCCCTCCTCGTTGTTCCCTTTGTACCTTCTCGGCGGATAAACTGACAACTCTTTCACGAAGGGACTCCTCCCGACGCTTTGAGGACGAAATTTCCGCCAATAACGATTGGATCTCGTCTTCTTTCTCCTCGAGTGATTCGGCGAGATTTGCGACGTGTAAAGCGTGCTCTGACTCTCTATCTCTCTCGTCCGCGGTAGTATTCATTGAACCACCGCCGCCTCTTTCCGCAATTGCTCGCGCGGCTACTAAATCTTCCCGAAGCTCTTCAATCACTTTCAAACTCTCCAGTAATTCCGCTTTCGTCTCTTCCAACTCTTTCGACATCGCGACCAACTCTTTCTTCTTCTCGTTCTCTACTTTCACCAAATTGACTCTGTTTGCCTCGGAATATTTCTTCAGAGTTGCCTCAAACTCAATTTTCGCATTTTCAATTCTCGTCTCGTACGTCGCGCACTTTCCTTCTAACTGTTCATTCGCTTGCTCGAGCGTCTCGATTTTTCTATTTTGAATCATCAATTCCTCGTTGATCTCAAACTTTGACCGTCGCAACAAATCCTCGTTCTCTCTCACCGTCGCCATCTCTCTCTTCACGACTTCGTCTAATGTATTTTGAACGCTCTTCAACTCTTCTCTCAACTCGTCGTTCTTCTTAAATTCCTCCTCCACGGTCGCGTTCAACAAGATCAACTCGTCTTGCGCCAACGCCAACTTATCTTGCAATCTTCCCGTCTCCGACAGAGTGTCTCGTTCTACCACTGCTTGCAACGTTTGCCGCGTGTTGTTCAAATCCTCCTCCAGCGCATCCGCTCGCAAGGTCTCCTCTTCCAACGTCGCCGACATCATCCCGAGTTCGCACTCTAACGCGAAGTTTTCTTTTTTCAAGGTCGAGAGCATCTCTTCAACGTTGATGGACGGTAGGAATTGGTTGATTGATTTCTCCGCGAACGGCTGTCTTTTGTTGTTGTTGTTGTTGTAGTAGTTGTTATTCGTCACCGTTGGCGTTCTTCCGCTCTTATTGTTGTATCTGTTGTTCTCTTCGTCGTCTTCGTCTTCACCTTCTCCTTCTTCTTCGTGAAGATTTTGAAGCTGACGTCGACGACGCGACGACGGAGAAGAGAGAAACGATTCGTTTTCGTTCCCTGCTTCTTCATCATCTTCCTCTCTTCCCTCGTTCCTCTTCCCCAAAGCGTTCCTCCGATTTGAAAATGTTTCATCATCATCATCATCATTTCTCCTTCCTTTCGTTTTGTTCGTGATCTTCTTCGCGATCGCCGCCCCGCCGACGATCGGGACCATCACCCACATAGTTTTCGTGTTTCTCTTCGCGCGCCGCGGTTTGTGTTATATGACTCGGTGTGAAGAGAATGATTTCTATATACGTTATTGTTGTTGTTGTTATGAAGACGCTCGCGTTAAGAAAAAACTTTGCACCAACTTTTTGAAAAATTTTTATAAAACCCTAAATAAATTTCTAAATAATCTCAAACGAAAGAAAAGAAGAC
>Ga0255779_1007015_pt1 | contig 10045 bp, 10 predicted proteins | sample 011ome_21_FD_179977 | JGI IMG/M metagenome (GOLD analysis project Ga0255779, IMG submission 179977) | Coastal salt marsh microbial communities from the Groves Creek Marsh, Skidaway Island, Georgia - 011508AT metaG (version 2) | ecosystem: Environmental > Aquatic > Marine > Intertidal zone > Salt...
CCCTTTGGCCCTAGTCCTTACTGAGCTAGTGACAAATGCCGTGGAACACGGGTTGAAGGAGAAAGACAACGGCGAGGTTGTCATCTCCTCACAGCGAACGGACGAGACATTGAGTGTCACTGTGCGAGACAACGGTGGTGGTCTCCCTGAGGGAAAAGTGGGAGACGGGTTAGGAACTCAGATTGTGCGGACACTCGTCCAAGGAGAGCTCGGTGGATCCATCGAATGGCACACGTTAAATGGGCAGGGAACTGAGGTCACTATCTCCGTCCCGATGCAGTTCCTCCATGAGAAGGACGTCACCGCGGCGGTGCCGAGCGTTTAGTAGTAGGGATCGTCCTTCAGTCGAATGCGCACAGCTTTGGCTGGCGTCCCCCAAGCGACGACGTTGCTGTCCAAATCCCTATTCACCAGGGAGTGAGCTCCCACAACACAGTCACTGGCAACCCTTACGCCGTGCACAATTCCCGCCTGAATTCCAACCATGGTTCGCTCTCCGACAGAGACATTACCTCCGGTGCGAGCTCCTGGTCCCAGCGATGCGTAGTCGCCGAGCGTGGATTCGTGATCCAGAGAGGCACCAGTGTTGAGAAGAGCACCACGTCCGACAGTGCTTCCCGGTCCTACAGAAGTATGCGCAAGAATGACGGCACCGGGTAGGACAGTGGCGTGGGAGGACACCCACGCGGTTGCATGAACTACCGGGACTATTTCTGTCTGAGAAAATCTCTTGCTGATGTCCTGGGCCACAGTTTCTCTCGAGTGATTGGTTCCAATCCCGAGAGCAAACGCGGTATCACTGAGATCGAGTGAATCGAGGGACGACAACACTGGGCCGAGAGTTGACGCAGGACCCGCACCATCTGGTGAGTAAAACCCGACTATGGTCCACCCTGCCGACAACGCTGCGTCCGCAACAGAAAGAGCGTGACCACCGGCTCCCACAATGAGAAGGTTAGACGGGCTAGCCACCTTTCACCCCCTTCATCCGCAAGGCGGCCCTGGACGGGGCGTCTAAGAGGCGCGGCGCGCTCGAGCGGCGCGACGTTTCAGAGCTCGACGCTCGTCTTCGCTCAGACCACCCCAGACACCTGAGTCTTGATTCGTGTCGAGTGCATACTGCAGGCAGTACTCAGTCACTGGGCAGTGTGAACAGACAGCCTTTGCGCGGTCAATTTGTTCAACCGCTGGGCCTGTGTTCCCGACTGGGAAGAAAAGCTCGGGGTCTACCGTGAGACATGCTGCTCTGTCGCGCCAATCCATGAAACCTCCAAGCCAAAGGGCTCTGATCAGTGAGTGAAGTGGCCAGTAACAAAATTGCCACAGTGCACGATAATTCCACAGAACACTGCGACAATCAAGAGGCAGTTTTAGAACATAGGCACCGAGCTGAATGACGCTTTGAACACTATTCGAACGACTTGGTTTGAATTAGAGGGTCGAAGTCACCTAATTTGGAGCGAATTGACCCTCTGACTTTAATCATCCTGAGGTTGAACAGGTGGGCTCTGATGTGTCCAGCTCCGTTAGCTCTAGACTCTGTCTAGGGTTTTCGTGCCAGGAATTGTCCGGAAGGTGCACCATGCGGGTATTTGTTACCGGAGCAGACGGGTATATCGGTTCGCACGTCGTAGAGTCCATGCTCGACGCAGGACACAATGTTCGTGCCTTGGCTCAATACAACTCTTTGGGTAGTGCTGGGTGGTTGGATTCTTTTTCTGCTGACTATTCACTTGACATCGAGTGGGGGGACATCCGCGACCCTCAGCAGATTTTTCGTCTGTGTGCCGGCGTGGACGTAGTCATTCATTTGGCGGCCCTGATTACCATCCCCTACTCCTACGTCGCACCGAGGTCTTATATCGAGACGAATGTGTTGGGAACACAGAATGTATTGGAGGCTGTTCGTTCTCAAGCGATACCTCGCATGGTGCATATCTCAACGAGTGAGGTGTACGGAAGCGCGCAGACCGTCCCGATTTCAGAGTCTCATCCGCTTGTCGGTCAGTCGCCGTATTCCGCCTCCAAAATCGCCGCTGACCAACTCGCTTACTCCTACTGGTCATCGTTTGAAACTCCGGTCGTGACAGTTCGACCTTTCAACACCTATGGCCCGCGTCAGTCGAATAGGGCGGTTATTCCGACAATAGTGAGTCAGCTTCTGGATCATCCGGACTATTTAGAGCTGGGAGCGCTGGACACAACACGGGACCTTACGTACGTTGAAGACACCGCCGCGGGGATAGTTGCCGCCGCTCTCGGCACCGGGGGCGAAGGGGAAGTTTTCAATTTAGGCACTGGAGACGAGTGGTCAGTTCGGGACATGCTGGCCACGATTACAGGGATTCTTGATGTCTCACCGGAGATTCGTGAGGATGCGTCCCGGCTGAGACCAGAGAAGTCTGAGGTCCTTCGCCTCGTCTCAGATAATTCGCGTGTTCGAGCCAAGTTTGGATGGTCTCCTACATATACGGGACGCGAGGGTTTGCAGCGGGGTCTTGAAAAGACGACGCTCTGGTTTCGCGAAAATCTTGCAGGCTACTCGAATAGATCGAGGCTCTTGTTATGACTGCTAGGACCACAACCGAAATCCCATCTGACCTTAGAGGCGCGTTTGAGAGGTTTCCGTTTCAGGGAGCCGAGGGTTTGCATACCCCAGAACTGGGTGACTTAGAAAAGGCCTACCTTTCCGAGTGTATCGACAGCGGTTTTGTTTCGTCTGTGGGAGCTTACGTCGACAGGTTCGAATCTGAGCTCGCGAGTTTTGCGGGTGCAAGGTTTGCGGTGGCCACTTCGTCGGGCACCACTGCTTTGCACCTCGCTCTCCTCGCCGCAGATGTGAAGCCGGGAGATCTCGTGCTTGTCCCGGCGATTACCTTTGTGGCGACGGCCAACGCAGTTTCACACTGCGGGGCAAGAGCTGTTGCGCTCGATGTCGAAGAGGAATCGATGGGATTGAACCCAAAGGGTCTATCCGAGTTTTTTGACTCACAGACGACACGAGGACCTGACGGAACGAGACTTCACTCAGCTACTGGGGCTGTAGTGAGGGCCGTCATCGCGGTGCACGTATTGGGTCATCCTTGCGACATCGTCGCTATTGCAGAAGTGTGTGAGCGGTTTGGTGTTCCCCTATTAGAAGATGCCGCTGAGTCGATGGGCAGTTTCATCGATGGTATTCACACTGGGCTTTTCGGCTTCGCCGGTATTTTCAGCTTCAATGGCAATAAGACAATAACGACAGGGGGAGGGGGTTGTGTGGTGACGAACAATCCTGTTGTTGCTGAACGAGTTCGCCACCTGGGGACCACCGCAAGAATCCCCCACCCGTTCGAGTTTGACCACGATGTTGTGGGATTTAACTACCGAATGCCCAATCTCAACGCTGCTTTAGGGTGCGCACAGCTCGAACGTATTCCAGCACTGTTGTCAGCACAACAAGAGATTTATAGGTCCTATCTCGGGCACTTTCAAGATGTTGACTCTGTGGAAGTTGTCTCTCAGCCGGATGGTCGACAGAGCAATTATTGGTTGCAAGCAATCAGGCTTCGACACGGTGGCAGGGAGGCCAGAGACGCAGTTCTCTCCCTCGGCGCAGAGCTCGGTATCCCTCTGAGGCCACTGTGGAAGCCGATACCCCTCGTGGAGGCTTATCGCGATGGCGGACACGAGGATATACCCGTGGCCACAGCCATCTACGATTCGGTGGTCTGTCTTCCGAGCTCCCCTGCAATAATCCGCCCCGCTTCCTCCACGCTCCCAGAGGCAGGGACTTAGCCGTGAAGTTGCCTACCGACAGGTGTCTTGTCATTGCTGAGGCAGGGGTTAATCACAACGGTTCTCTCGACATTGCACGTCAATTGGCGACCGTTGCGCGAGAGTCGGGCGCAGATTATGTGAAGTACCAGACTTTTGTCCCATCTCTTGTAGCGTCCCGTGATGCCCCTGTCACTGCCTACCAGTCAACAGCGGGGTATGGCGATCAACAGGGGATGCTCTCTCAATTTGTCCTCAGCGACGATGACCATCGGTCTCTGAAAAAACACTGCGCAGACATTGGAATGGGTTTTTCGTCGACTGGGCATGATCTTGAGTCTGCTGCGTATCTCGAAGCACTCGGCCAGGATTTCGTGAAGGTCGGATCGGGAGACTTGACGAATTGGCAGTTACTCGAGGCTGTGGCGGCCTACGGACAAACCCTTTTTGTTTCCACGGGGGCGTCCTCGTGGGAGGACGTTGTCGCAACGGTGAAATTTCTGGAGACCATGGGGGTCTCCATCACCGACGACCTTGTTCTTTTTCAGTGCACAAGCGCCTATCCTGCTCCCGTGGGAGAAGCAAACGTCAAAGTGTTGTCGCGCTACCACGATGAGTTTGGATGTCGAGTGGGTTACTCAGACCACACACCGTCCACGGAGGCTGCTCTCGCTGCCGTCGCCCTCGGCGCGGTTGTCATCGAAAAGCACCTTACGCTCGACACGACAATGGAAGGACCGGACCACAGATCCAGCCTTGACCCCGACGATTTTCACGAGTACGTGGCTGCCATTCGTCGAGTTGAAGCCGCTTTGGGGACAGCGGAAAAGCATGTCACTCCGAGCGAAGCGGGGAATCAGCCACTCATTCGAAAGGGCTTGTACGCGAAGTCAACAATTACCTCAGGGCAAGAATTCTCAATGGAGAACGTCGTCGCGAAAAGACCCGTCTCAGCCGTTCCTGCTTCGCTATGGCCAGAAGTCAACGGTCGCAGTGCAACTCGGAATTATGCGCCCGATGAGCCTCTTGAGGTCGAGGGATGAAACACATCGCTGTTTTCACAAGTTCACGATCGGACTGGGGAATATTAGAGACGCTTGTCAGAAGATTACGCTCAACCGCAAATCTCAAGACGACGATCCTTGCGTCCGGGTCCCATTTCGATTTCCGTTTCGGTCACACTGTTGATTCCATCACTGCAGATTATGCAGACATCACAGTTCTTCTAGATGCAGGACCAGTAGGTGACAGTCCCCACGAGGCTTCAGTCCTCGGAGGTCGCTTGTCGCGGCTCGTTAGCGGATGGTGCGAAGAATCCTCTCCCGACGCAATTGTGATTTTGGGCGATCGGTTTGAGGCCTTAGCGTGTGCCTTTGCCGCTGTGCTCCATGGCATCCCGATTGTTCATCTCCACGGGGGTGAAATTACGACCGGTGCAATCGATGACTCTATTCGACATGCCTTGTCGAAGTTAGCTCGGCTACATTTTCCTGTCCATGAGCACTACAAGCGTCGTTTGATACAAATGGGTGAAGACCCGCACTCCATCATCGTGGCTGGTTCGCTCGCCGTTGAAGGATTGAGTAACGAACCCACTCTCTCTAGGGCTGAGCTTGGGTCTCGTCTGACCATGGATATCCCCGATTCTTTCGTTGTCTGTGCTGTGCATCCAGTGACGACGTCGACGACTGAGGCGATTGCGATTTTGGATGCCTTGGAGATTGCTTTTTCTGAACACCCCCATTTGCAGGTTCTCCTGACAGCGCCCGCTCCAGACCCTGGGTTTGAGGCGATCGAGCAGCGATTTGAGCAATGGTGTTCACAGCAGCCCGAGGTTTTTTCGTATCGAGCTTCTTTGGGGTCGACCAACTTTCTTTCCCTCATATCGCTGTCCACGGGTTTGGTTGGCAACTCGTCGTCGGGTCTGCTCGAGGTGCCCAGTCTTGGTGTGCCAACACTCAATATTGGTTCCCGGCAACAAGGCCGAGTCCGCGCTAGCTCTGTGATCGATGCGCAGCCAACGGTTTCAGAGATTAGTGCAGGACTTCGACAGATCGTGAGCCCCGAATTTCAAGAATTGGCGAGGCAGTCCTCGAATCCCATTGCTGGGGGGGCCCCAAGCCATGCAATCATCGAAGTTATTAGGGCAACAGATTTTTCAGCAATGGGACCAAAGCTTTTTTCTGACCTGGAGACGACAACATGACAATGAGAAGACTGTCTGGATGGCGTCAAATATGTATCTCCCCGTCAGCGTCAATTCTTGAAGCAGCGAGGATTCTCGAGGAGACCAGCACCCGGATTGTCCTCGTTATCGACGAGAATTCCAAGCTTCTCGGAATTGTGACGGATGGTGACATTCGGCGCGGTTTGTTGGCAGGAGTGTCTGCTGAAGAATCTTGCACGACCGTACTCAATACTTCCCCACGAACCATTGGCCCTGAAGGCAGAGTCGAAGAGCTCCTGCGACTGACCAGCGGCGGCGACGCTAGCGCGATCCCCATCGTGTCTCACGACGGGACCGCACACGGCATTTGGGTTTCTCACCGTGGTCACCAGAAACTTGACAATACTGTCGTAATTATGGCCGGAGGAAAGGGAATGAGGCTTCGCCCGATCACTTCTGCTATTCCAAAGCCGTTGGTGTCCTTAGCGGGCAAACCGATGCTTCATCATCTCTTGGAAAGCCTGCACGGTGAGGGTTTCGAGGACGTCGCGATCTCTGTCAATTACCTTGGTGAACAAATTGAGGAGTCAGTGGGCGATGGTTCTCCTTGGGGGCTCGCTGTGACCTATCTGCGGGAAGATGCTCCGTTGGGGACTGCTGGTGCTTTGGGAATTCTTAACCCAGTTCCCGAGTTACCCGTGCTTGTCGTCAACGCAGACGTGGTGACGGGGGTGAGGTTTCGAGACTTGATTGACCAACACGGCAATTCTTCAGCCGCCATCACCGTCGGCATGCGAGTTCATGACATCGAACACCCTTTCGGTATTTTGGAATTGGACGGGAGTGGTGTCACCGGAATAAGAGAGAAGCCGGTGTGGCGCGAATTTGTGAGCGCAGGCGTTTACGTGCTTTCACCAGAGGTTTTCTCTCTCATCCGTGCAGGGCAGTACGTCGACATGCCTGACCTCGTGACGCTTGCGATTGATCGAGGACTTCGAGTGGAGGGGTTCCCTCTTCACGAGTCGTGGCTTGATGTGGGAACTCCCGATGACTTTCGTACGGCTCAAAAATGGGTGAAGGGCAACGAGCAGTGAGATGTCCATGACCCGAGTAGCGGTAGTTGGACGGGGAAGCGCAGCTGCTCGAACCCTACGAGTACTTCGCGACCTGGGGCATTCTGAGGTTATCCATGTCGGCTCGGAACCGATCGCTGGCTTTGACAACCTTCACCGGACCTCCCTTGATTCTCTTGGTAAAGCTGACGTTGATTGGGTTTTTGATTGCTCTGCCGCGTCGACACGCGTCGCTCATGCCAAGGCTCTCTCCGAGAGGGGCCTACCCACGATCTTCGAGAAACCGCTGGCCATGAATGCTGACGCCGGGAACCTGGTGCTTGATCTTTTTGGGAAGCAGGGAATTCCGGTGCAGGTGGGGTACAACTTGCGACGGAGTCAGGCATTCACCTTCGTTCGTGACACACTTGCGAGCTCGTCACTTGGCGTCGTGAAAGAGGCCGAGGTGAGCGTGGGTCAGTACTTGCCGGACTGGAGACCCAACCGGGATTACCGCTCTACTGTCTCAGCTCAAGCCCGACTCGGAGGGGGAGTCTTGCTGGAACTCAGCCATGACATCAACTACGCCATTGGCCTGTGGGGACATGTCCATCGCGTGGCCGGTGAAACAAGTAATTCTGGTGAGCTCGATATTGACGCTGAAGATTCGGCTCAAGGAATTTTGTCATTCGAGTCCGGGAGTGAGCGGGTTGAAGTGTCCGTTACCCTCGATTTTCTTCGCCGCACCCCGGAGAGATGGTGTCGAATCCGAGCCCAGAAAGCTGATCTCCACTGGGACCTCATCAAGAATGAAGTGATGGTGTCATCATCTTTGGAGGAGACGCACTACAGGTTTGAGGATTCGCTCGACGATACGTATCGCCACAACATTTTGGACATGATGGGAACGGGCTTGCAGAGCCTTGACTCAACCGAAGACAACGCAGACGCTCTCCACACTCTTGAGGTAATCGACGCCTGGCGAGTTTCGTCTCAGTCCGGTGGCGGAGTCGATGTCAGGAGGACGACCGCTCGTGTTTGAGACCATCGCACCGGTAGTTTTTGCCCGAGGTGGCTCGAAGGGGATTCCGCATAAGAATCTTGCGCTTGTGGGTGGCAAAACTCTGCTCCGCCGTAGCATCGAACAAGGTTTGGCTGCCGGGTTCTCGACTGTTTTTGTCTCAACCGACTCGACGGAGATTGCCGAAGAAGCCAGAGGAGCAGGTGGCTCGGTGCCGTTTCTGCGTCCTTCGGAATTGGCGAGCGATGAGTCTCCTGAATGGCATTCCTGGCAGCACTTCGGCTCTTTCATCACGGAGGAATACCCTGGGCAATTTACCCACCTTCTCGTCCTTCCTACGACAGCACCGCTCCGGGCTCAAGAGGATCTGGATGGTGTCCTGAATCTGATCACTTCTGGAGCCTGGGACGTAGTAGTCACCATGACCCCCGCCCACCGGAATCCCAGATTCAATATGGTTCGTCAGGGTCCAGAAGCCGAGGTCTCCCTTTATGACGCCTCTTCCTCCGGGGTGTCGCGCCGGCAGGACGTGGAATCTATCTACGATCTCACGACTGTCGCCTATGGGGCCGCCATTGACTTCGTGGTGGGAGCCGCAAATATGTGGGAAGGTCGAACTGCAGGAGTCATTGTTCCGAACGAGCGGGCGGTCGACATAGACACTCCTTTTGATCTTGAGTTTGCAGAGTTCTTGCTGGGAAGGAAACTTGCTCATGGGGGTTAGATCGTTCCGGTTTCCTGATGTTGTCTTAGTGACCGGGGCAGCGGGCGCTCTGGGGTCAGCCCTCTGTGACGCGCTTGTCGCCCACGATGTCGAAGTAATTGGAACGGACAGAGTGCAGTCTTATGTCCCTCATCCACCCGAGAGGAAGGGTATTTTCTGGATTACCGCCGATCTTGAGCAGCTGGAGAATCGTGTGAGACTTGTCGAAGAGGTCCGCTCCCGTGCGACAGGATCATTGGGGATTGTCCATAACGCAAGTTTCGTGGGTTCTTCAGAGCTTGAGGGATGGAGCGGGCCCATCATGTCGCAATCGAGCGAAACATGGAATCGAGCTCTCGAGGTCAGCCTCACTGCGGCTTTTTCTATCACCCGTGATCTCACTGACCTCTTGAGCAAAAGGCCTGGTTCTGCGATTGTCCACGTCTCGTCGATTTATTCTTCCCTCGCCCCAGACTGGTCGTTGTATGAGGGAACAGATTTATGGAACCCGGCGGCGTATGGTGTGGCCAAGGCAGGAGTGGAGCAACTTACGCGCTGGTTAGCGACCTCACTTGCCCCGAATGTGCGAGTGAACGCTGTGGCTCCTGGGGGACTCAAGAGGGGACAACCCCAAAGTTTTGTTGAGAGGTATGAAGCCAAGGTGCCACTGGGGCGGATGGGGACAGAGACCGATGTTGTCGATTCGATCCTGTTCCTGCTTTCTACGCAGAGCGCCTATGTCACTGGGCAGGTATTGGTTGTCGATGGCGGCTACGGGCTTGCCTAACCACTCCCGATGATGAGCACTTAGCCCAAAAGGCCACTTGGCTCTTCACCCAAGATTGCGCGAGCAAGGTTGTCAATGCACGCGTCAATAGTCTCTCGGTAGCTGTCCACCGTCGATCCCGCGACATGGGGCGAGGCAAAAACAGATTCGTATTTCCAGAGTGGATCCGTTGCAGAGGTGGGTTCTTCGTAGTGTGCATCTATTCCGAGGCCCCGGATAGTCCGCTCATCTAGCGCCTTGAGCAGGGAGGGTCGATCAATCAGTTCAGCCCGTGATGCGTTTATGATGAAAGGCTTTCGCGCCATGCGCGAAAAGGCAGACTCGTCAATCATTCCGCGTGTTTCATCGTTGTGATGGACGTGAAGTGAGATGTAGTCAGAATTCTGGAGGAGGGTTTCCCAGTCCACCTTTTTTGCTCCGCTAGGCGCTTCTTTTTGGGACACGTGGGGGTCTGAAAAAATCACTTCCATCCCAAAGGCCGCGGCTCGTATCGCCACCAGGGAACCGATTCGTCCCATGCCTACAAGTCCCAACACCTTCCCCTTGAGCGAGTAGGAAT
>Ga0255779_1007018_pt1 | contig 10041 bp, 8 predicted proteins | sample 011ome_21_FD_179977 | JGI IMG/M metagenome (GOLD analysis project Ga0255779, IMG submission 179977) | Coastal salt marsh microbial communities from the Groves Creek Marsh, Skidaway Island, Georgia - 011508AT metaG (version 2) | ecosystem: Environmental > Aquatic > Marine > Intertidal zone > Salt...
CTACACTCTTACTGCTGTATTGCAAGTAATAAACGCCGCTAATTCTGTAGAGTTTGCAGACTTCTGGCTAAAGTTCAACGGATCTAACTATCCAAACTCAAGCACTAAAGTCTCATTGCAGCCAAGAAAAGACGCTTCTACCCCGAGTGCTCAGCTTGTAACGATTACATTTACAGGAGACGCTACAGCAGCTAATGATTATGTAGAAATTTTCTGGACAGTAAGTAGCCTAGACGTCTCACTACAATACGAGGCAGCTTCTGGAATTTACCCAGCGATTCCTTCTGCAATTATCTCTATGGCTCAGGTCATGTACACGCAAGTTGGCCCCACTGGACCCACGGGGGCGACAGGGCCTGTCGGCGAAGAAGTCCCAGCTGGTGGAACAACTGGACAAATTCTTATAAAGCAGAGCAACACAGATTATGATTATGTGTGGGGAGACACCATTGACGGAGGTACGCCATAGTGGCTGTGATTGATTTTCCAAATAGCCCAAGTGTAAATGACACATACACTGTAGGCGATTATACCTGGAAGTGGGACGGTGCCAAGTGGAATGCTGTCTCTGCAAATGTAGTGGAAGGTCCTACTGGTCCGACTGGCCCAGCTGGGGCGGATTCATCTGTAACTGGCCCTACTGGACCTACTGGGCAGGATGGTGCAACAGGACCTGCTGGACCAACAGGTTCAGTGGGAGCAGATGGTGCAACAGGACCTACTGGACCAACAGGTTCAGCGGGGGCAGATGGTGCAACAGGACCTACTGGACCAACAGGTTCAGCGGGGGCAGATGGTGCAACAGGTCCGACTGGTGCTACAGGCGTGGAGGGGTCAACTGGTCCAACTGGTCCTCAGGGTATTGCTGGCCTTTCAATAACTGGTCCAACTGGTCCTCAGGGTGAGTTAGGTCCTACTGGTCCAACTGGTGCAACTGGTGCACAGGGGATAGCGGGGCTTTCAATCACTGGTCCGACTGGAGCAGATGGTGCAACAGGACCTACGGGGCCTACAGGCGAAGCGGGACCACAAGGCGAAGCGGGACTATCTATCACTGGACCGACGGGTCCTCAGGGTGACATCGGACCTACTGGCCCAACGGGTGCAGACAGTAACGTAACTGGTCCAACAGGTCCTCAGGGTGATATCGGACCTACGGGTCCAACTGGACCGACAGGTGCAGATAGCAATGTGACAGGACCAACTGGCCCGACAGGTGCTACTGGCCCCACGGGTGACACTGGTGACACAGGCCCAACAGGGGATGCTGCAACAATCTCATTGGGGACAGTCACAACAGGTGATGCTGGAACTAGTGTTTCCATCTCGAACTCTGGCAATTCTTACGCAGCAGTATTTGACTTTACAATTCCTCAAGGGCCCACAGGAGCAACTGGAGATACAGGGCCTCAGGGTATCCAAGGCGAGCAGGGTGTTCAGGGTATTCAGGGTATTCAGGGTATTCAAGGAGAAACTGGAGACACTGGACCGCAAGGCGACACTGGTCCTACAGGACCTACGGGATCTCAAGGTACTGGCATCGAGATTCTTGGTTCATACAGCACACTAACTGACCTGCAGAATGCCATCCCAACAGGAAATGTTGGCGACAACTACATGGTTTCGTCAAACCTTTATTTCTGGTCTGATACAGCTTCTGACTGGGAAGATGCTGGTTCTATTCAAGGCCCTGAAGGTGACACAGGTCCTCAGGGTCCAGAAGGACCTACTGGTCCAAACGCAACCCTTTCGCTAGGAACTGTAACCACTGGAGATGCTGGAACCAGTGTTGCTATCTCAAACTCTGGAAACGCGTTTGCTGCAGTATTTGATTTTACAATCCCCAAGGGAGATACTGGCCCTCAGGGAGCTACAGGCGATACGGGACCACAGGGAGCTACAGGTGACACAGGACCCCAAGGGGCTCAAGGCGACACGGGTCCGCAGGGTGAGCAGGGAATCCAAGGCGAGCAGGGTGTTCAGGGTGTTCAGGGCGACACAGGACCTCAGGGTGCAACTGGAGATACAGGACCTCAGGGTGCAACTGGAGATACAGGACCTCAGGGAGATACAGGTCCTCAAGGTGACACAGGTCCTCAAGGCGATACAGGACCGCAGGGCGACACAGGCCCGACAGGCCCAGCAGCATATACAGCTACAGACCCAGTAGACATTACATCAAACGTTGTATCTCTCTCGGGAGGCTACGCTGTGTACGGTAGTGCATATCCTATAATTACCGTCAGTACGACTCAGCCATCCAGCCCTAGTGCGGGAGACATTTGGATTAGCTTCTAGGAGAGATAGATGGGAAGCTACTACAAGAGACAAAATTTTAGTACTAGAACTCAGTACTCAATTGACCTGACTCTAACTACTTCGTATGTTTCTGGCGGTACTCAAGTTATTGTCGGAAACCAAGCTGTAAAACACACCGAAGTCAGTAATGCTCCTTACTCTTCTGGTTCCCCTAGGTCTTACAGCACTCCAAATGGTAGAGCAGGTTCCGTAACGGGAAACCTTGCAGAATCTGGTAGCGATAGCAGCTGGTCTTTTAGCTTTACATACCCTGGCGTCCCTCAATATCAAAACATATGGGGATCAGGCGGGTACTTTACTAGGTTTTATCCAGACGGAACATCTATAGACACAATTAGCATTAGTGCATCCCATTCGCTGCTCGGAAGTGCAACCGCTTCTATATCTAACATCAAGCACGTCTATAGGGTCTCTTTTGATGCTAATGGTGGTTCAGTAGGAACTTCATCTTCAGACGCAGATAGTGGCAGCTCTGTCACACTCCCAACACCAAGCAGATCGGGGTATAACTTTGATGGTTGGTACACAGCGTCTTCAGGGGGCTCTTACGCTGGTGCAGCTGGTGGCTCTTACACTGTAAATTCAACTACAACGCTTTATGCTCAGTGGACTCTTGCCTACTCAGCCCCTTCATTTACCAACGGTCTTAGTATTGGAAGCACTGTCAGGGTTGGCGAAAATTGGTCAGATAGCATGTCTGCATCAAACACATACGCAGCTTTAGGTCAATCTGGTACAAGCTACTCAGGCATAACACTTTTATCGGGTCAATCCATATCAGTAACTGGGAACACCGCCTATATTAACGGAACAATTGGGTCAACATCTTCAGGTAATTACACGCTAAGAGTGAGAGCGTACGGCCCTGGAGGAACTGCTGACACCACTCAAACAGTTACTGTTAGGCAAGCACTTCCTAGTTGGACAGACGAGACATTAGCCAACGGAACAAAAGGAAGTTCTTACAACTCAACAATTTCTGCTACTGATGTTTTTGGTTGGCTAATTTCAGGCCTACCTTCTGGATTAAATTGGTCTGGCACTACAACAGTGACTGTCTCGGGAACACCAAGTGTTTATGGTAATTACACCGTAAGCGCTAGTCCATACAATTCTGATGGAGATTACGGCACCACTAAAAACATCTCTCTGACAATTTATGACAGCGCAATTAGCTGGAGTGACCAAATCTTAACCTCTAGCATTGTAGTTCAAGGAGAGAGCTACTCAGACTCCGTTACAGCCACTGGAAGTTCGGATATAACTTACTCTCTAGCAAGTGGTTCGTTGCCTTCAGGGGTGTCTTTAAATACTTCTACTGGTGCTATTACAGGAACACCAGCATCTGGTAGCGAGGGGACATATAATTTTACAATTCAAGCAGCTAACGGAGATAGCAGCGACACTATTACAACAAACACCCTAACAATTACGGTCGAGTCAGCGGGAGGGTATGTTAAAGTGTGGAACGGCTCGTCGTGGGCTGACGGAGAAGTAAAAGTTTACAACGGATCTTCGTGGACAACCGCTACTGTCATGATGTACAACGGATCAAGTTGGAACGAAAGTTTTTCTAGCTAGCCTTTTTTCTAGTAGCGCGAGGCTTTTTTACTACTGGCTTAACAATTGGCGTGGTGTCAGCTTGGGATTCGTGGATGCCTAGAGTTAGGTCTTTAATAAACTCAATCTCTGTGGAAACTTTTACAACGTGCTTTTCGATGTTGTTGACGCGATCAGCAAGAGAGCTGCCGCCATTCTCCCAGAGCTGGTGCTCGACACGCTCTAGACGCTCGGAGACCGTGCGGCCTTCTTTGTCTAGACCGAGAGCTTGGTCAACACGCTTTGCAATACGATAAACGGAGACGACTCCCCCAAGAAGAACAGCAAATGCTGTCATTGTTGCGGCTGCCGCTATTAAGAACTGTTCTGTCATGTATAATGGTTCCTAGGAGAGGGAGCAATTAGGTTTGCTCCAACTATTTTACCGTATTACGGTTTCCCTGATTCAGAGGGGTCTAGCCATTAAGTTGGTCACTCTACTGGTCGCATTTAAAACATCTTTCGCGTTTCGACTTGCAAGCGCACTTGGAGGGTGTATGCTGTACCTAAATTTTGGAGTGATATATGTCAAATTGGCAACCCGCCGAAGGGAAGTTAGGGCCTGGAGCTAAGTACTACGCCCAGCTTGGTTGGAATGTTCTTCCTGTACATGGGGTAGACCCAAGAACCGCTAAATGCACTTGCGCTAGAAACCACAAAGATCCCAGAGAAAATGGAAAGCACCCAGCTTCCGCCAACGGGCAAAAAGACGCCACTACCGATTTAGCTCAAATAGACGCTTGGTGGCAAGAAAATCCAGAATACAATATTGGTGTTCTTGCTCGCTCTTCTGGATTTTTTGTTATAGATATTGATCCTCGCTCTGGTGGAGACATTGCATACGAAAAACTTTTAGAGGTTGTCGGGACAGACCTACCTCCAACTGTAGAAGCAATCACAGGAACTTACTGGGACAACGGGGAATCAAAACGGGGCAGGCACCTTATATACAAGTGCGAGCCAAACCAAAAGTTTTTGGGTAACCTAAAAGCACTTGGCTTAGACGGCATTGATATTAAATATAACGGCTACATTCTTATAGCCCCTTCTCGCCACTTTACTGGAGTCTGCTATGAGTGGAGGCCAGGGCACGAGCCATGGAACATGGAGATTGCTGACGCTCCAGAAGAATTAATGTCAGTTATAAGTTCAGGCAAGTCTCGCAACTCAGTCACTCTTAGCGGCACTGGATATCAGACATTTGATTGGTCTAGCATGGATGACCTCGAGTTTGCTGGAGAGCGTCTAGACGTAGAGAAAATGATGCAGGAAGGCCTCACTGAAGGCCACCGTGCTGTAGGTCTGTATCAGATTGCATGTGCCCTAGCCAACAAGGTCGGGGTAGATACCGACTTCAAGCGCCAAATGATTGAAGCGACGATGCTTAAGTTTAACGCCGAAGCAGTTGTTCCTCCTATGGAGATTGAAGGACAAAACTCTGTCCTCATGCACACAAGGCGTGCCATCCAGTTCGTGGCAGAAAATCCTAAAATTAATCTTTATTGGAATGAGCTCTCTGAGTGGGTACAGTCACAAGGCTTAGAGTGGGCAGCAGGGGCTGAAAAATCATTTCTAAAATCAAAAGGAGTTTCAGAATCTTTTGATTATGATTCAAAATATATAGAGGCAGACACAGACGGCGAAGATGTACCCGTAGCCAATAGCGTAGGTAGGCAGATTGCATCATTTGCTTCCGAGGGGAAGAGCCTCAAAGATGCTGCACTAGGGGGTAATCTAAATCTCCCCAAAGACGTAGACGCCCTTAGTGAAGAAGCTGGTGGACGTCCTGGATATCGAAGCCTTTCAGATGTTGGAAATGGTAGACGATTGGTAGATGCTTTTGGGGCAACGATTAGATATACGCCTAATGTTGGTTGGTTTATATGGGACGGAAATTACTGGAAGCCAGATACACAAAAACTAGCAGTAAAAGAAGTAGCAAAAATGGTCTCAACAGTAGTTGCTAGCGAAGTTATTAACTACTCTTCCGATGATGCTAAAGCTTCTGAAATTGTTAAATGGGCAAATCAATCTAAATCTAACACTAGAATCCTATCTACAGTAGAGCAGGCAATGTCTGACACTAGAATTCAAGTAGACCTAGAAGAGTGGGATAAAGACTCTAGTTTGCTTGGTGTTAGAAATGGTGTTATTGACTTAAAAACGGGAGAATTAAAAAGCGGCAGACCTGACCTACACATTACTAGAAGATCCCCTATTGCATATACGCCTGGACTAAAAAATCACCGCTGGGAAACTTTCCTAGATGAGGCTACTAAAGGCGATAAAGAGCTCCAAGATTGGCTACAGCGAGCAGTTGGCTACACACTAACTGGACTTAACAATCAAGACGTAGCGTTTCTTATATATGGTCCCCCCGGATCTGGTAAGAACACCTTTATCGAAACTATCTATGAGGCACTAGGTAAGGCAGAGTATGCATGGGCACTCGACTCAAATGTTCTTGCTCTAGGAGATCGTATAAGCAGTACAGATGAATACCACATGGCTCAGTTGCGAGAGCGACGCATGATTTGGGTAGACGAGCTGCCAGAGAATGAGCGTATTAAAGAAAACCAAGTCAAGAAGCTGACTGGATCAGGAACTATCCAAGGTCGTAATCCGGGCGAAAAGCCTATTCAATTTACTTCAAGAGGAAAGCTTTGGATTTCTACAAACCACAGGCCAATCATTACTGATGACGCTATGTGGAGAAGGTTGCGGCCAATTCCGCTAACAAACAAACCAGAAGTTCCAGACCCAAGTCTTAAAGAATATCTAGCTGATCCAGAGGGCGCTCTTCCCGCGGTCCTAGCTTGGGCAGTGGAGGGTGCAGTTAAGTACCTCTCTTCTAGTGCCAAAGACCCACTGGGATGGTGCAAGGTTGTTAAAGATGCCCATGACGTCTACAAAAAGAACGAGGACAGGATTGGCGCATTTATAGAAGAAGAAACACGACAAGAAGAAAACGGCTCTCTTGCATTGAATACCCTATATCGAATTTATAAAAATTGGAGCGATGCCAGAAGCGAAAAGCCCCTAACTCAGATTGGATTCCAACGAAAGCTAGCAGATAGGGGTATAGATATAGTTGGAAATGGCAGCAGAGCTATGATGCAAGGCTACGTCCTCCTTCCTAGAGAAGTGCCCCAAGCTCCTGTGGTAGACTTTAGTCAACACGCTAAGTTTGCAAACTTCTAGGGAGAGATATGAAAATTTTTATTGGCACGCCAATGTATGGCGGAATTGCTAAAAATAACTATGTGATTGGACTACAAAATCTCATAGTAAAGCTTTCCCAAGCTGGCCACCAAATAACTACAACAACTGTAGGAAATGAAAGCCTTATTACTAGAGCAAGGAACACCATTGCTCACAAATTTATAAAATCAAACTTTGACGCTCTTCTTTTTATAGATGCAGACCACGGATTTAATGCAGACGACATTGTAAAAATGATTGACTCAGGTAAAGAGCTTATCGGTGCACCCTACCCGATGAAAGGGATTAACTGGGAAAACGTACGAGTTGCCGCCCTCTCTGGGAAACAAAATCTTGAAGAATACTCAGGGTATTTTGCAGTAAACCTAGACAAAAATGCTGGAGATTTTAACTCCGACGAACCTTACAAAGTCAAAGATGTTGGCACTGGCATGATGTTTATTAAGCGTGAAGTATTCGAAAAAATTAGACCCCTTTGTAAAACATACAACAACAATTCTGTTGGAGATTTGGGAATTGCATTCGGCGAAGAGATTACTGAATTTTTCTACACAGAGGTTGATAACAATAAAATTCTTTTATCAGAAGACTACGCGTTCTGTAGAGCTTGGCAAAAAGTAGGCGGAGAAGTCTGGGCGGCCCCTTGGGTTCGAATTACTCATTCTGGTGACTATAACTTTGCGGGACAATTTGCAAAAACACTAGAAATTAACGTAGTTAAGCAGCAGATGATTGCAGCTCAAAATAAAGCCAAAGAAGAGGCCGCAGCTGCAAAAGCCGATGAATCTACAGAAGCAGAAGAAAAAGAACCTTCAGAGTAGTGGGAAAATAGTATCTAAGGAAAATCTCCTTAGATTGAGGTAACTGAATATTGGCTAATGTAAAAGACTATGTATGTGCAGTCTGCTCGAAACAATACGTTGTCCCAAGTTTGGCAAGGGAATGTGAAGAGAAACACCAAGTAGTGATTTTACGAAGAGCTGGATAGAATTACACCGTTGTAGTACTATACTTTCAAGTAATAGTTTAAGGAGAGAAAACTATGGCTTTAGCAGAGCGACTTCGCAATGCCAATGAGAACTACCAAAAAACCTTTGTCTGCAAACTTATGCAGGTCACCCTTGACCCCAAGCTGTCGGAGAGTGATGTTGAAGCTGTCCTGACTATTATTAATAGCCATCCTGGTGATGAGGCCCATGTGCCGAACATACGACTAGCATATGCACTCCGTGAAGAAGGCTATGACGTAAGTCCAAGCGCAGTTGACAGGCACCGTCGCCGTATTTGTGCTTGCTATAGATTGGTCAAGGGAGAGTAATGAGTTTATCCGACAAGCTAGAAAAATTGCGCCTGCCTGGCCCAAGCGGCTCAGACAAACGACCGATGAAGCAGCCAGAAGAGTGGCGTGCTCGGATGGACATCGACACGGCTAAAGGTGGCTATGTCGTCGGCATCCCTAGGAGCGAAGGCGAAGAAGTAGACGCCGATACTGTTCTCTCAGAATTTGGCCTTAACCCTAACGAGTGGACAGTGACGTCCATGCGTAGAGGTAAATGGCAGCGATATGACGGCGACTGGCTTGAGTCAGTAAGAGTCAATGTTGTCCCAGCTCTGGCTTCCGTGTCTGACTTAGTAGACATAGAGCAGCTCGTAGACCACATCAAGAAATGGCGTCCAGCTAAGGGAACTAAAAAGTCCACTGGCTCGGGCGCTTTTTTGGTTGCTCCTAGCGACCAGCAGATTGGTAAGAAGGCAAACGGAAACGGCACAGGCCAGTCAGTTGACCGCATCTTGTCTCTTACAGAAAAAGCTGTACACCGTTTTCAGCAAAACCAGAAAGCTGGAATCAATCCAGGAACCATTTGCATGGCCCTCCTGGGGGACCACGTAGAGGGTACAACTAGCCAGAATGGACGCCTTCAGGGTCAGGCAGCATCAGACCTAGGCATCACGGAGCAGACGCGTGTGGCACGTAGGTTGCTGCTGGCTCAGGTAAAAGCCTTTGCTCCTCTGGTAGACAAGCTGATTGTGCCAGTCATCAACGGAAACCACGACGAGGCAACTCGTCAGGTTGTGACAGATCCTGCTGACGGGTGGAATGTAGAGATTGCATCTGCTGTGCAAGACATTTGTGCAGAGAATCCAGAGCTATCTCACGTGGAGTTCCGCTATCCAAGCACGGGACACCAGACTCTCACCGTAGACGTTGAGGGCACGATGCTTGGAATGTTCCACGGCCATCAGGCTAATCAAAATGGCACAATGAAGTTCTTGTCTCAGCACGCTGCAGGTCAGACTGCCCTGGGTCAGGCGGATATGTGGATTTCTGGACACTTCCATAATTTTAAGAGCATGGACATTGGAGAACGCTTATGGGTACAAGCTCCAACCACAGACCCAGGGAGCGAATGGTTCAGAGACCGTGCGGGCGTTGAATCAAAGCCAGGCCTCCTAACGATGATGATTGGTGGCAGCTACGAACCTCGTGAGCACATTAGCGTATTGGCGGTAGACAGTGAGTAAAGAAACAACCAAAAAGAGCTTGGCAAAGACTCTCAGCTGGGAAGCAGTACATCTAATTGGTATTGCAGGAGTAATTTACTTGTTTACGGGAGAATGGGAGTACGCTACGTGGGGAGCTCTTTTTTACATTTTTTGGGAAGCTGTTGCTTACTTTATACACGAAAGAGTCTGGGCTAAATTTGGATGGTTTAGCGGAGGAAAGCAGTGACAGAAAATTTCCCTAATTTTTTTAAAGCAGTAGGTGCAGATGTCTTCTTTGCTAGAAATTTAGCCCACTTGGTAGGGCAGCCAATTCAGTGTCTACAAATTGGTGCCTACACAGGAGACGCAACAGAGTGGCTTTTTGACAACATTCTTACGCATCCTGATGCTACTTTA
>Ga0255779_1007019_pt1 | contig 10041 bp, 6 predicted proteins | sample 011ome_21_FD_179977 | JGI IMG/M metagenome (GOLD analysis project Ga0255779, IMG submission 179977) | Coastal salt marsh microbial communities from the Groves Creek Marsh, Skidaway Island, Georgia - 011508AT metaG (version 2) | ecosystem: Environmental > Aquatic > Marine > Intertidal zone > Salt...
CACCATGCAACCCACATTACCATCAAGATCAACATAGTTTAATCCAACCTCTCTAGCTTCTGTTTCAACTGGATTTTCTTCTTTCAAATCTCTCCAAGACAAATAATCCTTATGCCTGAACAATGCATTGTCATCCAATGTAACTTTAGCATCAACAGCAAGTATCTTATTGTCAGAAGTTTTCAAAACAGGATTTATTTCAAAAAGAGACGAGTCAGATGAAACATAAGATTTGTATAGAAGGGTTATAAACTTGACCATTTCTTTAAAAGCTAGTCCAGTTAAGCCAAGGTTAAAAGCTATTTTTCTTGCCTGAAAAGGCTGTATCCCTAGCGATGGGTCTATATCTTCATAAAAAATCAAATCAGGTGTATTTTCAGCAACTGTTTCTATATCAACACCACCCTCAGTTGAATACATTATCATGTTATTTCCAGTTTTTCTATTTAATAAAATAGAAACGTAAAATTCGTCAGTTTCCGATTCACCAGGATAATAAACATCCTCCGCAATCAACACTTTACTTACTAACTTACCCTCTTTTGGAGTTTGAGGTGTAACAAGTTTCATCCCTAGAATGTTAGAAACTACATCTTTTAAATCAGTTAAATTTTTTGCAAGTTTAACTCCGCCACCTTTACCTCTTCCACCCGCATGTATTTGAGCTTTAACAACAAACCAACTTGTACCAGTTTGATCAATAAGCTCCTTGGACAAATTATCAATTTGATTAACATTGTCAAGAACCACTCCTCTTTGTATTCTTACACCATGTTCTTCTAATATTTTTTTTCCTTGATATTCGTGTAAATTCATCTTTTTATTTTAAAAAACAAATATAAGTCATAAGCACTATAATAACGAATAGAAAAATTCTTATAATGTTGTATTTATAACATTTTGTTTTATTTTTATAATAATATCGTTTTTTTTACATCCAAATAAAATCTTAATTTAAATTTGCCAGATGAAAAATTCTGACTTACTTAAAATTGCTAAAAATTTTGGAACTCCAACATATGTTTATGATGCTTCAAAAATACAATCACAATATTTAAGATTAACAAACTCATTTAGTACCGTAAAAAATTTACGAATAAATTATGCTGTTAAAGCTTTATCTAATATTTCAGTCTTAAAATACATTAAAAACCTAGGCGCCGGAATTGACACTGTTTCTGTACAAGAGGTTATTGTTGGCCTGAAGGCTGGATTTAGCCCTGAAAAAATTATATACACACCTAATGGTGTTTCAATAGAAGAAATAGAAAAAGTTGCTGAAATGGGTGTAAACATTAATATTGACAACTTAAGTGTTCTTGAACAATTTGGAAATCAAAACCCAGATATTCCAATATGTATCAGAATTAATCCTCACGTAATGGCAGGTGGAAATAATAAAATTTCCGTTGGACATATTGATTCAAAATTTGGAATTAGTATTCATCAAATTCCATTACTGTTAAGAATAATTCAAAACACTAATATTAAAGTTAATGGAATTCACATGCATACCGGAAGTGATATATTAGACATTGAAGTATTTATTCATGCTGCTGAAATTCTCTTTGAAGCTGCATCTAAGTTTAAAGACTTAGACTTTATAGATTTTGGCAGTGGATTTAAAGTGCCATATTTTCCTGGTGATAACGAAACAAATATTGAAGAATTAGGTAAAAAATTGTCAAAAAGATTTAATGAATTTTGCCTTGAATACGGCAAAGAACTAACACTTGCTTTTGAACCTGGTAAGTTTTTAGTAAGTGAAGCTGGAAATTTTCTGTGCTCTGTTAATTCCATAAAACAAACCACATCAACTGTATTTGCTCAAGTCGATTCTGGGTTCAACCATTTTGTACGACCCATGATGTACGGATCCAGTCACGATATTATTAATATTTCAAATCCAAAAGACAAAGAACGATTTTATTCTGTTGTTGGATACATATGTGAAACTGACACATTTGCAAATAATAAAAGAATCTCAACAATTAGCGAAGGTGATGTTCTATGTTTTAAAAATGCCGGAGCTTACTGTTTTACAATGGCTAGTAATTATAACTCAAGATATAAACCCTCTGAGATATTATTTTTAAACAACAAGTCGATTGAAATCAGAAAAAGAGAAACAATAGAGGATATACTTAAAAATCAAATAGAAATAGATTTTTAAATTAGGAAATAACTCCAGAACCTAATAGCTCGTCATTTTTATACCAGGCAACAAATTGACCTTTTGCTATTGCAGATTGAGAGTTCTCAAAAATAAAATACAAGCCATTTTCTGTAAATATAAGTTTAGACTTCTCTAATGGTTGTCTATATCTTATTCTTGAATCGAAAAGTTCTGAATTATTGTAATCGATATCATTTCTAACAAAATGTAAATTTTCATTTGAAACAAATAAAACATTTCTATAGAGACCTGGATGGCTTTTTCCTTCGCCAACATAAACAATATTATTTTTAACATCAGTTCCGATTACAAAAAGAGGATCCTTTGTTCCTCCAACAGCTAGTCCTTTTCGTTGACCCACGGTAAAAAAATGAGCACCATTATGTTCTCCAACAACATCTCCATCCTCATAAACATATTTAAAAGGATCAGAAAGAAACTTTAAATTTTGAAGCGATAAGTCTTTAAAATTTATATCATTGTACATTTTATTTTCGCTTGAAATTTTAACAATTTTACCTTTTTTAACTTTTAACTTTTGTTGTAGAAAATCAGGTAACTTTACTTTTCCTACAAAACAAAGACCCTGAGAATCTTTTTTTTCAGCAGTAATTAAATCCTGTTGCTTAGCAATTTTTCTAACTTCCTTTTTTTCTAAATCTCCTATTGGAAACATAACTTTAGATAACTGTTTTTGAGATAATTGACATAAAAAATAGGACTGATCTTTATTTGAATCTTTTCCAGAAATCAATTTATATATTTTTTTTTCATTTTTTGTTTCTGAGTTAACTATGCAGTAATGACCTGTAGCTAAATAGTCTGCGCCTAAAGATTCTGCTACTTTTAAAAAAACATCAAACTTAATCTCTCTATTACACAAAATGTCGGGATTTGGTGTATTTCCATTTTTATATTCCTCAAACATGTAATCAATTATTCTAGCCTGGTATTCTTTGCTTAAATCAACAGATTGAAAAGGTATAGAGAGCTTTTCTGCTACAATCATGGCATCGTAACTATCCTCAACCCAAGGACATTCATTAGAAATTGTAACCGAATCATCATGCCAATTCTTCATAAAAACTCCAACAACATCATAACCTTCTTTTACAAGAAGATATGCAGCAACACTTGAGTCTACCCCACCTGAAAGAGCGACAACAACTCTTTTATTTTTGTTGGACATTTTAATTATTTTTTACCCTGAAGCTTTCTTTGTCTTTCTGCTTCATCCATCATTTCTTGCATCTTTCGTTGAAATCTATTTTGCTTTCTTGGTTTCATTTTGTTTTCCTGGACTTGTAGTCTAATTTTTTCTTCATCAATAATGAAATATTTTATTGAAATCATTATCAATATTGTTAAAATATTAGAAATAAAATAATACAAACTAAAAGCACTTGCGTAGTTATTAAAGAAGAAAAGCATCATTACTGGCATTAGATACATTATAAATTTCATATTTGGCATGCCAGGTTGTGTAGGTTGCATTTGAGCACCTGAAGACATTTTAGTGTAAAAGAAAATAGCAATGGAAGCTAAAATAGGAAGCAAACTTATATGATCTCCGTAAAATGGTATACTAAAAGGAAGCTCGGCTATTGTATCATATGAAGATAGGTCCTCTGCCCACAAAAAAGATTTCCCTCTTAACTGAAAAGCTATTGGAAAAAAACAAAATAAAGCATAAAATACAGGAAGTTGTAATAGTGCAGGAACACAACCTAATAAAGGATTTGCACCGGCTTTGTTATATAACTTCATAGTTTCTTGTTGTTTTTTAACAGCATCATTTTTATATTTTTCATTAAGCTCAGCTATTTCTGGTCTTAAAACTTTCATTTTTGCTTGAGATACATAAGTCTTGTAAGTAACAGGTGACATTACAATTCTAGTAACAATTGTCATTAAAATTACAGCAATACCAGCTGAAAAATATTTAACCAAGAAACCAAAAAAAGGAAAATATATAAACCTATTTATTAGTCCGAATATCCCCCATCCGAAATATATTGAGTCATATATTTTGTTATCGTAGTTTTTAAGTATATCATAATCGTTAGGACCAATATACCATTTCATCTTGTTGTTAATTTCAGAATTAACGAGGCTTATAGGAATAACAGTAGAATAGTTTTTTGTGAATTCTACGTCTTTTCCTTGATCCTCAAAAAGTTTAGTAGAACTAAACTTGATATTATCAATAGGGCCATCAAAAACAAGAATAGAATTAAAAAAATGCTGTCCATATGAAATCCAATTAACTGAATCTTCCTCGTCTTCTGAATCGGAATATGAACTTAGATAGTTAGTATCATCACCATCATATTGGTAAAGAAGTTGACTGTACCTGTTTTCATAATCAACACTCTTTGCTTGCCTGAATGCATCTAAGCTCCAGTTAAGAAATATATCTGAATCTTTATTAATTAAAGATGATATACCTGTTGATGTAATTTCATAATCAATCATGTAACCGCTTTCAGGAATTTTATATTCAAATGAAATTGATTGAAACTCAGAAATTACAAGCTTCATAACTAGGGACTTAACGCCTCTATTTTCAGTTTTTTGATATGAAAAATTATAGTCGCTGGTATTAATTTCATATCCATTTTTTGTGTTAAATTTTAAATTAACATTTTGATTATCTCTTACTAGGTAAAGATCTTCATCTTTATGATTAACATAATCTTTAAGCTTAACTTCGGATAAAAGACCACCCTTAGTATTAAATTTAAAAACAACATCTTTATTTTCAACAACTATTATTTCTGAAAGTTGATTTAACTCGTTTGGATTAATTAGATCGTCTGAAACAATAGATGAAATTTCTGCAAGATCAACAACAGAATTTTCTTCAGAATCTTGTTCAATATCATTGACCGTAATATTATTTTCAGATTGAGGAGTTTTTTCAAGCTCAGGAATAGTCACGTTAAACCACCAAAAAATAGCAGCAATAAGTAGTACAAAACCTATTACTTGATAAACATCAATTTTATTTTCTTCCATTGTCTTCTTTTGATTTTTTATAATTTAAACTTGCATCAACAAATGAAACAAAAAGAGGATGCGGATTTTCAACAGTACTTTTATATTCAGGATGAAATTGAACTCCAACAAACCAATCGTTGGAAGGTAATTCAACTATTTCTACAAGGCCAGTTTTTGGATTTATTCCACTTGGAATCATTCCTAAGTCTTTCAAATCTTTAAGATATTTATTATTTAATTCCCACCTATGCCTATGTCTTTCTTCAATTAGACTTGAACCATAAATATTATGTGCTTTGGAATCTTCAGATAATGAACATTCCCAAGAGCCTAACCTCATAGTTCCACCCATATTTTCAATTCCCTTTTGATCTTCCATTAAGCAAATTACAGGGTCTGATGTTTTTTCATTCATTTCAGTTGAATTGGCATTTTTAAGATTTAGAACATTTCTAGAAAATTCTATCACTGCCATTTGCATCCCTAAACATATTCCAAAAAAAGGAATGTTGTTTTCACGAGCTGACTTAATTGCTTTTATTTTACCTTCTATTCCACGTGATCCAAAACCTGGGGCAACAATTAAACCATCAAGTTTTTTAATATCATCGTTAATGTTTTCATCTATGTGTTCTGAATGAATTGAATGCACATTAACTTTTGTCTCATTAACTGAACCAGCATGAACTAAAGATTCTAAAATTGATTTATAAGAATCTTGAAGTTCAACATATTTACCAACCAAACCAATGTTTATCTCAAATTTTGGAGATTTAAGCCGATCGACAAATTCAATCCATTTCTGCATATTAGTTGAACTGTATTTTTCGATTTCAAGTTTTTTCAACACTACTTTATCAAGTTTTTCTTTTTCCATCATAAGAGGAACGTCGTAAATAGTTGAAGCATCTTTTGCTTGTATTACAGAATCAACATCTACGTTACAAAATAAAGCAAGTTTACTTTTTATTTCATCAGAGATATCGTGCTCTGTTCTGCAAACTAAAATATCAGCATTTATTCCACTTTCCATTAAAGTTTTAACCGAATGTTGGGTAGGCTTTGTCTTAAGTTCCTTTGCTGCAGATAAATAAGGAACTAGTGTCAAATGAATGACTAAACTATTAGATTTTCCTAACTCCCATCTCAACTGTCTTACAGATTCTATGTAGGGAAGAGATTCAATATCACCAACAGTTCCACCTATTTCAGTAATAATTACATCGTAGTCTTTGGACTTGGCTAGCAGTTTTATTCTTCTTTTTATTTCGTCTGTAACGTGAGGGATAACCTGAACTGTTTTTCCTAAAAAATCACCTTTTCTTTCCTTATCAATAACTGTTTGATAAACTCTTCCTGTTGTTACATTGTTAGCCTGAGAAGTTTCTACATTTAAAAACCTTTCGTAATGTCCTAAATCAAGATCTGTTTCCGCACCATCTGATGTTACATAACATTCTCCATGTTCATAAGGGTTTAGAGTTCCGGGATCTATATTTATGTAGGGATCTAATTTCTGGATGGTTACACTTAAACCTCTTGATTGAAGTAGTTTTGCAAGAGATGCAGAAATAATTCCTTTTCCTAAAGAAGAACTAACACCACCAGTTACAAAAATATATTTGGTTTTTGACATATTAGATTTTGACCAGCCAAAAATACAAAAAGAAAGTGAGTTAATTAAAAATAAAAGTTGTGTAAAAATTAATTATCAGATGAAATTTCGAACAAATCTAAGTCTTCGTGCTGAATTAAAAATACCGACTCATTAATGAATCCATTGTCTTTTTTTCTGTACTTAAATCTATTTTGTGAATACCTTGTTTCCCCTAAATCAATTGATTTTATTAGTTTTTTTCTATATGATGTCCTCAAAATTAGATCAAGAGTGATTTCGTAAGCTCTAATAGATATTTTACTAGGTAACTTACCAAATTTTTCATAAAAAATACTATTTAAATCATCTAACCCTTCATCATATTTTGGCAAAAAATAAGATGGATAAGTAAATTTTAAATTTCCTAAATGTTGATAAGAAATATTTTCATTTTCATAAACCTCCGATCTATATGAGGTCAACATTTTTATATTTCTATCTTTTGAAATTTGCGAGTTAAACAATGATGAAGCACTAGTTATAACATTCAAATTTTGTGATTCCAAAAAAACTAAATTATTTTTAGTTTCAACAAGTAAAGAATCTGTTATTTCAGGATCAATTAATCCATTAGTTAAATCGGTATCTATAAGCTCTGCGTACGGAAATTTTTTCAATAGTTTTTCTTTCACATGCTCAGTTTTATTATCATAAATGATCATAACACACGGGTCTGGATCTTTTTGAATTAAAGTATCTAAGTGAGAATAAATTAAATTACGTTGAGATTCAACATCTGGAATCGATTGAAATACATTTTTATTCAATTCAATTTCTTTAGATGTCAAAGGAGAAATAATAGGAGCTTTTGAATCAGATAAATTAGACGAAAGTCTATTAATATTTCTAGGTATAAATGGGCCTAAAATAAAATCATAATCTTTAATTTTTTTAGATCTAGAGATTATATCAATTTCATCTAGACTATTTTTATTATCATATGTATCTATTTGAATCTTTACACCAATTTTAGTTGCCTTTTCTAAAGCAATTAAAGTTCCACTGTAAAAATCCAATGAAAGAGTTGAAAGGTTAAGTTTTTCTAAATATTTTTTCGTATTCTCAATAGAATCAATATCTATTTTATCCAAATTAAAAGGGGCTATAAAAGCTAAAGAAATATTTTTTTTATTGGGTACACTGTCAAAAAGATTAAGTTCGTTATTTTTTGGATTTGAAACTGGCTTAATCAAAGTTTTTTTAATTATTTTCTCAGTTTCTTTAGATGTTATAAAAGGAATTTTAAGTACCATTCTTTTTGAAATCTTATCCTCTTTTATTTGTGGATTATATTTTTTTATTAGATCGATCGGTACATTGTATAAATTAGAAATGGTAAATAAGGTTTGCTTTCTTTTTACATTATGTTCAATAAATTTAATATTGATATCTGATTCAATTTCGATGTCAGGGTTCTGAGACAATCCGAAAATTGGAATTAAAATAAATAGCAGTAAAAATCTTAAAAACTTCATCATTCCCATTCAATAGTAGCAGGTGGTTTAGAACTTATATCATACACAACCCTGTTAACACCTTTAACATTATTTATAATTTTATTTGAAACTTGCTGTAAAAATTCATAAGGAAGATTAACCCAATCAGCTGTCATTCCATCAGTTGACTCCACAGCTCTTAGAGCCACGCATTGTTCATAGGTTCTTTCGTCACCCATAACCCCTACACTTTTAACAGGAAGTAAAATTGCACCGGCTTGCCAAACTTTATCATAAAGATTTGAGTCTTTTAAAGCAGATATAAAAATATGATCAACTTCTTGAAGAATATTTACTTTTTCATTTGTAATATCACCTAAAATTCTTATAGCTAAACCAGGACCTGGAAAAGGATGTCTTTTAAGTAGTTTTTGGTTTATACCCAGGCTTTTGCCAACCCTTCTAACTTCGTCCTTAAAAAGCATTTTTAAAGGCTCAACAACAGAAAGTTTCATAAAATCTGGTAGTCCACCGACATTGTGATGAGATTTAATTGTTGCCGACGGACCCTTTACTGAAATTGATTCAATTACATCAGGATAAATTGTGCCTTGAGCTAACCACTTTGCCCCATCAATTAATTTAGATTCTTTATCAAAAACATCAATAAAAGCTTTACCAATTATTTTTCTCTTTTTTTCAGGGTCACTTACAGAAGACAGTTTATTAATGAAATATTCAGAGGCATCAACCCCTTTTACATTTAAACCCATCCCCTTGTACTGTTCTAAGACATCTTGAAACTCATTTTTTCTCAGTAAACCATTGTTTACAAAAATACATTGCAAATTATCTCCAATAGCTTTATTTATTAGAACTCCTGCAACTGTGGAATCTACTCCGCCTGAAAGACCTAAAATAACTTTATCATTTCCTATCAAGCTTTTTATTTCAGATATAGTTTTTTCTGAAAATACATCAGGTGTCCAGTCAGGTTTAATACCAGCTATTTTTAAAAGGAAATTTTCTAGAATTTTCTTTCCATCTTTAGAGTGATATACTTCAGGATGGAATTGAATACCATAAAGTCTTTCATCAACAATGGAAAAAGCAGCATTTTTAACATCTTCTGTACTAGCTATACATTTCGAATTTAGAGGGAGATTTTCAATTGTATCGCTATGACTCATCCATACTTGAGAGCCCTCATTGACGTTTTTGAATAATAAACTTTCAGAATTAATATTCAATAAATTCGCTCTCCCATACTCTCTTTTATTAGATGGAATAACTTTACCTCCAAAAAAATGTGCTATGTATTGTGCACCATAACATACACCTAATAAAGGTTTTTTACCTTTAATTTGATCCAAATCTATATGTAGAGCATCTTCAGATCTAACAGAATATGGAGATCCAGATAAAATAATTGCTTTAAAAGAATCTAAATCAACATTCAAATTATTATATGGGTGAATTTCACAATAAACAAACAGCTCTCTTACTCTTCTTGCAATTAATTGCGTATACTGTGAACCGAAATCAATTATCAATACCTTTTCTTCCATACTCAAAAATACTACTAAAACACAAAAAAAATCAAAAGAAACTAATTAATATTTAATAACCTTAAACTCTTTGTTGAAGGGGTCTATATTTTTGTTTATTAGTTCTAAAAAATTGTTATTATTAATATTGTAAAAGGTCGAAAAATTTAGTTGTCTTTCTTGAAATGAATTATTTGGAAATAATTCATTTTTTAACAATTCAAT
>Ga0255779_1007020_pt1 | contig 10041 bp, 7 predicted proteins | sample 011ome_21_FD_179977 | JGI IMG/M metagenome (GOLD analysis project Ga0255779, IMG submission 179977) | Coastal salt marsh microbial communities from the Groves Creek Marsh, Skidaway Island, Georgia - 011508AT metaG (version 2) | ecosystem: Environmental > Aquatic > Marine > Intertidal zone > Salt...
TTTGCGCTGTGTGCCGATCGACCCATCGCTTTAATACTCAGCGCACAAGTGACCAATGCGCTTATTTTGCCGGTGATGGCGCTATTGCTATTGGTGGTCATTAATAACGCACGTATTCCCCAACAACATCGAAACACACTTTGGACCAATGGTTTGGGTGCGCTTGTCTTGATAGTTGTGACTGCTCTGGCACTCAGTAAACTGTGGCGGTTGTGGAGTTGATGTATCTGCGTTTAACGCGCGGGCTGATGTTGCAAAGCCGAACATTTTTGTCCAATGTAGCGGGCGTGGCGGTGCAAGCTCATGCCACGCAGGGCGGGGTTTTTATGCGGCCAAACGCTAGGAGCTCGCAGCAAAATGCAATCAACACGTATAACAACGCACCTAATAGGGTCTAAAAAAATGCTTTCACTGTCTCGGGTTTCTCGTGTGCTGCTAGCGTGCACTGCGCTTTTTTCATTGCCTGGCCTCGCTGCCGATAAGCCCAACATCCTTGTTATCTGGGGCGACGATATTGGTTTTTGGAATTTGTCCACCAATAACATGGGCATGATGGGGTATCAGACCCCCAATATTGATCGAATCGCTCGTGAGGGTGCTAAGTTCACCGATTACTACGGACAGCAGAGCTGCACGGCGGGACGCTCGGCTTTTATTACCGGTCAATCCCCTATTCGTACGGGTCTGACTAAAGTGGGTATTCCCGGTGCAGATTTGGGCATCCGTCCCGAGGACGTAACGTTGGCGTCGCTACTGAAAGAACAGGGGTATGTGACCGGCCAGTACGGTAAGAATCACCTCGGTGATCGTGACGAGTTTTTACCAACGCAACACGGCTTTGATGAGTTTTTCGGTAATCTCTATCACTTAAATGCCGAGGAAGAGCCCGAACACCCCGACTATCCCACCAATCCTGCTTTTAGAGAACGTTTTGGTCCCCGTGGTGTGATTCGCTCCTATGCGGATGGCCGTGTGGAGGACACCGGCCCCCTCAATACCAAGCGCATGGAGACTGTAGACCGTGAGTTTTTGGCGGCGGCTCAAGACTTTATCGGCGATGCCGTAAAAGCCGATAAGCCGTTTTTTGTCTGGTTTAACTCAACCCGCATGCATTATTACACCCACACAGCCGATGATGAGCACGGCTTATCGGGGCAGGGTTTTTATAACGATGCCATGGTGGGTCACGACATGTTGGTCGGTAAGTTGCTTGACCAACTGGATGAATTGGGCGTCAGCGACAACACCATTGTGTTTTACTCCACTGATAACGGGCCGCATTATAATATGTGGCCAGACGCGGGTATTACGCCATTTCGCAGTGAGAAAAACACCAACTGGGAGGGCGGTTTTCGGGTGCCTGCTATGGTCCGCTGGCCAGGCGAGATTCCCGCCGGACAAGTTATCAATGACATCATGTCCCATGAGGACTGGGTGCCCACGCTCATGGCCGCTGCTGGTCGTCCCGATATTGCCAACGAGCTAAAAGCCGGTGCCACCATTAATGGTCGCGATTATCGCAATCATCTAGACGGCTATAATTTCATGCCTTTCTTAAAGGGTGAGGCCGCCCGCGGTCCACGCAACAGCTTCTTTTATTGGAGCGATGACGGGCTCTTAACCGGCTTGCGTATTGGTGACTGGAAAGTAGTATTTGCTGAGCAGCGTGCCAAGGGCTTTGATGTTTGGCGCGAGCAGTTTGAAACGCTACGTATTCCTAAAGTGTTCCATCTACGGCGAGACCCCTTTGAGCGTGCTGACGAAAACGCCAATACCTATGACGACTGGTGGAACCGAGTGGCGCTTGCACGTATTGGTTTAGCCCGTGTCGAGCTGGGTAAGTTCCTCGCTAGCCTAAAAGCCTATCCACCGCGTCAGCGTCCGGCTACCTTCACTATTGATCAGATGATGGAGCCATTTTTCCAGAATTAATGGCGGCTATTTGCGCTATCGTGTTCGCGTTTGGAGGATCTAGGATGCGCTACCTCGCGCCTGCTTTGATCGGTATCGTGGGTTTGGCCTCCGCAGCGAGCAGCGACCAAGAAGGTCGTGCAGCGCAGGCGCTGAATGAGCAGCTCAACGACCGAGCAGCAAGCTATTCACCTGCGGGTGGATATCCCACTCAGCTCTTGTGGGGCGATACCCACCTACACACCAAGTTTTCCTTTGATGCTGGCATGGTGGGCGACCGCCTCGGTCCCGACGAAGCCTATCGTTTTGCTGCGGGCGAGACCGTAACGTCATCGACAGGTGTGCCCGCACGGTTGCGCCAACCGTTGGACTTTTTGGCGGTATCCGATCATGCCGAGTCACTGGGGTTGGCGCCTGCCATAGCCGAACGCAACCCTTTGGTGCTTGAGGACGCTAATGCTTCCCGCATGCTTGAGCTAATTGCCGATGGGCGCGCGGTTGACGCCTTTCGCATGTGGCAGAAGTTACGTAGCGGTGGTGAATACGTCCTGCATCGAGATGACTTAATAACCGATATGTGGCAGCGCATTACCGGTGCGGCTGAGCGGCACTATCGCCCTGGTGCTTTCACAACGTTGATTGCTTACGAGTACACATCGGCTATTCAGACCAATAATTTACACCGTGTCGTTTTGCTCCGCGATGGCGCAGACCATGCCAATAGAGTCTTGCCGTTTTCCACCGTGGATTCGCCTGATCCAGAAGACTTGTGGGATTGGCTTGAGGACTACGAGGCTCTAGTGGGAGGCCGGGCCATGGCTATTGCCCATAATGGCAATCTGTCTAACGGCATGATGTTTGCCGACACCACCGTGGCGGGCGCTCCAATCACCCGAGACTACGCACAGCGCCGACAGCGCTTTGAGCCTCTGTATGAAGTGACACAAATAAAAGGTGATGGCGAGGCGCATCCGCTGTTGTCCCCGGATGATGAATTTGCAGATTTTTGGACGTGGGATAAAGGTAATTTTGGTTTCGCTAAAAAAACACCGGAGATGCTACCGAACGAGTATGCGCGGGCTGCGCTAAGGCGCGGGCTAAGCTTTGAGCAATCGCTGGGTGTGAACCCATTTAAATTTGGATTAATCGGCTCCACAGATAGTCATACGTCACTGGCTACTGCCGAAGAAGACAATTTTTTCAGTAAAGCGACGCCCGCAGAACCCAATCGTGGACAGACCCGCTACGACCAGCGGATTATTCAAAAGTTTGAGGGCTATGAAGACGTTTCTGTACGTTCCTATGAATCTGCGGCGGCTGGTTTGGTTGCCGTTTGGGCCGAGCGCAATACACGCGAAGCTATTTTCGATGCGCTCTATCGTAAGGAGGTATATGCCACTACGGGGCCCCGTATAGCGCTGCGTTTCTTTGGCGGGTTTGACCTGCCCCAAGATGCCCACTTAAAACCCGATCTTGCCGAGATTGGCTATCGTTGGGGTGTGCCTATGGGGAGTGATCTGCCGGTTAACCTAGAGAGTGTTGGCGGTGAAAGTGCGCAACCAAACGCGCCACGATTTACAGTTCTCGCGGCTCGTGACCCCTTGGGCGCCAATTTAGATCGAATACAAATTGTCAAAGGTTGGGTGGATGCGCGTGGCGAAACGCACGAGCAGGTTTTTGATGTTGCCTGGTCGGGTGGACGCGATTTCGATGAGCAGGGCATCCTGGCACCGGTGGGCTCTACAGTGCGTGGCGCCACGTACAGCAACAGTATTGGTGCGCCCCAGTTGGCACTCACTTGGGAAGATCCAGACTTCGATCCAACACAGCGCGCCTTTTGGTATGTCCGGGTCCTAGAAATTCCCACGCCTACATGGTTGGCCTATGACAAGGCGCATTTTGGCAGTTTAATTACCTTGCCCAAAGACGCACAACTGATTCATCAGGAACGGGCTTACTCATCGCCCATTTGGTACTCCCCGATGTAGCTGCGCTTAATTTATGAATCTGCCCGTCACGCCCGAAGACATAACCAACGCTTGCGCACAGCTGGCGAGCCATGTGGTTCACACGCCGCTTTTAAGGAGTGCTGCACTCGATAGCCACACCGGGCGGCAGCTGTTTTTCAAGCCCGAGTGCTTGCAGCGGACGGGCAGTTTTAAATTTCGGGGTGCATTTAATCGACTTAGCAGGCTGACCGCCCATGAGCGACGACGCGGTGTGATTGCGTGGTCATCGGGTAATCATGCCCAAGGGGTAGCAGCGGCCGCGAAGGCGTTAGGTATTCGCGCGCGTATTGTTATGCCGGCTGATGCCCCCGCTATTAAAACCGCCAATACCCTTGCGCTAGGTGCCGAGGTCATCGCTTATGATCGGTATACCGAAGATCGTGAAGCGATAGCGTACGCCCTAGCCGAAGCCGATGGCGCAGTTATTGTGCCGTCGTTTGATGATCCGCATGTGATCGCTGGGCAGGGAACACTCGCTGTCGAGCTCATTGCGGACTGTCGCGCACAAGGTGTTGAGTTGGATGCGCTACTGGTGTGCTGCAGTGGCGGCGGTATGGTGGCGGGTTGTGCGCTTGCCGCACAAGCTATGAACGCTAAAGTGGCCATCTACGCTATTGAGCCCGAGGCGTTCGATGATCACTGTCGGTCTCTGCGGTCTGGAGTGCGGGAATCTGTGGTACGGGGTGGCTACTCGCTGTGTGATGCCCTGTTGGCACCAATGCCGGGCGAGCTGACGTTTCAAATTAATAAAGCCTTGCTCGCCGGTGGTTTGGCGGTGTCTGACGAATCGGTTAAGCAGGCAATGCGTGCCGCATTTGAGCATTTGAAGGTCGTTGTAGAGCCTGGTGGGGCGGTGGCACTGGCAGCGGTACTCGAGAATCAACTGCCGCCTGAACTGCAGCATATTGGTGTGGTGTTATCGGGAGGGAATGTCGACCCAGCGTGTTTCGCCGATATTATTTTGGATGAACCTCAATCGTTGCGTGGATAACCCCGCTATCTGACGAAATACGTTCTTTGACTTGCGCGCTACTGCAAGGTGTTGATGTAAGAACGGTTGCTTCAAGCGCCAGCAATCCTGGCCCTACTGACCAGACGTGTAGATCAATAACCTCATCTTGGGCTTGAGCAAGCTGGCCTCGTAGTTGCTCCACAATAGGCGGTGGTGCTTGCTTATCGAGTAGTGTGTTGCTGGTATCACGCAGCAGTGTCACTGACCACCGCGCAACAAGTGCGGCGCCAATAACGCCCATCATCGGGTCCATCCAATGCGTGCCCCAATATTTCCCTGCCAGCAGGGCGACAATGGCCAGTACCGAGGTCAGCGCATCGGCAAGCACATGAAAATAGGCCGAGCGAAGATTGTGGTCATGCGGTTCGGGTGCGTGGGTTCTCTCATGGTGATGATGTCCGTGATCGTGGCTATGACCATGACCATGACTGTGCCCATGATCATGGTCTCCCAAAATAAAGACCGATACTCCATTGACCACTAAACCAATCACCGCCACCCCAATAGCGTAGTCAAAGGCAATACGGGTAGGGTTGACCAGCCGCTCAACACTTTCAAAGGCCATTCCAGCGCTAAAACCCGCCAACAATAACGCGCCTGTAAAACCGCCAAGCGCGTTTACCTTACCCGTACCAAAGCTGAAAGCCGGGTTGCCTGCATGGCGCCGTGCATACCAGTACGCAAACGCGTTAATCCCCAGTGCCAATGCGTGCGAGCCCATGTGCAGCCCATCCGCCAGTAATGCCATGGAACCGGTCATAACGCCGGCAGTTATTTCTATCATCATGGTAACAATGGTGAGCGCAAATACCGCGAGGGTTCGTGTCTCTCCGGAGCGTCGCTGATCTTGACCAAAGATATGATCGTGGGCGTATGGGTGTTTCAACATGGCTGGCATCATAATGTGAATAACGTGCTAATCATGCCGTGACTAAGGGGCGATGCCCAGTGTTAGTCTGGTCTTGCTTGTGGCTATGTCTGCTATGAGAATAAGTCACCTAAGGAATTGAGTGAGTGCTTATGGAACCGGTTATCGATTGGGAGCAACGTTACCGCAACGCAACAACAGCGTGGGAACGTGATCATCTCAACCCGGCATTTAATGAGTGGCGGACACAATTTTCAACAAACCCAGGGCATGTTGTCTTACCCGGCTGTGGTCGAGCACCCGAGGTGCTCGCTTTTGCAGAACTGGGTTGGCGGGTTACCGCGCTTGATCTGGCGGACACCGCGGTGCGCTATCAGCGTGACGTCCTCGAAGATGCCGCCCTAGGGGCTGATGTAGTGGCGACCAATATTTTTGATTGGCAGCCCGATGAGCCAGTTGATCTTGTCTACGAACAAACTTGCCTGTGTGCCTTGAGTCCAACGCAGTGGTCGGCGTACGAGCAGTGTCTGTATCGCTGGCTTAGGCCAGGAGGTGTGCTGGCGGCATTATTTATGCAGACCCATAAAGAGGGGGGTCCCCCGTTTCACTGTGACATCGAGGCCATGCACGCGTTATTTGCGCCGCAGCGCTGGTCATGGGATGTGCGGTCGATAAGATCCGAACACCCTATGGGCATCCATGAGCTGGGCATTTTTTTAACCCGTCTGTAGTGTTGCTCTGAGTGCTCAGTACTAACGCTTCCAACAATGGTGTTTTGAGCTAGAGGTTAAGCACGGTCCCCAGTGCTGTCAGGCAACGCTGCACGTTCACAGGGTTACTACCATAGCCCATAAGACCAATGCGCCATTGTTTTCCTGCTAGCTCACCCAAGCCTGCACCAATCTCAAGGTTAAAGTCGTTGAGTAATGCTGACCGAACCGCTGCATCATCAACGCCTTCTGGGATGATGACCGAATTCAATTGTGGCAAACGCCACTCGGCATCAACCGCCATGGTTAATCCCATAGCTTCAAGACCGGCCACCAGTTGCTCGTGATTATGTTTGTGCCGAGCAAAACTTGCCTCAAGGCCTTCTTCCTCAAGCATGAGTAATGACTCGTGCAATGCATACATGGCGTTGACAGGTGCCGTGTGGTGGTAGGCTCGTTTGGCTTCGCCGCCCCAGTACCCCATAACCAACTGCATATCCAAAAACCAACTTTGGACTTTATCGCTGCGGTTCTGAATGCGCTCTACGGCAGCGGGGCTAAAGGTAATTGGTGCAATACCGGGAACACAGGACAAACACTTTTGCGTACCCGAGTACACAGCATCGGCACCCCACGCATCAACCTGAAGATCAATACCCGCCAAGGCGGTTACCGTGTCTACAATACTCAGCGCCCCATGAGCTTTGGCCATTTTACACAGCGCTTGGGCATCGCTACGTACCCCGGTTGATGTTTCGGCGTGCACAAAAGCAAGCACGCTTGCCGCTGGATTGGCTTTAAAAGCGGCTTCCACTTTGTTCAGATCAACCGGTTCACCCCAACGGTCTTGTACCATCACGGCCGTAGCACCCATGCGCTCCACGTTCTCGCGCATACGCCCACCAAACACGCCATTCTGACAAACAATGACCGTATCACCCGGTGACACCAAGTTAACAAAAGCGGCCTCCATGCCGGCAGAGCCGGGTGCGGACAGTGGAATGGTTAGTGCATTGTTGGTCTGAAAGGCATATTGCAAAAGCCGCTTAACGTCATCCATGAGTTCTATGAAGAGCGGGTCTAAGTGGCCAATGGTGGGTCGGGCAAGGGCGCCAAGTACCCGTGGTGACACATCGGAGGGTCCGGGGCCCATTAAGGTGCGAACGGGCGGGTAAAAGCTGCGACTCATGGCGGTATCTCAGTATTTATGGCGGTTTGCTGTTTGTAAGCAAGATAATGTGGCTGGGCATGATGCCCAAAAATGGCTCACGATGCGAATTCGGCCTCGAGTTCCTCCAGCGCCTCTTGTTGGGTAAGCCACTGCGCCTCTAGTGCTTCCAACTCGCTTTTAACCAACCCTTCTTGCTTGAGCAGGTTTGCCAAAGTCGCCTTGTTGGCCTCTTGGTAGAGGTCGTTGTTCAGTAATTGCGTCTGAATATCATGAAGTTTTTGGGTCTGTGCATCAATGTGCTGCTCGGTAGTGGTCAAGGCCTTTTTAAGAGGCCGCAGTTTGTCACGCAGCTCGGCGGCGGCTTGACGCTGTTGTTTTCGCGTCTCGGAGGTTTCCGTCACTGTACTGGACGCAGTTGCCGAGGCAGCGGGCGCACTTAAGATCCATTTTTCATAACTGCTCAGGTCCTCGGGATATTCGCCAACCCTGCCACCGTCAACAAGCAGCAACTCTTCGACGCTGTTACGCATCAGATGTCGGTCGTGGCTGACCAGTAACAGGGCGCCAACAAAACCCCCAAGCGCCACCTCTAGCGCATGGCGCATGTCCAGGTCTAGGTGGTTGGTGGGTTCGTCTAACACCAGTACGTTGGGGTCTTGCCAAACCACCATGGCTAAGGCCAAGCGCGCTTTTTCGCCGCCCGAAAACGGCTCGATCGTAGCGGTGGCCATATCGCCTCTAAAATTAAAACCTCCGAGAAAATCGAGGATCTCTTGCTCTCTACATTCAGGCCGCAGCCGCTGTAAGTGCAGTAATGGACTGGCGTGCATATCCAAGACGTCCAACTGTTGTTGGTCGAAATAGCCAATGCGCAGGTGCGCTCCGGGTACGCGATCGCCGGCTATCAGTGGCACTGCACCGGTAAGGCTTTTTAGTAAGGTGGTCTTACCCGCGCCATTTTTACCCAGCAATCCCAGTCGGTCACCAGGGCGCAAGGTCAGCGATACGTTATGCAGAATAGTGGTATTGCCGTACCCGAGAGCTGCATCGTTGAGAACCAGTAACGGGTCGCTGCTTTTGCCTGGCTCTGGAAACTGGAATGCAAAGGGAGAATCAATGTGAGCCGGTATCAGCGCCTGCATACGCTCCAGCTCTTTCAGACGGCTTTGGGCTTGTTTGGCTTTGGTGGCTTTGTAGCGGAACCGTCGCACAAAATCTTCAATTTCCCGACGCCGTCGTTGCTGTTTTTCATAAGAGGCCTGTTGCTGACTCAGGTGTTCGGCACGTTGACGCTCGTAGTCTGAGTAACCTCCCTTATAAAGCCCGAGCTGCTGATGTTCTATCTTCATGACCCGCTCACAGGTTGCGTCGATAAAATCTCGATCGTGGGAGATCATCAGCAGCGTTCCCTGGTAGCCTTGTAGCCATGTTTGCAACCAAAGTGTGGCATCTAGATCTAGGTGGTTAGTGGGCTCATCAAGGAGCAACAAGTCTGAGGGCATCATCAGCGCGCGTGCTAAATTGAGTCGAATTCGCCACCCCCCTGAAAACTCTGTGATGGGTCGTGTAATTTGCGCATGGCTAAAACCCAGTCCCAGTAGCAGTTGTTCCGCTCGCCGTGGCGCGCCGTAGCCGTCTTCGGCTTCAAGCGCTTGATGCAATCTGGCCGCGTGATCAAAGTCACCCGCTGTCTCAGCAGCGGCGACCGCAGTGAGCAGTTCATAAACCCGCGCATCGCCCCCCGTCACATAATCCCTGGCGCTGAAGTCCCCCATCGAAATCTCTTGGGCCATGTGCGCAATGCGCAGATTCTCGGCGCCACGAATACTCCCTTGGTCGGCTTGTAGACTATTGAGTAGCAGTGCAAATAGCGATGACTTACCACAGCCATTGGCACCAATAAGCGCTATTTTTTGTCCTGGCTGCAGTGTGGCACTAGCGCTCGAAAAGAGCAGCTTGGTACCACGCCGTAGGGCGATATCCTCAAAAATAATCACGCTATTGCGCCTCGTTGTGCACGCCATAGCCCGGCGTAGTGGCCATCGTGGGTGAGTAGCGCCTCGTGCGTTCCTTGCTCCACCACGTGGCCATCATGTAGTACAACAATGTTGTCGGCATCCACAATTGTTGAGAGTCGATGCGCAATCACCAGTGCCGTGTGATGGCCGGCAAGTTCGCGAAAAGCACTAAGCACTGCTTGCTCTGAGCGGCTATCTAAGCTGGACGTCGCCTCGTCAAATACCAGGATGGGCGCGCCTTTTAATACAGCCCGCGCTATGGCAACGCGCTGACGCTCACCGCCCGATAGCTTTAGGCCGCGCTCGCCAACAACAGTGTCTAGCTGTTGGGGTAATATCGCC
>Ga0255779_1007028_pt1 | contig 10035 bp, 7 predicted proteins | sample 011ome_21_FD_179977 | JGI IMG/M metagenome (GOLD analysis project Ga0255779, IMG submission 179977) | Coastal salt marsh microbial communities from the Groves Creek Marsh, Skidaway Island, Georgia - 011508AT metaG (version 2) | ecosystem: Environmental > Aquatic > Marine > Intertidal zone > Salt...
CCCCGTCCCCCCGAGGGGCGCACCGGAAGGGGGGCCACCCCGCCCCCGCCCGCCTCAACCCGTGACGGCGCCCCCCGGCCCCGGTGAAGGGGCCACGGGGGGACGCCGCAGCCCGGCGACGGGGCGGCCCCGCCCGCCCCGGCCGCCCCGAACCCCGCGACGCCCCGTCCGCCCCCGGGCCCTCCCGCCCCGGCCCCCCGCGCGCCCCGAAGGGCCCACGAACGGCCGGGGCGGGCGGCCCCGGGGGCGGGCGGGACCCCGCGAAGGGCCCGGGAGGGCCGGGGCGCGGCGGGAACCCCGCGCCAGGCCATGGACGGCACCACGGCCACGGACCCTTCGGCGACGCCCTCGCCCGCCCCGCTCTAGCCGGGACGGTCCGAGGGATGGAGGCCTAGGGGTGCCAAAATGGATAAAAACCAAACTGTCTCACGACGTTCTGAACCCAACTCACGTAAGGTCTTGGGTGGCGAACAACCACACCCTTCGCAGCGACTGCACCACGAGGATACCTTGAGTCGACATCGAGGTCGCGAACCTCCCCATTGATCGGGACTCGCAGGGGAGACCACGCTGGGTTGGATAGGTAGGCCCTTGCGAGCTTTCCCCCCATTAGATCCGTGCGTGATGCTTTCGCATCACACGGCTCCCATAATCCTACATGGCGGACGTTATGGGCGAGGAGAGCCTCCGGGGACGATGGGTCCATCGTCCACGATGCCCCCCTTCCGCCATGCGGCCTTGAGACGTTCATTCTTGGAGTATGTCACCTGTTTATGGCAGAACCTGTGCAGAAGTAGGAGGTTTTGCAGGGTGTGATTTCCCCCTTGGTTTCGGCGTTGGATATGGTGAACCTCGAGGGGTTCCCCGCTGAGCAGCTCCACGTGGCATACCGGGCAGATCCCGCGTTGCTTTTTGAGCAGCTTGGACCGCCTCGGACTCAGACGCACGCTTCGATTCGCTCCCAACGCCTGCCGCCGCTGGTAGTACGCCTTGTGGGCGGGCCAAAAGGGGTTGAGGTCCTTGCAAAGGACGTGGTGGACGATCTTGGTGTAGCCCAATTGGACCAGGGTGAGGGTTCGGTTGTCCGGCGTGCGGGCGTAGAAGACCCAGCGGTTGCCCCCTTCCTGGGTGTAGTACTTCCACCGCAGGTCGCGGCGCGCCATGGTGGGATGCTTCTTGCGGCACCATGACCACGTCAACCGCCACAGATAGGCCCCCACGGTGGCGAATACCTTGCTGGCGTTGAAAGGCTTGTAGTAATTCGCCCACCCGCGCACGATGGGGTTCAACCGCATAATCACCCTGGCCGGAGAGCCCCGTTGGAGGGACCGAAGGATTCGCTTGAGGTTTTTCTTGAAGACACCCACGTTGTCTTTGGCCGGAGTGACGAGAAGGATTCCCTTCTTGTACCCTACCGCCCGAGCTTCGTTGGCGTACTCCCGGAAGGTGAACCCCAGAAAATCGAACCCGTCCTCGATGCGTGTGATGCGGGTCTTGTGCTGAGCGAAGACGAGGCCCCGCTCCGCCAGAAACGCCTCGACGGCCGGGAGGGCCTCCGCCTTCAAGGCGTCGGGCCCCTTCCCAGCCACCACAAAATCATCGGCGTAGCGAACCACACGAAAGCGTTTCCCCAGCGCGTCCTCGAGGCCATCCAACGCCATGTTGGCGATGATCGGGGAGATCACCCCCCCTTGGGGCGTTCCTGTAGGGGTTGCATGGACCACCCGACTGGGAGCATCCATGAAACCCGCTTTCAGGAATTTCTCGAGGATGCTGCGGTCCATCGGGATGTGCTCCAACAACCACTCATGGGAGAGGTTATCGAAGAACTTCTCGATATCTGCTTCGAGCACCCAGCGTTTCGCGTAGCGCGAGGCCAGGACGAGCTGCAGATAGCCCACGGCGTCGTGGGCCGACTTGTAGGGGCGATACGCGTAACTCCGTGCATCCGCCGTGCTCTCGGCGATCGGCAACAATGCGAACGCGAACAATGTTTGCACGGCTCGGTCGTACATCGTTGGAATGCCGAGGGGACGTCGTCCTCCCTTGGGTTTGGGAATGTACACCCGTTTCACGGGGTTCGGCTGGTAGCGCGCCAGGTTTCGCAACGCGTCGATGGCCCCCAGGAGGGCCGCGTCGCTATCCCACACGGTGCCATCCACTCCGGGCGTTTTGCCCCCCCGATTGGTCCTCACCTTTTTGACGGCCAACGCCCGCGCCTCATACTTCGTCACCAATTTGTTCTGCAACCGGCGAACACCCTGCCAATCCTGAGCCTTCCAGGCCTTTGCGATGGCGCACTGGATTCGGTACACCACGTTGCCGCAGTGTTTCCAGTCAATTCGATAGAACGCTCCAAAGGTCTTTTGTTTCATGGTGTGTGAGTGTACCTAGAGGGGTGGTTTTACCGAAAGAGACATCCAGGCGCCACCCTTCAAGGATTTACGACATATGCAAGTCTGCCTCCTTTCGGAGCGGGGCATCGCCCCTATCCCAGCGATTACAGCTGGGCCTTCGCTTTTTGCACGATCCTCTACCCGCCGGTGTATGGGGTCGGTTGCCCGAACCCTAGCCCACCCCCGCCTCGCCTGTCCCGGAGGGAGGCGCCGGACGGAAGGCAACCGACGGGCTTACCCAGTTCGGGATGCGACACGTGGGGCATCGCAGCCCCCCGTGCCCTTAGGTTCCTACTCTACCCCGGGTGAGCTTGGGCCCGAATGGCACGGCCAGGATAAGCGACCGTGCCCCTCACCGTCCCCAAGGCCGGGGCCCTGGGGGTACTCTTTCGGGGCCTAAATTACGTAGGTTCGCTTCCGCTAACCGTAGGCACGCAGCCTAGCGACAGGCGGACCCAGATCCCTGGGCCCTGACCCATCTACATTGTCCGCCGGGCTTCATACCCCCCCGTCACCAGGGACGCATGCCGGCGTAGGCTCAATCGATTCGGGTCGATGGCGTGGCGCATTGCCGCATCCCGCTTTGCTGGTCGCACTTATCCCTAGAGTACCTTTGATCTGATAAGCGGAGCTCTTTCCACCCAGAGACTCCGGATCTTCTTGGACCTGCTCCGCCGGCAGCCTCCGCCCTGGCCACACCCCCCTCCCCCATATGGCGGACGAGGGCGCGAACCGCACGGGCGACGCACGCCCCACACCGCCCTCCCCCGGTCCCGCGGACCCCGGTCGCCCCCGCCGTCCCGCACCCCCCCGAAGGGGGGCACGGACCGACCGGGGACGCCGGGGGTCCTCCGGGGCCGAGGGGGGCGGACGTTCCAGGGTTCCCCCTTTCGTGGCCCTCGCGGGCTTCCATCCCTCACCGTCTCCCGCGCTCCGCCGCCCGCGCGCGACCCCCCACCCGGGCGCCTACGGCCCCCGGGGGCACGGCGAGGGCTCGGGCCCGACGGCCTCCGAAGGGAGGCCGCCCGACCGCCGCGCCTCGCCTCGAGGATTTCCCCCCGTGGGGGCCGAGACGCCCCGCGCCCCCGCCCCCGCGCGCACCCCCCGAGGGAGGCCCGCGCCGGCGCGAGGGGACCGGACGCCCCCCTGCCCCCAAGGGTCGCGTCGTCGATGCGGCCTCACCCCCCTCCGACCCCCCGCCCCGGCCGAGCCCCCCCGGCGTCGCCCCCCCGGCCCGAGGGTCCCCGCAAGGACCTCGGGCCGGGGGGGCGACGCCCGGGGGGCCCCCCACCGGGGACGGGGGCGGGTTGCCTCGGGGTCGCCCCCCGTCGCCTCCAAGGGAGGCGGCGGGGGACGATGCGGTTCCGTTGAACGGAGCGGGCGGGGGCGCACCCTCGACGGGTGGCGCGCCCTTGACCCCGCCCCGGAGCGGTGGATTACGGCCGTGGGCGCGCCCCCTCCGCCCCCCGCCCGCCCCGCCTGCCCCCGATCAGGGCCGCGGAACGGGCGGAGGCACGGAGGCGGTGCGCCACCCCCCGGGCCGGCACCGAGGCCGGGGCGGGGGGGAGGCCACGGGTCCCGTGCGCCCCCCTCGCGTGGCCCGCGGACCTCAGGGATCGACGCGGGGCGGAGGGGGGCGGGGGAACTTCGGCCTGCCTTCAGGCTGGGATGGGGCTTCACACCAGCTCGACCCATCGGTCTCGCTGTCAGTCGAGCATGTGCCCATGCGCGTCTCCTGGCTGAGCCTACCGCCAGGAAGCCCGACTTTGTACACCTCCGTTACTTTTTAGGAGGCGAACGCCCCATTCAAACTCCCCGGTATGCTGGGTCCACGGCACGTTTTCCCCCGGAACTGCCCGATTAAAGGCCAAGACACCCAGCGCGCGTTCCCTCCAGTCCGATTCGGGGCCTATCCTTGGGCTGTTACCCGCTCGTTCGGCCATTCGACCCCCCGTTCCGCCGCGGACGCCGCCGCCCTCGCCCCTCGCGGGGGTTGGACCGCAGCGGCCGTCGCAGGGGCGGCGACGGGAGGCCCCGGAGATGGAACGCGTCGCTCTCACGGCGCTTCCAGGACACACTGCACCCCCCATTCCCCTCCTGAGGCCAACCTACTCGTTATTCGGTCCCCCCATCCGCCCGGAGGCGCGGCACCCCCCGGACCCCGGGCCCGCGCCCCTTGCGGGACGGCGGGCACCGCGGCCCGAGGGGGCCCCACCCCCGACGCCGGGGGCCTCGCGGCGCACGGGGTCCGGCCGTAGGCCTCGCCCCCGGGCCCCGCCCCCCGGCGGCCCCGCACCCCCCTTTCGGAGGGCCGGTCGCCGCCGGAGCCCGGGCCCCGTCGGCCCCCCGCCCGGCCCGTCGCCCCTCACGGGGGACGGGCCCGCCGGCGGGGGCCCGCGCACGTCTCGAGGGAGGAGTCGCCCCCGGCCCCCGGTTGCCCGGGCGCCGAGGGCTTCGGGCGCCCCCACCGCACCCCCCCAAACCCTCGGCCGCCCGGGGGCCGCGCCGCCTCCCCGCCCCCCGCCCCGGGCGACCGGCCCCCCCGCGCCGCGCCCCCCCGCCCGGCCGAGGGGCCCTGGGGCCCCCGGGTCGGGTGGGAGGGGCGCGGCGCGGGGCGACCGGTCGCCCGGGAGGGAAGGCGGGGGGAGCGGCGCCGCCCCCGGGGGGCCGAGCGCGCAGGGGGCGCGGGGACGCGCCCTGAACCTTCAGTCAGGGTTGCCCCGGTGCCGAAGGCGGGGTTGGGCGGGCCCTGGGGCCGCAAGCGGCTGGGGCACCACCAGGCGGTGGGACCACAGCGCCCGCCGTATTTAATCCTGCGGGCGCGATAGCCCACCGAACCCATGGACCGGGCCTCCTTGACCCTGCCTCGCGGCCTGCGTGCGTTCCGCCCCGGGCCCTCGGGGGCCGCTCGGGACGTCCTCCCCCCGCCCCCCCACCCCCCGGGCCCCTGCAACGGGACGGTCGGGGGCGTGGGGCGTTCCGGCCGCCAGGCGGCCGGCAGGCGGGAGGCGCAGGACGGGCAGGGCGCCATCCTCCACCCCCTCCCCGGGCGGGGACGGGGGCGGGCGCGGGGGGTGTGGCCCTCCCGCGCCCTCGGATGGGGCGCCCGGCTGCCCAGACGACGTAATGGGTCGAGTCGCGCGTCAGTCCGCAGGGGCGGCGGCGTTGCCGCTCGCCCCGGGGCGTCCGTTCGTGCGAGGGACCGCCCCAGAAAGCCCCCCCTTCCAGGGGGGCCGTCCAAGGCTTCTGACCGTGTGAGGCGTAGGAGGTGCGGGCGGGACGTGTCTCATTCCCTGCGCGCGCGCAGTCCGTCCTAGTCTCCAACACCTGCACCTCCGGGCCAAAGCATACGTAGAGTAAAGGTTCTAGGGTCTTCGTGTCCTATTTTGGCTAGAGCGCATCTTCACGCCCACTTCAATTTCAATCGGTCCCACCTCGAGACAGGAAGCCTATCGTTGCTTCATTCATGCAGTTCGCCAATTAAGCGACAGTGGGTTATGCTACCTTTGGACCGTCAGAGTTACGGCCGTCATTGATCCAGGCTTGGGCCGACCCGCCGGAACGGGCCTGACGTTCGCTTGTGGACATTGGACAGATCACACACCCTATACATCCCGGAGGAGGTTAGCAGGGTGCTGTGTTTTTGATAAACAGTCGTAGGCTACAGGTTGGTTTAGTCGGAGCCCATATCCCGTGGGTGTGCGCTCAAGTTGCCGAGTTCCTTGAGGATGGGTTGGCCGAAAGTCTCAGCAGAGTAACTGCCAGCCCAACAGTGGCGCTTGTTAGTACGGTCCTCTTCTTTCCACCCTTCGCCCCCCCCTCCCCCGTGAAGGGGACGCCTTGCGGCCCGTGATGGGGGAGCATGCCGCGCCTCGCGCCGGAGCGACCCCCGCCGGATCCCCGCCGTGGGCCCCCACCTCCCCCCTCACGGAGGGCGGCGGGGTGCCCCCGGCAGGCACCGGCCGAGACCGTCCCTTGCCCAGCGGACGCGCGGCGTGGGTGTTGGCGGTACGAGCTCCATTGCTGGATCGCCCCAGGGTGACGCCTGCGCGCCCCTGAGGGTAACGTTTCGGGAACCCGCGGGCGATTCTGGCCGCTTTCACCTGGCCGTCCTCGGCCGCGGGGATCGCATCCGCCCCCCCACGCCCCCTTCAGCTTGCGCCTAGGCGTGGCAGTCGGGCGAGGCCCCCGCTCCCCCCCGCGCGGGGCCCCGAGGGGCCCCGCGCGGGGGGGCGTGGGCCGTCGCCCCGGCGGATCGTACGCTCCCGTGGACCGCCCGCGGGCGCGCCCCCCTGAGCCGCACCTGCGCGGCCGGTGGTGGGGGGGCGGCCCGGGAGGGTTTGCTCACGGCCCACGCCGGCCCCCGGCGGCCCTCCCCCGGGACCCCCGCCCCCCCCGGAGGGAGGACGGGCGCCGGGGGAGGGTGCCGAGCCCCGCGCGGGCCTGGGGGTCCTGACGACGCCGCCCCCTCCCCGACCCCGGCCGTCGGGGGGGAGGGTCGCCCCTCCCCCCGACCGCCGGGGCCCGCGGCCGGGCGCCCGGGGCCCCCGAGGAAACGGATCCTCGGGGGGCCCCGGGCGCCCGAACCGGGCCCCGTGGGGCCCGAGGGGGCGTTTGGTGGGCGTCGAAACGTGGCTCCCGGAAAGCCGCGGTTATTTCCTGCCTGCAGGCTCATTTGTTGCCGTCTGTCCCACACCCGCAGGGGCAGGGTACCGGTCCAGTCCCTGGGACGGCCGGAGGACCTGCCCGTCGCTGCGGGGTGGGGCCGAGGAGGTGCCCCGCCCGGACGCGATCCGGGCGAGGGGGCCCTGAGCCGTGCGGCGAGGGGTCGGGCGGTGGGGGCCCCTGGGCACCCCCTCCGCCCGACCCCTCGCCCACGGAGCGCCCGGCGCGGCCCCGACCCCCCCGACGCCAGGTCGCCCTGGCCCCGGGGGGCGGACGCGCGAAGGCTCACCCCCGCCCCGCCCGCCGTCCTCCCGCGGGCGCAGGAGGACGGCCGGCCGCGCGCGGAGGGACACGCACCCGGGCGGCGGACCGCCCTGGCCGTGGTGCGTGGGGGCGGACGCGGGGGGCCTTGCGGCCCCCGGGGGCCCCCCGAGGGAGGCCCCCGACGCCCCACCCCCGGGCCTCAGGGCCCGTGTGGTTTCGCTCGGCGCCCCGGGCGGGACCGACGCGGGGGCCTCCTGGGAGACCCCCGCCCCGCCCCCGCCGGGGACGCCCTGACCCCCCGAACCCCCGGGCGCCCTCGCGGGCACCGTCCCGAAGGGCCCTCGACGCCCCCGCGCCGACCCCGGTCGGGGCCGGCGCGGGCGACGCGGGGGCCCCCCGGCGGGGGCGGGATCGGGGGGAGCCGTGGTCCTTGAGGGCCGGTGGGACGCCCTCCGCCGCCCCCCCGCCCGCGCGCCCCCCGGTGCGGGGGGGCGGCCTCGCGGGCGAGGGCACGGCGGACGGCGGCCTCCCGGCCCAGGCAGCCTGCCACGGGACGCCATCCCTCCCTCGCGGGCCCCTGCCGCCCACGCGACGGGGGCCCCGGGGCGTCCCCCGGACCCCTGGGCCTCCGGGTGCGCCGCCCCCGGACCCCGAAGGGCCCCGGCGCGACGCCCCCGGGGGGCCAGGTTCCGGGTCCCGGGGGAGGATGCGCCCGCGCCGCGGAGGCCCCTAGGCAGCCTCCGCGGGTACCTCGTGAAGCCCCCCATCGCTCCCGCCCCCCGGACCCCCGGCGCGAGGCCGGGGGCCGCGGACCGCCCCCCGGGGGAGGGACGGGGAGGGGGGGCCCTCCGAGGAGCGCCCTCCCTCCGGACGTGGACGCCCACGCCCCGGCACCCCCCGCCCCAGGGCGAGGGGACACACCCCCGCGGGGCCGCCCGCGCGGCCCCCCGAGGGGGGAAGCGCCGCCCGGGCCGCGCCCCCCCCGAGGGGGGAGCGGGGTCCGGACGGCGCTCCCCCCTCGGGGGGGGGCGCGCGGGCGGACCGGGGACGGGGGGCCCCTCCCTCGCGGAAGGGACCGCCCCGCCCCCGGGCCCCCGCCGGGCACCGCCCCCCCGGCCCCCGTCCCCGCACCCGCACGGTTGCCCGGCGGGCCCCCCCGAAGGGGGAAGCAGGGGGGAGGTGCGCGGGCACGGCGACGGGCGGGGGCATCCGCGGGGGGGTCCCCCCGTCCCGGGACGGGGGGGCCCGGACGTGGGCGCCAAAGAGCCCCGAGGGGGCCTCGGGGGTACGCCCAAGGGCCACGGCCCCACGGGCTCGTGAACCAAGTCTGTTCTTGGGCTCGGCGATTGGTAGCTGTTCGCGCGGACGTGCAGAGAACGCCCGCCCACCGCCCGGGGGCTGCCCGGGCGATCGGTGCTGGGTGGTGGCCCAGCCCTCGAATCCAAATGGGGCCAAAGCGTTCCCCCGAGGGGACCCAGCCGCCGTCCGCGCCCGCCCCCGGCCCCCCCACCCCCCCCGAGGGAAGGGCGAACGGTCCGGGGGGGAGGGCGCGGGCGCCGCACCCCCCGGGTCAGGGGGCCACGGCCGGCGGACACCGCGCCCCCCCGGCCGGCGCCCCCCCGAGGGGAGGCGCCGGCCGGGAGGGCGCGTCGGGTCTGGGCGATGCTGCGGCCGACCGGGGCTCACGGGCCGGGACGGCCCGTGGCGCCGGAGGGGGGTGAGCCCCTCTGCCGCCCCAGCCCGGCCCCCGGCACGGGGGGCGGGGCGTTAAGGCGTTGCGTCAGCCCGCGGCGGCCCACCAGGCGTCCGGCCTCCGCCCCGGGCCCGGTCGGGCGCGGGGCGGGGCACGGCCGGCGACCTGGACGGCGCTCCCAGAGCGCCTACGGGGGGAACACGGGGGGCCGGTCCTGGCCCCGCCCGGAGGGGGGCCTTTACGGCGGGTGGCGCCCACCGGCCGGAACGCCCTAGGCGCGCCGCGGCCGGAGGCCAGCCCCCGTGGTTGCCGTACCTTACAGGGTCATACGCGGGGGGACGGGGCCCTCGAACGGCGCCCTCATCGCCCCTTCGGCCGCTCCCCCCTCGCCCGGACGCCTGCCCGGGGGCGCCCCGGAGGGGCCCCGCGGACGCCGTCGGTCGGCCGGGGAGGGGGTGCGGCTCCTTCCGTGCGGGCCTCGGGGGCCGTAGCCCGCGTCGAGGCACCGGCCGCCCCCCGCGACGCGGGGCGGCCGGTGCGGGGCGAGCCCGCGGCCCGGGACCCTCGGGTCCGGGCCGCGGTCGCCGCCACCCTTGGCGAGGGGGACGATGCCCTCCCTCCACCCCCCCGCGCGGCGGCGCGCGGGCCCCGGGGGGCCCGCGCGCCCGGTCCGGGCGGACCGCATCGAAGCTGCGCGTGGGCCCCCCCGCAGGGGGGCGGGGCCAAACCCCCCGCCGGAGCGACGGGAGGCAGGCGGGGTGGCAGGGGGAGCGAGGGGGTCAGGGCGTGCACGCGCTTCCGGGGACCGGGGGGAGGACGGGGCGCCTCCGGGGACCGCCCGGGCCCGCCCCCCCGAGGGAGGGCGGGGCCGGACGGCAGCCCCGGGGTCCCGCGTCGCCCGTGCCGGGGTCGGACAGGGGTGCGGCTTACGTGAGGGACGGCCGGTTCGCTGCATACGCAGCCAAGCGAGCCCCGGCGACCCGCCCGGCCCCCGGCCCGCCCGGCCCCGCCAGGGAA
>Ga0255779_1007034_pt1 | contig 10026 bp, 8 predicted proteins | sample 011ome_21_FD_179977 | JGI IMG/M metagenome (GOLD analysis project Ga0255779, IMG submission 179977) | Coastal salt marsh microbial communities from the Groves Creek Marsh, Skidaway Island, Georgia - 011508AT metaG (version 2) | ecosystem: Environmental > Aquatic > Marine > Intertidal zone > Salt...
TCGCTCTTTTCTTCTCCGTTCGACGCATAAACTTCTCCACGCACCTCACGAACGGTCTCGCCATTCCCCCCGGGCACCCTAATATCAACGCCGTATCTAAACACTCCATCGCTTTCTGCGAGTCCTCCGCGTCGTCCGCTTCGTTTTCCTTTTTCCCCGAGAGCTCACACACCGAAAGTCGTAACGAACTCAAAACGAAACACTCGCGATAACACGGTTTATCCCACCCGCAGCTTTGCTCTCTCAAAATCCGCCACAGCGTGCTCACGCACCGTTCACACGCGCGTTTCTGCTCTTCTTTTTGCGACGAAGACGAGAGCGGCGTTAAGATCAATCGCAAGTCTGCGCTCAACCGTTTCGTCGCCTCGTCGTCGTCGCCGTCGGTTTTTGCCGACGCTTCCAAATCGTTCGCGCACGCGAAACCGAACGCGTCCGCGAGAGACGTCTCGATCAGAGAGGAGAGTTCCTTCAGCTCTTCCTCGATTGAGAATTCTACTTCTTCCGCGTCGTCGTCGTCGTTTTCGGAACAGTAATCGACGACGCGTCGATGATGATGATGGTGATGCGATGACATACCGGTACTACTTGCGTTTTGAGGGAAAGGCGTGAGACTATAAAACATCAAAAAATGAACATAAACAAAAAACTAACTTTTTCCTCTCTCACTCTCTCTCTACCATCCAGGTTGGAAGTGTTCTAACTCTTTACCTCGCTTGCACCTCTCCACGGCATCTCTGGCGATCGCCTGGACGTCTCTCTCGACCTCTTCGATCGTCCTATCCGCGTCGACGACGTTCCACCAATCCTCTCGCAAATCCGCGAAGACTTCTCGAACGTTTTTTTGCATCTCGGTCGTTTCGTATCTTTCCTCGCCAAATCCGCCTCGCTTCTTCGCCGCTTCTTCGCTGATTTCCATGTACATCAAACAATCTGGTTTCACCAAGCCGGTTTCGCTATGTTTGCACCACTGTTGGTCTAAACCTGGTAACTTTTTAGCCGTGGTGAACGCGACGCCAGAGTACCCGTACCGGTCCACGACGAGCGTCACGCCCGCTTTCAACTTTTCCTCCATCAATTTTTTCTTCTCCCATCTGTTCGCCGCGAATAACAGGTGCATGGACGCGTCGTCGCTCTCTGCTTTGCACTGCAAGTAATCGTCGATCATTTTTCCGATCGTCGTCGTTCGGTCCGGGTATCTCCACAACTCGCTCGTCACGCCCGATTGGTTCAAGCTTTCCACGAGTTTACTCGCTTGGGTCGTTTTCCCGCATCGGTCCACGCCTTCGAAGAGAATGAAGGCGCCGCGAGATAACGATTTTGCCGCCGCCGACATGATGTTCGTCTTTATTTCCGCGCTCGTTTCTTTGCTCCTTCTTCTCCCAGCCGCTCCTCCCGCTCGAAGCCGACGTTGATTTTTCTGTTGCCTCCTTCCTCTTCCGACGACGAGCGCTGAGCTGCTGCTGCTCTTTGAAGTACCAAACGACCGAAACCCGCACAAAGAATTCGAACGAGAAATGAGCGAGGAGGAAATCGTCGTCGTCGTCTCTGTCGTTATCGTGTTTGTTCTTTTTTGATATGCGCACCGTGCACACACGCAGGGACACAACGATAGTGTGGAAGTTTTTCGTAAATGCGCGCGCGCTTTGATTTTTGAAATTTTTTTGGCGAGGGTCTTTTAGCTTGAAAATTCAAACCCTAAATATATCAGAATCGGCAAAAAAAGGAAAAAAAAAGGATAATAAAAGCGCGCGAATCCATCTTCGAAGCCGCATAAATACACTCACACATATCACATCAAATATGGCCGCTTCTATGCAATCCATCTCCTTCGCGAGATCTACCGCCGGTTCCACGAGTTCTTTGAGACGCAAAAACGTCGCGCCGAGACGCATCGTGAACACGCAAGCGCAAGCCAAGGTACGCTTAAAAATTTCGATTAGTGCGAGAAAAAAGAAGGGGAGCGAGAAAAAACAACGTTCAAAGGCCTCTCGCGAAAGAGGGAGAAAAGACGCTCGCGAAGGAGAAATGCATCCGGGCGAAATGGGCGATGAAGAGGACGTTGCGAGTCGATTTCGGACGCCAAACGTCGTTCAATAGTTCCGGTGTACTTTTTCTCGCGCGATTTACCCCTTTTCTCGGTCGAAAGACGTTGTGAATGCCCTCGTTCGAGCGCGTTTAGACGTTCGTTTTTTGGTTTCGAGAGAGATCCTCGTCTCGCTCGATTACTTGGATTAGGATATCTTGTTCTTTTTTTTACGCGAAAGATATAATTTTACGCGCGCGTATTCCATCGATGAACACCCACTTACGAAATTATTCTCTCAAATTTAGGCCTCCTCCCCGGTTGCTGGTGGCTACGCTGCCGCTTTGGTTGACGCCTGCAAGTCCGCCGGCGCCTTGGAAGCCGTGCACGACGACTTGGAAACCGTCGCGGGTTATTTGGCTGCCAACGAAGGGACCGCCGCGTTTTTGGCCAACCCGGTTGTTGCTGAGGAAAAGAAGAAAGAAATCTTGAAAAAGTTAGCCGACGAAGCGTCCTTCCACGCGTTCACGACCAACTTTATGCAATTGTTGGTCGACAAGAAGCGCATGAACCAATTGTCCGCGATCCTCGATGAGTTCGAAACGTTGTTTTGCGAGGCCACGGACACGCAAGTCGCCACGGTGACGAGCGCGGTGAAGCTCGAAAACGAGCAACAATTCATGATTGCGAAGAAGTTGCAAGAGATGACTGGAGCGAAGAACATCAAGTTGAAGCCGGAAGTTGATGAATCTTTGTTGGGAGGTTTCGTTGTCAAGTACGGTAAGGACGGTTCTGGTTTCATCGACATGTCCGTCAAGGGCCAAGTCAGACAACTCTCCAACGTTTTTGTCCAATAATTTTTTTGAAGAGAAAAGAAAAAATTTAGGAATTAGTAAAACGCACACGCATATAATAAAAAAATGGAATCAATTTGAAGGATGGGAGAGTAAGAGAAAGAGAGAGAGAGAGAGAGTAGAGAGAAACAGAGACAGAGCAGAGAGAGGGCGAGAGCAGGAGAGAAGAGGAGGGAATTAGAAATGGTTTAAATTATAATTACCACACGCTTATTATACATATTCACTGATAAAAAAATTGTCGCGAGCATCCTATGCATTAAACTATGTTTTTCTATTCTTGCTAAACTTTTGGTACGCGTACATCACCACTTTACCTATATCTGTCGTCAGCGCCGCGGAAATAGATTGTCTGAGTGAACTTTTACGGACGATACTTCGCGAGGTTTCTTGGATACTCCGTGCGATAGTCTCCGCGTTCGCCTCTCGGGACACCATGTCTAACTTTCTCAAGTCCCCGGCGACCATGGTTTCGAGAAAGGGCGGTGGGAGCATCGCGAGGAGCTTCCTCGTCGCTTGCGGAGAGTGATCTTGCGTGAACAAGCGCGACTCGTGCGACGGAGAGGTCGAATCGAAAGTCGCGTCGTAATCGATCACGTCCAACGAGTCCCGAAAATCTCGAAAACTCTCCTCGTACCACTCTCGCATCTTCTCAAACGATCCGTCCACGATCCTCCTCGCTTTCTGCGCATCTTCCGCACCGAGCACGTGTCGTATATCACCCTCGTAACTCAGATTCGCAATCGTTTCATACAAATATCGTTCATCGACCGCCTTCATCTCTGTACTACTCCCTCTCGAAACTAACAAAGCGTACGCCAACGCCGCTCTCTTGTTCTTGTTCCCGTTCATCGCGTCCAACGCGAGACCATGATTTTCCTCATCGTTGTCGACGTCGTCGACGTCGTCATCTCTCGCACCAACCACTCGCTCGTATGGTTTCTGCATCCTCCCAGCTAAAAACAAATTATCCCATCCTTCCACGTCCCTTTCGACCGTCCTCCGCTCGACGACGCCGTACTTATATTTCGTTTGCGCGAACGCCTCTAAATTTGGTGCATCGATATCCACGTACGCGTTAAAATGTACCCCAACGCCGACCGTGTTCGACACCGCGTCCACGCCGTTCGCACCAAATGCTCTGAGAACTCTCGAATAGTGCGAAGGATTCAACCTCATGTTTTCTTCGTGCCATTTGTGCGCGTCATCGACGACGATGATGTAGTCGAGCATTTGCGATGGCACGTGCGGCGTTAAAATGCTCGCGCCGTACGCGAACGCGGAGGCGAATTTTGGGAGACGGCGGAGGACGTGAGCGTGGTAGAGAACGCGGAGAGGACGAGATGATGCGCGTGTTTGCTTCGAATGGGAAGATGAGGAGGAGGAGGAGGTCATCGCGTGCGTTTTCTTTGTTATTCGTATTACTTCATTTCTGTGTTTTTGTGCAGTGTAGCACTGATGTTGTTGTGTGAAGAGAGCTTTTCGAAAAGAACTAACTCTTCGTCGTTGCGCGAAAGAAGATTTAGCCGCGCGCGCTCGGGCACCGACACAGGCTTCTTTTTTACTGTTCTATGTACTACTAGTTATTAAAAATAATCGGGTTTTACTGTATGTATATTTACGTCGGTATGTCTCTCTCTTTCTTCTTCTTTCTCTCTCTTTCTCTCTTGCGCGTGCTCGCGCGGTTCGAAGTCTAAGTAATAATCTCATCTCGTCGCTTTCTCCGTCACGTTCTGCGTTGTGCTATGTAGATTCTCTCTCTCTCTCGTAAAAGCATGCGCCGCTCTCTCTCTCATCGTCTACTTCCCGAGCGCTTTCATGGTGAAAATCTCTTCCGTCACATCGTCCATATCCGCCGCTTGATGATCCAAGTGCACTCCGCTCAAGGCGTTTCGTAAACTCTGCTTCGACGAGGCGTACAACATCTTCTCCTTCGCTTTGCACGAGTCCGGAACCCAACTGATAAAAAATAACTTACTAAACTGCCTGCCGTCGTCCGTGGACACGTCCCAATCGAGAACGGCGTATCGAGACTCCGTCTCCGGGAGTAAGGAGAGAAATTTTTCAAATTTGAACTCCGCCTGTTTCCGCGCGCGCGCGCGTAGAGGGTGGTGGTGCGAGGAAAAGAGACGTTTGGGTGTCAGTGCGTTTCAAAAAGTCAAGAGAGATCGGGCATCGCGCAGCTCTCTCCCCTCCCGCGCGAAACGAAGACGACGGGCGCACGCACGATGCACCCGCCGCAAAAAGCAACACACGCATACATCAAAAGCTTTTACCTTTGTCTCTCCAATCGCGCACACTTCCGTCTTCTCCGCCTTATCGTCGATTTTGTACGTCACGTATTTCACTTTCCCGAGTCGGACTTTATCGAACGCCGGTTTGCAGTCGTCGTGGGGGACCACACCAGAACTCATCTTTTACTACTTACTGCGCGCGTGTTTTTTATCCTCCTAACAAACGATGACACAAAAAAAAACACGCAAGAGTCTCTCTCTCTTTAGAGAAGCGAACGTGCGAGTAGTCGCCGTCGTTTCTTTTTCTCTCCGTCGTGCGCTGTTTGCGCTTTCTCGTGATTCTGTGTATGTGTATATATTATATATAAACGAGCGCGGGAGAACCTTTTTTGGGAGGAAAAGGGGGACTCAGAGCGACTGCGTGTGCGTATTCCTTTTTTTTGGAGAGAGAGAGGAGAAGAGAGCTTTCAAAAATTTAATTTTTTGCTTTTGTGTTATCCCCTGTGCGTGCTGTGTTAGAGTTACAACCACTTGCAAATGCTCGTTAGCCACGACACCGTTTTCACCCTGGACCTCCTCCCGGCCCAGTCCGACTTCCAGGGCAAAAATTTTTTCAAGAAAAAATTTTCACCCTTTACTTTGTATTAACATTTCTTTACTTAACTTGATTTTGTAATCATTGAATTGAGACTCCCCTTTTCTTGTGTACCCAATACTGGATCGACGAAAGGACTACAACATACTCCTGATGTTTGCTCGTTTATTTATTTGCAGAGACCGGAGTTGGCGCTGTCATAACCACTGGTTGAGCGATAGTGATTTGTGACCCAACTGGAGTGACTCCCAATTTAATCCGTGCATCAACCTGAAGAAGAATCGAGAGTTAGTTAAATGGTGGGCGAAGAACCGTAACACAACGAGCAACAGTAGCTTTATACTAAACGAAACGCACCTCTCTATGGGCGCGACAGGTCGTGCATGGGCCACAACAACAATACATAGGGCAAGCCACGGGCTCTTCCGTTACGCCATACTTTGCAACTGCAGTATTGATCACGCCTGGCGCATAGCACACCTGACAGCCACCAAGACTTGCCAGTATAGTCCAAATGCAGCACACTGAAAAAATGTCGCCTGTATTAGTTTTATTAGCCAACATACCAAGATTTATGGGCTCGCAGCTGTCATTGATTAAGAAAGGTAGGTTAATCAATGTATGATCGATTTACACGACGACAGGGTAAAATACGCGTGTTGTAAGGTAAGTGTAAGTAGACGATCTAAATTTGAAGAGACATAGGATATTTATAACGTGAATCATTTCATTTGAAAGGGCCATAAAAAATAGAAAAAACTCGAATCAAAACCTACAAGAGACCAAGAAGACACGAGTTTATATCGTCAAAACAGTTGAACAGGCCATTATTAGGGGCATACGAATTCGTAACCACAGGTGCACCTGTGGTTGTCTTTTGTGTGTCTGCCATATTTGCTTGATGTTAAAGTGCCGTCGTACGCGTTTGAATAGTGAGGTTATTTATTCGGGAAAAGATTCTACGCTCGTAATAAAAAAATTGTTGAAAAGACACACGACAAAAAGAAGGAGGAGGTCAAACCAAAAATAGGCGAGATAAATGTTTCAACACATACATTTAGGTTTACATGGTTTTAAGGTATGAGAGTACCCCCCTTCGTACTAAGGCAGTACTAAGGCAGTACTACCCCGTTTAGATGGTCAAAATATATTCCGGCACAGACAAGTTAAAGACAACAAAAAGACAACTTAAAAGATATATATAAACGAGCGCGGGGGGAGAACCTTTTTTGGGATGAAAAGGGGGACGCAAAGCGAGTGCACGCGTGCTTCTTATTCCTTTTTTTTGGAGAGAGAGAGAGAGGAGAGAGCTTTTCAAAAATTTTTTTGCTTTTGATTCGTGTGGCATTTTTTTGCTCCTTTTTGATGTTTTTGGTCTTTCTGCCAATCGAGAGTAAGAGAGGCCATCAGGTGCTCTTCTTTGCCGCCACTTTTATTTTCCCCAAGTGACCCACAAAAAGAAGAGATACACGCAGATCTGATATAAAGCACGGACACACACACACACAGAGAGAGAGAGAGAGAAAGAAACGGCGTCGAGAGAGAGAGAAGAGCAGCAGAGAGAGTAAATAATGCCGAAGAGAAAAACGAAACAGCACAAACACAAAGGCAATCACGGGCACAAGTATTCGCACAAAACCGCCGTCAGAGCGACGTTTTTATCGCCGCACGTGGACGTGCTTTACGACGAGTATCACGAACCTTCGAAACCTGGGACGGTGAACAGAACGGAGTACGACGAGGATAAACCGGGAGGCGGGAAGTTTTATTGCAAAGTGACCGGGAGGCACTTTGAGAGCGCGTTGGCGCTGAAGAATCACATGAAGACGAAGAGGTTCAAGAAGTTGAAGAAACAACTTTTGACGGGACCGAAGCCGCACAGTCAGAGAGACGCGGAAGCGGCGGCGGGGATGGCACCGCCGACGAACTCGTGATAGATCCGCAGTAGTTTTTTTATTAGTCTTTGTTGTATTATTAGTAGGAAGAGAATGAGAGAAGAAGAGTATTCATGTTGTCATCGTACGCGCGCTTTCTTTACGTTCTTTTTACAACAACACCGCGGGGGTGCGCGGTTCTACGAACTTCTACAAATAAACTTCTATAACGGCTTCTACTGCACATCTAAAACGCTACTTCACTAAACTACTTTCTTCCTCTTATTCCGAACGTCCACAGCCTCTCCGATATCCAATCGTTTCGAAACCATCCCGCTCTCCTCTTCGTCTTCTCGTTTTCGCTGCACTCTCAAACCGGCGACGGTTTCGTCCAACACGCGAAGCTCGATCGTTTTCCCATCAAATAAGATGGCGCATTCCACGTTGTTATCGTCCTCGTCGTTATCTGCGACCTTCCTCTCCACGACGAGACTTTCTTTTTCTCCCTCTTCTTTCTGAAACGCGCCGGCGGTTGTCGGTCCACTCACCACCCCTCGATACCGAATTCCGCTCTTCTCTTCCTCTTTATTCTTAAACTCGACTTCCACCACGTTGCTGCTCGCTTTCCTCGCCACGCGAACTCTTTTCGTCGCGTCCGCGGCGGGCGCTCGCGCGTGCGTGTACCTCAGCGCCATCAGTTTCTTTTTCATCGCCTTGTCGTCCTTGTCGTCCTCGCCGTCCTCCTCCTCCTCCTCCTCCTCCTCGTTTCTTCTTAAAACGACTCTTCTCACATCGTGCGAGGTACCAACCTCTGGCGGGCGGCACATCGCATTCGACGCCAGAGAAAAAGCGGCGTTGTTTTGTTCTTCTTCTTCGTCTTCTTCTTCTTCTCCCCGGTCTTTTCCTCGTCGTCGCGCCATTTTCTTTCTCTCCGTGGTTACTAATGAAGAAAAAGTTGCGAGAGAAGAGAGAAAACAGGGAAAAAGACGACAAAAAATGCCGACCCCTTCACCGGACTGGTTTCTTTCCTCGGAGGGAGAATTAGCGAACAAAGTGCACTTGTTTGGAAACGGCTCGGACAGAGCGACGTGCACCAGCAGCGAGAACGACGAGAACGCGATGACGATGATGAGGCTAGCGCGGATGAAAGGGAAAAGGAAGAGAGGGAAGAAAACGAGAGCAAGAACGGAGGCGAATTTTCGCGATCGAGAGAGAGAAGAAGAGGAGGAGGAAGACGACGACGACGACGACGACGACGACGAGATGGGAGGAGACGAGGAAGAAGAAGAAGAGGAAGACATCGCGGGCGAATACGGAGAGTTTAAGCTGGAGGAGAATTACGAAAATCACGTGCTGGACGGGACGAACTACGAGCGAGAGATGCGACGATTGCGAAAATTTGCGAGAGAGAGAAGGTGCCCACATTCGCACGAAGAAGAAGAAGAAGAAGAAGAAGAGGAGGAGGAGGAGGAAAAAGAGGAGGAAGATTTCCCCACTCCTCCGGAACAACGAAACAACAAACTCGATGGTCGGACTGGAGGCGCGTTCACTGGAGCTAAATCCGGAGTCGCTTGCAGCGAGGCTGTTCAAAAAGTCATCGCAGAGTTGACGGAAAAAACGCCCGCCGGCGTCGCCGAACGCAGGAAAATCGAAAAGCAAAAAACGAAACAGATCGTTCCAAACTTGGAGAGATGGAAGCGAACGAGCGCGAAAGAGATCGAAGAGTTGGAAGAATCGTGCGAGGTGACTTTAAAGAGAATGGAAGAGAAACGGGATCTGACGCACGTGTGGTTTCATTTCGATTACGACATGTTTTACGCGCAAGCGGCGATTGTGGAGAATCCGGTATTGAGAGACATGCCGTTTGTTGTCGGTGCGCCGGTGTGCACGACGGCGTCGTACGTGGCGAGACAGTTTGGCATCCGAAGTGGGATGCCAACACACACGGCGATGAAGTTATATAAACACCACGTGAATGAACGGACGAGGAAAACGTCGAAACAGGCGTATCAGGAAGGTTTGAGGGAACGTTTTCCAGACAACGAAAAGAAAGAAGCGTGGGAAGCAGCGAGACGCGAAGAGTTGGGAGGTAAATGTTACGACAAAGCGTTTGATTTCAAGGAGTTAATGGTTACGGACTGTGATTTCGAGCGGTACGCGGAAATTGCCGCCCTTGGTCAGGAGGTGTACAGGAAGTACGATCCAAACTTCCTGGCGCCGTCGAGCGACGAGGTGTATCTGAACATGACGGAATACTTCAAGTTTGACGAACGAGAGATGACTCCGGAGGAGAAGTATAAAGAAATGGAAGACACCATGGAGAAAATACGACGAGAGGTTTTTGAAAAGACAAAACTGACGGTATCCGGTGGGGGTGGTCCGTCCATGCGCTTGGCGAAAATCTGTTCAGACGTGAACAAACCAAACGGCCAGAAAATCTTAAAGT
>Ga0255779_1007052_pt1 | contig 10011 bp, 8 predicted proteins | sample 011ome_21_FD_179977 | JGI IMG/M metagenome (GOLD analysis project Ga0255779, IMG submission 179977) | Coastal salt marsh microbial communities from the Groves Creek Marsh, Skidaway Island, Georgia - 011508AT metaG (version 2) | ecosystem: Environmental > Aquatic > Marine > Intertidal zone > Salt...
CCGCTAACCGCGCCAATAGCAAAGGTTAGGGCGAAAATCTTTATCCAAAACTGATAGGCTGCCATCCAGTGCGCCTGGCTTGTCGCGAGAAACCTTGATTTGAAAAATATCAGGAACCATCCGAGGGCGATGCTGATGGTCGGAAACAGGATGTGGAATGTGATGTTGGCCGCAAATTGCATACGGGCCAAAACCAGCGCATCAAGTGAGTCCATGTACGGCTCCTCTCGTATATATAATTGAATGATTATATTATGATTGTGGTATCAAGTGCATCTGGTGTGCGCGAAGAGTGAATTCTAAGCTCCCAAAAGCCAACCGATTTCCACAGAGTCCGGCCATTGTGAACGGACTCTGACTGCTCTTCTTGGAAGGTGACAACAGACTTGTATTCAAGTAATCCAACACTTGAATACGATGGATGGAAAGAACCCTCAAGCCCTAAGCGCAGCAACTCTCGCCCAGTTCACAGGCACCACTCAATACTGGCGCGTAGCCCGCCAGTTTGTGATCACAGACGGCGTCAAATACCTCGCAGAATCGGCAGCGTGCTTCTGGCTCATAGACGCTGCGATCAGTCACTTGCTGGAGATCGGCACCGCAGACTGATTTGTGCTTGTGCGGGTGGAAGTGTCTGGCTCGAGTGCGGTCATGATCTACGAAGATGGCAATGGGTCAGAGCATGCCCGCCAAGAGATCGCCTTTACAGATCTACCACTTTAGCAGACGAATATTAATATCGAGATTGAAGCGTTGGCTCCACCGATTTTCTGTTTTTAAAAGCACGTAAAAACAGTCATCAACCTGAATTCACTCGCCGAAGAAACCATCATTTCTGCTCGTTCAGTTCAAGTTCGACTTGCAGTTGTGAGAGTCTTTTAGACATAACAGATTTGAACCAGGGGCTGACCAGTGCCATCACGACCATCCCAGCGTAACCCGTTGGTAATTGAGGTGAGTCGGATTCACGTTTCAATTCGCTTGCACTCAACCATGGTTGCAAGTGGTGGCTTGAGTGGCGCGGTAAATTAAACAGCAGTAGCTCCGATACGGGATTAGCGCAGTCCCATATATGTTTGTGATTTAGGCGCTGGTAGGTTGAGCCGACCGTTTGGCGCTGTAGGCCCCAATGCTCAAAATAATCCACCGAGCCTACAAGTAATTGAGCAACGATTGCCTGTGTAACTAAGAATATGAATGCGGTTGACCCTAGTATCAAGGTCGCGACAAGGATGATGACAAGCCAACAAATTACGGAGCTCAATGCCTCATTTGGCCGCTTCTTTCGTTGTGAACTCAAGTACCAGGCGTGTTTCCATACTCCTGAAAAATAGCGCGGTAAAAATATCCAAAGGCTTTCATGTTTCCTTGCTGTTGCAGGATCATGCCAGGTAGCCGCATTTCTGTGATGACCGTAGTTGTGTTCGATCAGATAGTGACCATACCCGACCATGATTAAACACATTCTTGCAATTGTTCGGTCGAGCCAGTGTTTCCGATGTCCTAATTCATGGGCCAGCACGATGCCTGTGCCACCGGCAACGTATCCCGATGAAAGTGCGATTGTTATTGCGTCAATCGGTGCCATCTTTCCGGACACAATGCACAATCCCATTGCTTGAGTAAGCACTGAAATCCCCGTCAACTGTAGGAATCTATTGGGCCATACCCATTGTGGACCAGTTGATCGAGTTCGATCGTGCCATATCCACTCAAGTAGGGGAATCAATACAAGGCCTAAAAATAGCGTCAGCCATAGTGTGTCGGTTAACCAGCCGATCGTAGGGGACAACATGAAAATGAGTCCTGAGGCGATCGGTATCCATTTGAAACGCATGTGGGGGTTTCGTGTCTCTTGGGTCATACAAAAGATAATGTCCGGATATTGTTGCTGGCAATGACGTGATGTGCGATCCTGCTCAAGCCCTCAATTGACAACGATTAGCTGCTGTGCATTCAATTTCGCCTTTGGCTATGTTGCAACGAGCCGCTCAGACTCGGTGGAATGCGCAAGAGACGCGATTAGGACCAGCCTTTCAAGAGTTTCCGAGTAATCTCGGCTGCTGGCAATGCTTCGCAATCGGACGCGTTTTGACCTGACCATAAAGGGGAGTAATCATCAGATCCCTGCGCTTCAGCGGCAGCGCGTAACGGAGCGACTGCCGCTGTAGCCAAGGGGAAATCAGGCACGTTGGGATTGAGGGGACCAAAGTCGCGCATGAACTTGTTCACAATGCTGCGTGCAGGCCGGCCGCTGAATAAGTTGGTCAAAGCGGTATGGCCAGACGCCTCGGACATCAGAGCTCGGCGGTGTAAGGCACTTGTGGTGCTTTCATGGCTTGTTAAAAACGCAGTGCCTACCTGGACTGCACTTGCGCCTAAAATTTTGGCGGCACGTACAGCGGCTGCACTTGAAATACCTCCAGCTGCAATCACAGGCACCTTCACCGCTTTGACGATTTGAGGCAACAAGGACAAGGTCCCAACTTGCGAGTTGAGGTCTTCTGTTAGGAACATGCCACGGTGGCCACCAGCCTCCAAGCCTTGCGCAATTATGGCGTCAGCGCCATGTTCTTCCAGCCATTTGGCTTCTGTGACGGTGGTGGCTGAAGACCAAATTTGCAGTCCCCATGCTTTTAGTTGCTTCACCCAAATGGCTTTGGGTAATCCAAAGTGAAAGCTGACTACAGCAGGTCTGAACTGGCCCATTAGCGCTAGGCTTTCTTCGCTAAATGGTGCGCGTTTTGGGCCAGACCCCACAGCCGCCAGATCAACGCCGTGAAATTGATAGGCTGTCCGGAGTTTCATACGCCAAGCAGACTCTTTGTCTGACTGTGCCTGCGGCGCGACATGGCAAAAGAAGTTGACGTTGAGCGGTAGCAGGTTGGCCCAAGTTGTTTTGGCTATGACATCTGGTGCGACAGCATTTTGAAAATCTGTCAGTTCTTTGTGCAGTTGCTCCCCATTGAGCATTGCTGCAGGGAGACTGCCCAATCCCCCCGCTTTGAAGACGGCTGCAGCCAACACATGATTTTGTGATCCGGCCATTGGCGCTTGTACCAATCGGATCAGGTGGGCGTCAAAAAATGTAGCATTCATGGCGCAATTGTTGTGGTCCGCGTCCAATGTCGATTCAACATAATTGAGTGTTTCAGTCTAGCTGTATTCCACTGCAAGCTCAATCTTTGCCTGATAACTAGGGTTGCTGGTTCGTTGCGCCGCCATTTCTTGTTTTAAACGGAGCGAAAAACTAGCGATGAACCAAACGCTCTGACAAAAAACCTCGTTTGTGATTAGTTGTAGAAAGTTCAACTTTTTGAAAAATCACGAGCGTCAAAACTTTTGACGCTTGATGTCCTAATAGTTCTTACTGACTACGCTACAGCTATATTAAAAATGCGATTCTTGATCATCTAACGCATTGATTTATATAGAGAAAAGATAACTTCTACCAGTGTTCAATCGGCATAGCCGGGCAACTCACGATCGACAATGCGTTTGACAGCTTCAAAGTAAAGATACTCTCGCAAGGATTTCGGGTGCCGATCATTGGGAGACGGCGTGTTGACCCGATCAATTACCAATTGGCTCAACTCGGCTAGAGGCTGTCCTGTGGACATTGCCAGTATCTGCGCGCGGCACACTCGCTCAAGTTTGTACATTCGACGATAGGCCTGCGCAATGCTGTCACCAGTAACAACGATACCGTGGTTCTTCATAAACAAGATTGATTTACCCCCTAGGCAGGCCGCGAGACGCTCACCTTCCTCCACACTACAGGCAAGGCCCTGATAATCGTCGTCGTAGGCGATCTGGTCGTAAAAAAACGCCGCTGTTTGGGAGGTATAGCGTAAGCGGTTATCTGCCAGCATGTTCAGCGTCAATGCCCAGTTCTGATGGGTATGTAACACCACATTTTTCCCACTCACACGGTGTAACGGCGCATGGATGCATTGTGCGGTGAGCTCGACCACGCCTGCCCCCTCAAGGGTCTCACCCGCTTCATTGAACACAATTAAATCGCTCGCACGTGCCTCTGACCAATGACGGCCAAAGGGCAATACAAAATATTGGTCTGTTCGGCCGGGGACAGCTACAGTGAAATGGTTATCTATGCCCTCGTGAAAGTCATCCAAGACAGCCATGCGCAGGCAGGCAGCGAGATCAACTTTGACCTGTTGGACGCGGTCATCCTTGGCAGTCGCACTCATTTGTTTTTCAGTCATACGCAGTCTCCTTACGGGAGGTTGATCTTGGGTACATGCTAGCTCTCATTCGACGATTTGACGAACGGCTTTTTATGAGATTACAAGCCTAAATAACTTCTCTAATTTTTTGGAACCCTTGGTTTGGTTGCTGGGTACTTTGAAATTTTATGAATGCGATAGTTAGTTTAGTCAGCAAGAGCTGGGAGGCTCTCAATTGTCTGTTTTGGCATTGGCTCACGAGTGCCCCTGCCACTGCTCCCGGAGCCGAGTGATTGAGTTTCTCTTTTATCGAGTTCGCAGAGATCTTATCAACTGGGAGTGATTGTTATTCGACAGTCAGAAAGCATAAATCTTGTTGGTAAGATTGCAGCGTTTTGCGGTGGGCGCTGCCTTGGTAGGGCAGGGGAGACACGCTCGAACCCTGTACCACCCACCAGTAATTAGTTAAGTAAATCAAGCGCTTAGGAGCAATCTTAGGTGCTTTTTTTACGCCCAAAAGTAGTGTGAACACGCTTTACTACTATTGTTATGTTTCCACGCTGGTTTTGTTAGGTTCATGAGGGGCGTCGTTTGAGGCCTTCAATCCAAACAGTCCTAATAAGGAAATGCCTAAATTGCAATACGGAATTCGGCGATTTCCGTCTCGCACGATCTTTGTAGCCATTGCCGTGACTTTAGACCCCAAGTTACAGATGATAGCCCGGAGAACTAGTTAAATGAAATGACTGTTTGTGTAATCGAATCGTTACTAGTTGAAAAGCACGCGAACCAAGCCGAGACAGATGATTGGGAAGAAGAGTAGGGCCAGCATGCGCGCTGCATCCCAAGCCAAGAAGGGGACTAAGCCCTTGTAAGTCTCAGTCATTGGGACGTCTTTGGCTAGGCTGTTGACAACATAGACATTCAGTCCAATCGGTGGTGCGATCAGGCCAAAGCTAACGGTCATCAAGAGCAAAATACCAAACCAAAGCGCCTTTGCTTCGTATGTCAGACCCCATAGGTCGAGGCCCATCACAGCTGGGAAAATCACTGGTAGTGTGAGCAAGAGCATTGACAGCTCGTCCATAACACAACCCAGCAGGATGTAAAGCAGCAAGACCGCACCAACAATGCTCAATGCAGGCAGAGGAAGGGCTGCAACCCATTCGGCGACATGCTTGGGCATCTCCGTGAGAGCCAAGGATGCATTCATCATGTCCGCACCTAGAAAAATCATAAAGACCATGCCGGTGGTCTCCGCTGTTGAGACCAACGATGCACGAATACCTGGTATCTTCAATTCACGTTTTGCGAGACCAGCTAATAGTGTCAAAACTGCCCCCACGCCCGCGCCTTCCGTTGGGGAGAATAGGCCGCCGTAGATGCCGCCGAAGACGATTATGAAGATCAGGCTGATGGGCCAAATTGACCACAAAGCACTACCGCGTTCTTGCCAGTTTAGACGCACACTCTGCGGTGCCTGCTCAGGCTTTGCTCGCGCAAAAAGCCATACAACCATTACATAACCGAACATTGCGAGCAATCCAGGGACAATTGCTGCAGCAAATAATTTTGCAATATTCTGCTCTGTCAAAATAGCGTAAACCACAAGCGGGACCGATGGTGGTATGAGGATTCCCAACGTACCGCCACTCGCTAGAGCTGCTGTTGAAAGGCGACCACCATATCCGAGCTTACGCATTTCGGGGTAAGCGACTTGGGTAATTGTGGCTGACGTGGCGACTGAGGAGCCACATACGGCACCAAAAGCACCCGCTGACAACACGGCTGCCATTGCTAGGCCACCGCGCACATGTCCAACAACGGCAGCCGCTGCTCTAAATAGATCCCGACTCAGTCCACCCTGGGACGCAAATTGCCCCATCAACAGGAAAAGCGGAATAACGCTCAGTTCATAAACCGTCAATCGTGCTACCGCGTTGCCCTTCAGAAAGTTGATGGTATTCGCGGTGTCCGTTTGTAACCAATAGCCGACGACGCCCGGGATGAACATGGCAGCAGCAATCGGCACCCGAAGTGCCATGAGTAACAGCATAGCGATGAACAGCATCACACCGAGCTGGGCCCCTGTAGCAGTCATTGCTGGAGCTCCGGTGTGTTGTCCGACACCAAATTTGTTAATCCTTGGAGGATGGCGATGATCGCCGCCAAAGCGAGCCCGGGAGCCAATGACGCGTAAGCCAACCACATGGGTAAGCTCATGATCATTGTGGTTTCGCCAGCTTCGTGTACCGCAATTGCACCGACGCTCGTCCGCCATGCAAGTAGGGCGTAGACTAATGCCAGTAGCAATTGACCGAAAGAGTCGAGTGTTCGAATAGTGTTCGACGACGCCCTTTGCGTGAAGAAGTCCACGATGATGTTCGCCTTTTGAAATTGTGCGTATGGTAGGCACAGTGAGATGCCAAGGGCTATCCCCATTTGCGTGATCTCTACGTCACCCGATATGGGTTGATCGATAAACGCGCGCATCAGCACGCTGATGACCATCAGCAGGGCTACCAGAAGTGCCACGGCTGCGCCCGTAGTGCCAAACAGTGAGCAAACTGGCCCCAAACGCGCAAGTACATCACGCATCCTCGTCTCCCGTACAAGAGGAAGCCCCGCCCGAATGACGGGGCTTGTTTCAACTTTTATTTATCGTATTTCTTAATCATGTCGCGCGCGTCCTGGAGCATTTGCTTACCAGGCAGTCCGCGTTTGTCCATGTCTGTAACCCACTCGTCGTACAACGGGGCAGATGCCTTAATCCAACGATCAGTTTCTTCAGCACTGATCTGAATGAACGTATTGCCCCGGTCTTTTGCAGACTTTTGACCAACCGGCGTGGCTTCATCCCAGTAACGACCGATCGTACGCGAGAGGGCTGCGCCGCTATGCGTATCGATCACTTTTTTCAGATCCGCTGGCAAACTATCGTACTTGGCTTGGTTCATCGCAAAGATGAAACCCGCCGTGAACATGGACGGACGTGAGGGATCGATTTCAGTGTGGTATTTGCTGACTTCCTGCAACTTAAATGATGGAATGATCTCCCAGGCGGTCAAGTAACCGTCGATGGTGCCTTTGGTCATCGCATCGGCGACCGCGGGGATGGGTAAGCCAACTGGTGTTGCGCCTAAACGGGCCAATAGCTTCGAGGACTGGCGACTGGCCGCGCGGATCTTTTGCCCGCGGAAATCCGACATCTTTTGAATGGGCTTGCCCGATGTGCTTACAAAGCCGGGATCGTGTACCCATGTCGCCAGCACCTTTGTTCCCGTGAATTCTTGTTTTCCGTATTTTTGGTAAAAATCCCAAGCGGCTGCCGATGCCATTTCTGCGTTGTTACTCATGAATGGCAGCTCCAGTGCTTCCATGATCGGGAAGCGACCTGGCGTGTAACCGGGGAGAGTTAGAACTACATCGTCCACGCCGTCTTTAACCCGGTCAACGAGTTGTGCAGGTGAGCCGCCACCAGTCATCGCTGGCAGAACCTGGCAACGCATGCGGTTACCTGAGTCTTTTGCAATTGCCTCGCACCAAGGCTCGACCACGCGCTTGTGCCCCATCGCTACTGTTGGCCACATATGGTGGAGCTTCAGCACCACCTCCTGCGCTTGGGCAGAAACCGCACCCAATAGCGTAAGCGCCGCCACAGCGACACGAACCATCTTTACTTTTGAATTCATTCACGTCTCCTCGAGGGGTTAAAAATAAAATTATTGCTGCGGACTGCAGCCAACGCATTATCACTTGCGCGCTGGCCTGTGGTCACCCAAGAGCTTTCATTTGACCCGCGTCATCAATTACGCCAAACTTCGACCGCCTCAGCCAGCCATTGGTTTATACCTTTTTGGCGGTGCCAACCTGTCTCCTGCGCCACACGCCAGCCCTACCGTTGTCCCAAGGCGCTCGGGGGAAATACCTAGTGGTCGGCTTTTCTAGTGGGCGACATTTGGCCAGCAATCGTTGCCTCGGTAGAGGGATTAAATTTACCGCGGTTAACGATCCCTTTTCATCTGCATCAGCACTGGCGACTGGGTGGCGATGTTAGCCTGAACCACCGATAGGACTTTATCGCCTGCAGCTATGACTACGCCTGCGTTTGTTAGGTTTCTAAGGCTACGCTGACCCACGATTCCGGGCTGCGGGTGTCCGTTAAGTGCCAGTTCCTCGTGTTTTTTATTGGTAGTATCTTTCCTCGGTAAAAGTCCAACACCTAAAGGAGACATATGAGAAATTTACAGAACATCGCAATCTCGGCCGTCCTTTCAATCTTTACTATTGCAAGTGCCCAAGCGGAGACACGGGTTTCCATTGGCACAGGTGGCACCGGCGGAGTGTTTTATACGGTAGGCGCAGGTATGGCGGATGTCCTCACTAAAAAGCTGACCGGCGTGACAGCAAACGCTGAAGTCACTGGAGCCTCTGTGGAAAACATAAAACGCGTAGCTGCGGGTGAAATGACCATGGGCTTCTCTAGTGCTTCTACGCTCTATGCTGCAAAGAACGGTCTTCCCCCTTTTAAGAGCAAGATGAACGTGTCAGGCGTAGCCTATTTGTATCCTGCCGTGTTACAAGTCGCAGCCACTAGCAAAAGTAATGCGAAGCAAATTGAAGATTTGAAGGATTTACGTGTAAGCGTGGGGCCACCTGGCTCGAACTCGGCAGTATTGGCCGAGCGCCTGTTGAAAGCAAGTGGCGCATTTAATCCAGGTAACATTCAATTCTTGTCTTACAGTGAGGCAACGAATGCGATGAAAAACGGTAACTTAGATGCATCGTTCGTCCTAGCTGGAGTGCCGGCGGGTGCCCTTGTTGAGTTGACAAGTACGACAGGCGCTAAGTTGGTTGGTGTAACCCCAGAAAAAGCAAAAGTTTTAATAGCTGAATTTCCATATTACCGACTGGTGGAAATTCGAGGCGGAGCCTACAAAGGGAACGATGCCGCCGTGAAAGCTATTGGTGACCCCGCCGTGTTGTTTACCGCGGCTGATGCAGACCAAAACTTGATATTTAACGTAACAAAAACCTTGTTTGACAACTTGGCCGATGTCGCTGCAGTTCATCCTGCTGCTAAGCTCATTAGCAAAGACCTAGCGCCAGATACACCTATTGATTTGCATCCAGGAGCTGATAAGTATTTCAAAGGAAAGTGAAAGTAAGGTGAGCAAGAGAGGGCTGTTTGACAGCCCTTTCTTTTAAGTACACATATGGAAAATACAGAAGCAGCCACTACTATCCAATGGACCAAGGTCCTCACATTGGTCATCGGTCTTCTTTGCTCTACGTTAATCATCTATAACGCGTATTGGGGGGGGTGGACTGCTCTGCTCCTTAGATCTGCCTTTTTCTCATTGATTGCCTGTGCAGGCTTTATCGTTGCGATTCAACGTTGCAAAGTAAGTTGGCTCCGTTTCGCCTACTTCGTTTTTGCCCTTCTTGCGGTTTGTGCAGGTCCCTACCTGTACGTGAATTACCTTGACATTGTCATGGGCGGCGCCATCGCAGAGTCTCTGGACGTCCAGTTGTTCGTCATTACTGTCCTTTGTACGCTCGTTTTAGTAAAAATTTATGTTGGCTGGACGATGCTTATCATGGCAGTTGTTGCATTGCTTTATGCACTGTTCGGTAATCTCATACCAGGTAGTTACGGTCATTCTGGGTACGCGCTGAGTCGACTATCGTCTAATTTGTTTTTGCGAACGGAAGGGATATATGGCCTTCCAATGGGTGTCGCTGCGGAATATATTTTTCTCTTTTCATTACTCGGCGCGTTACTGCTGAAAACTGGACTGGGTAAAGTTTTTGTAGATATCGC
>Ga0255779_1007056_pt1 | contig 10007 bp, 9 predicted proteins | sample 011ome_21_FD_179977 | JGI IMG/M metagenome (GOLD analysis project Ga0255779, IMG submission 179977) | Coastal salt marsh microbial communities from the Groves Creek Marsh, Skidaway Island, Georgia - 011508AT metaG (version 2) | ecosystem: Environmental > Aquatic > Marine > Intertidal zone > Salt...
CAAATCCGCGCTTTAGAAAGCGCGCCACAACAGATCAGACAATCTGGCTTATACGGAAAGGTAAAGCGATGCGAGTTTATTACGACCGGGATGCGGATATCAATCTTATCAAGGACAAGAAGGTTGCAATCATCGGCTATGGCAGCCAGGGGCACGCCCATGCAAACAACCTGAATGATTCCGGCGTCAAGGAAGTCGTTGTCGGTCTGCGTGAGGGATCTTCGAGCGTCGCCAAGGCTGAAAATGCCGGCCTCAAAGTGATGACGCCAGCGGCCGCGGCAGCCTGGGCGGATGTCACGATGATCCTGACGCCTGACGAACTCCAGTCCGACCTGTATGCCACGGACCTTCGCGACAACCTGAAAAAAGGTTCCGCCCTGGCTTTCGCACATGGCCTTGCCGTTCATTTCCAGCTGATTGAGCCGCGCCCCGACCTTGACGTTTTCATGGTCGCGCCGAAAGGCCCCGGTCATACGGTCCGCGGCGAATTCGTCGGCGGCGGCGGGGTTCCCTGCCTGATCGCGGTGGCGCAGGACGCATCCGGCAACGCGATGGAAATCGGCCTGTCCTATGCGTCGGCAATCGGCGGTGGCCGCTCCGGCGTTATCGAGACCACCTTCCGCGAGGAATGCGAAACCGATCTGTTCGGCGAACAGGCGGTTCTGTGTGGCGGTTTGACATCGCTGATCACGGCCGGTTTCGAAACACTTGTTGAAGCAGGCTATGCGCCGGAAATGGCCTATTTCGAGTGCCTGCACGAAGTTAAGCTGATCGTCGACCTGATCTATGAAGGCGGTATCGCCAACATGCGCTATTCGATCTCGAATACCGCGGAATACGGCGATCTGACCCGGGGCCCGCGCCTTATTGACGAGAACGTCAAAGACGAAATGCGCAAGATCCTCAAGGAAATCCAGACCGGCCAGTTCGCCCGCGACTGGGTGCTTGAAAACAAGGCGGGCGCGCCGAGCTTCAAGGCCATGCGCCGTCACGGCGAAGAGCATCCGATTGAAGAGGTTGGCGGCAAACTGCGCGACATGATGCCCTGGATCAAAGAGCGGGCGCTGGTCGACAAATCCAAGAACTAGGACTGACACGGTCTGGTTCCGGGACAGGTTCTGATTCCCGAATCCGGCGGCTATCCGGCAGGATAGCGTACCGGATTCGGTGAAAACCGCTTGTTTTTCTCTATAAAACCGTTGCACTCACGAATAAAAACGGCGTAGTAATAATTCGTTAACCCAAATTGTTAACAGTCGTCATGCATTAAAGGCGCTATCCGGTGTCCCATATGCTGAAAACTGGTTTTGGGGTCCGCTTTTTTTGAGCGATAGAGATGGTAACGGCAAGAAGCAACGACTCACGGGCGATCGCCCCTGCGGACGTATTCCGCGGGACGGAATACCTGCGTGCGCCGTTTGCGCTTCGGCTATTGCTTTGCGTTGGTGATGGGGCTCTTCGACTTAGGTGCCCCTGAATACGATTGCGCCAAGAGCGCGACTGTTCAGGGGAAGTATTTCTTTAAGCCTGAGTCAACGTACATAGAGACACAAGGAGCTCACCGATGAGCGTCAACACCGATTCCAACCGTATAATTATCTTCGATACCACCCTGCGCGACGGCGAACAGTCGCCCGGCGCGTCCATGAATCTCGACGAAAAGCTGCGGATCGCAGAAACGCTTGAAGTGATGGGCGTCGACGTGATCGAAGCCGGGTTTCCCATTGCATCGAACGGCGATTTCGAAGCTGTCAACGAGATCGCCAAGCTGGTCAGGGAGGCGTCGGTATGCGGCCTCGCACGGTCGGCAAAAGGAGATATCGAGCGCGCGGCGGAAGCACTGAAGCCGGCGGCGCGTCCGCGAATTCACACCTTCATCGCGACCAGCCCGCTGCACATGAAATATAAACTGCAGATGGAACCCGATGCTGTTTATCAGCAGGTCATCGACAGCGTCAGTCACGCCCGCAATTTCACCGACGATGTCGACTGGTCGCCGGAAGACGGCACGCGTACCGACCATGATTTTCTGTGCCGCTGCGTTGAAGCGGCGATCAAGTCGGGCGCAAACTGTATCAACCTGCCGGATACGGTCGGCTATGCCGTGCCCGAGGAATTCGGCGGGCTTATCCGTATGCTGATCGAGCGCGTGCCCAACAGCGACAAGGCCGTCTTCTCGACCCATTGCCACAACGACCTGGGATTGGCGGTCGCCAACTCACTGGCCGGTGTCGAAGCGGGGGCCCGTCAGGTCGAATGCACGATCAACGGTCTCGGCGAACGGGCAGGCAATGCCGCGCTCGAGGAAATCGTGATGGCGTTACGCACGCGCCAGGACATATTGCCCTACACCACCAACGTGAAGACCGAGATGATCACCAAGGCATCCCGCCTGGTATCGACCATCACCGGGTTCACGGTGCAGCCGAACAAGGCGATTGTCGGGGCGAATGCCTTCGCGCATGAATCCGGCATTCATCAGGACGGTATGCTGAAGAATGCGAGCACGTACGAGATCATGACACCGGCTTCGGTCGGGCTGTCCGAATCAAAGCTCGTCATGGGCAAGCTGTCCGGCCGTGCCGCGTTCAAGGAAAAGCTCAGCGAGCTGGGTTATAACCTGGGCGACAATGCCTTTCAGGACGCCTTTCGCCGGTTCAAGGCGCTGGCGGACAAGAAACGCGAAATTTTCGATGAAGATATTGTTGCCCTCGTGGATGACGAAATCGTGCGCGGCAATGACCGTATCCGTTTCGTCTCGCTGCAGGTCGTCTGCGGATCCGAAGGCCCGCAGACGGCGGACCTGAAGATTGAAGTGGATGGCGAAGCGCGGCAGATGACGGCGACGGGCGATGGCCCGGTAGATGCCACGTTCAACGCCATCAAGGAACTGACCGGCTACAACGCGCGCCTGCAGCTTTATCAGGTGCACGCTGTAACCCAGGGAACGGACGCGCAGGCGGAAGTGACCGTGCGATTGGAAGAAGGCGGCAAGACCGTGAACGGTCAGGGCGCCGATACCGATACGCTGGTTGCATCGGCCCGCGCTTATATGAATGCGCTCAACAAGCTGCTGGTAAAAAGGGAAAAGACAGCCCCCAGTGCGATGAGCGCGTGAAACAGGATTGGCGCCGGCCGGGGTAGGACTTTCCGCGCCGGCGTCGATTGATCGTTTGAACGATGAATAATGTGAGGTTGCATGTTCTCTAAACTACTTGGCGTTTTGTCCGCAGACATGGCCATCGACCTGGGTACCGCGAATACCCTGGTCTATGTGAAAGGTCGCGGGATCGTGCTGAACGAGCCGTCTGTTGTGGCGATCGCGAACGTCAAGGGCCGAAAACAGGTTCTTGCCGTCGGTGACGAGGCGAAGATGATGCTGGGTCGCACGCCCGGCAATATCGAGGCAATCCGTCCGCTCCGCGATGGGGTGATCGCCGATTTCGAAATCGCCGAAGAAATGATCAAGCACTTCATTCGCAAGGTGCACAATCGGCGGAGCTTCGCCAGTCCGCAGGTGATCGTGTGCGTCCCGTCGGGGTCGACCGCAGTTGAACGTCGCGCAATTCAGGAATCCGCTGAAAGCGCCGGCGCCCGCCGTGTCTTCCTGATCGAGGAGCCAATGGCGGCCGCGATCGGCGCCGGGCTGCCCGTGACGGAGCCGACCGGTTCCATGGTCGTTGATATTGGCGGTGGGACGACCGAGGTTGCCGTCTTGTCTCTTGGCGGCATCGTTTATTCGCGGTCGGTCCGCGTCGGCGGCGACAAGATGGACGAGGCCATTATCGCCTATATTCGACGCAACCATAACCTGCTGGTCGGTGAAGGCAGCGCCGAGCGGATCAAGAAGGAAATCGGATCCGCCTGCGTGCCGCCGGATGGCGATGGCGGCGTGATGGAGATCAAGGGCCGCGACCTGATGAACGGCGTGCCGAAAGAACTGGTGATCAGCGAGCGCCAGATCGCCGAAAGCCTGGCCGAACCGGTCAGCGCAATCATAGAGGCGGTGAAAGTCGCACTCGAACACACCGCGCCCGAACTCGCGGCGGATATCGTGGATAAGGGCATCGTGCTCACAGGCGGCGGTGCATTGCTCGGGAATATCGATCTTGTGCTCCGGCATGCAACCGGTCTTCCGGTGACGCTTGCGGAGGAGCCGTTGTCCTGCGTTGCGCTGGGAACCGGGCGATGCCTTGAAGAGATGAAAACCCTGCGAAACGTGTTGACGACAATGTATTGATCGTCGCGCGACGTTAACTATTTGTTAACCGATTTGGGCCGATCTTGGTAAGCGGATGCTAAAGGAAATGGCGTGAAACACCGCGCGGAGTCAGTAGCGAAAGTCACAGTGCCCATTCGGGCGCTGCTGAACCGCTTTGCGCTGCTTTTCCTTATTATTGCGGCATTTGCCATCATGCTGCTCGGCAAGGCGGATACGCTTGTCGTTGAACGTGCCCGGTCCAGCGTCGTCGATGTCGTCGCACCGGTGATGGATGCGCTTTCCCGCCCGATTGCCACTGTTTCCGAAGGCGTCGACCGCGTCGAGAATTTCTTCAGCGTCTATTCGGAGAATGCCCAGCTGCGCGAACAGAATGCCCGTCTTCTTGAATGGCAGAGCGCGGCACTCGCCCTCGCAGCCGAGAACTCCACATTTCGCAAAATGCTGAATTTCGTGCCTGAACGGGGCGCTTCTTTTGCCGCTGCGCGCGTTATTGGCGATTCCGGAGGGGTGTTCGTGCGCTCTGTCCTGATCAATGGCGGCATGGTCGACGGGATCCAGAAGGGCGATGCCGTGGTCAACGGTGACGGGTTGATCGGCCGCGTTGCGGAATCCGGCCGCCGGTCAGGCCGCGTGCTGCTGCTGTCGGACCTGAACTCCCGGATTCCCGTCGTCGGCGAAAAAACCCGGGTCCGGGCGATACTTGCCGGCGATAACAGTCCGTTGCCCCGGCTCGATTTCCTGCCCCCGAATGCCCGCCTGGCGGTCGGGGACCGTATCGTGACCTCCGGTCATGGCGGCGTGTTTCCCGCGGGATTGCCCGTCGGACGAATTTCCAGCATTGGCGACGGCGGCGTTCGGGTCGAGCCGTTTGCCGATTTCTACCGGCTGGAGTATGTGCGGATTATTACGGAGTTCCCTGGTGAGGTTGCGGGGCGCATTGTGCCGTCTGCGGCCCGTCCAACGCAGCAGAAATGATCGCGGCTGCCTTCCAGCGTCTGGATCGTTCCGCACGCCAGCTTGCGCCCTTCTTCATAAGTGTCGTGCTAGTCATGCTGTCGGCTTTGCCCGTTTACCTGCCCGGATACGGACAGGTGGCAGTCGATGTCGGGCTTATGACGGTTTTTTACTGGGCGATTTACCGGCCTGATCTTTTCCCCGCCATTGCCGCTTTCGTGCTGGGGCTTTGGGAAGATATCCTCGTCGGCTCGCCGATCGGTCTGCACGCTTTGATTTTGCTTTTGGCGAACTGGGCGATTATTTCGCAGCGTACGTTCTTTCAGGGCAAATCCTTCGGTGTTATCTGGTGGTGTTTCTCGATGGTCGCGATGGCCTCGGGTCTCGCATCCTGGGTAATCGTCTGCGCACTTAACGTGACGCTTATGAGCCCGGTGCCTGTCCTGTTCCAGTCCGTTCTGACCATCGGGGTCTTTCCCTTCATGGCGTGGCTGCTGGCCCGGGCCCAGCATGCAATTATCAGGCCGCTGGATGTATAAGGATTCGACCCGCTTCAAGTCGTTCTCGCGCCGGGTGGCTTTCCTGGGCGGCGGCAAGGTTCTGCTGCTCAGCCTGCTGGCGGGGCGGATGTATCAGCTCCAGGTTATCGAATCCGACAAATACAAGACCTTGGCCGACGAGAACCGGATCAATCTGCGCTTGTTGCCGCCGCCGCGCGGCACCATCGTTGACCGATACGGTCGGGCCCTTGCCGTTAACCAGGAAAATTACCGGGTCACGCTGGTCGCCGAGCAGGTCAACGATATCAACACGATGCTCGACACCCTGTCAGGGATCATCTCGCTGGAGGATTACGAACGCCATCGTATTCTGCGCGAAGTGCGCCGGCGGCGGGGATTTGTGCCGGTAACCGTCCGTGAGAATCTCGATTGGCGGGACGTATCGCGGATAGAGGTCAACGCTCCCGACCTGCCCGGTCTTTCGATCGAGGTAGGGCAGAGCCGGCAGTACCCGTTCGCCGAGGATTTTGCCCACGTCCTTGGCTATGTTTCGGCGGTTTCCGAAAAGGAAGCGACGGGCGACCCGCTTCTCGAACTCCCCGGTTTCAAAGTCGGCAAGAATGGTGTCGAGCGGGTGTTCGATCTTGATCTCCGCGGAAAGGCCGGCAACACCCAGGTAGAGGTAAACGCCGTCGGCCGGGTGATCCGCGAACTGTCGCGCCAGGAAGGTCAGCCCGGCGCGGACCTGCGCCTGACGATCGATCGGGATCTCCAGAAACTGGCGGCAGATCGCCTGAAGGAGGAAAAAAGCGCCTCTGCCGTTGTTATGGATATACATAATGGCGACGTGCTCGCCTTGTCTTCGGTTCCAGGCTACGACCCGAACGAATTCGTCACCGGGCTTTCCACGAAGACATGGCGCCGGCTGATCAACGATCCCTATGCGCCGTTGACCAACAAGGCGATATCGGGGCTCTACGCACCGGGGTCGACATTCAAGATGGTGGTGGCGCTTGCCGCGCTCGAGGCGCGTATCGTGGCGCCCGATCATCAGGTCTTCTGCCGTGGCCACACGCAACTCGGCAATGCGCGGTTTCATTGCTGGAAACGCCACGGTCACGGCTGGCAGGACATGTACGATGCACATCAGAACTCCTGCGACGTTTATTTTTACGATATCGCCAAACGGATCGGTATAGACCGGATCGCCGAGATGGCGACACGCTTCGGACTGGGCGACAAAACCGGGATAGACCTGCCGTCGGAAAAAGGCGGCGTCATCCCGACACGGGCGTGGAAGAAGGCGTTGATCGGCACGGCGTGGCAACAGGGAGAAACGCTTATCTCCGGTATCGGGCAGGGCTTTATCCTGACGACGCCCCTGCAGCTTGCGATCATGACCGCGCGTATCGCGAATGGCGGCAAGGCGGTTGTGCCGCGGCTCATCCGGCCCGCCGACACGGACGGCAAGGAGGAGGAGCCGGTTTTCAAGGATCTCGGTATTTCCAAACGCGCGCTTGACGTTGTGCGCGAGGGGATGAACCGGGTAACGAACGTGCAGCGCGGCACCGCCTATCGGGCACGGATATCCGAGGAAGGCATGGAAATGTCCGGAAAAACCGGCACTGCCCAGGTGCGCCGGATCAGCAAGGCGGAGCGCGATACCCGGGTACTCAAAAACCACGAGCGACCCTGGCGCGAGCGCGACCATGCCCTGTTCGTCGGCTATGCGCCGTCCAACAATCCCCGCTATGCGGTTTCCGTCGTCGTCGAGCACGGCGGCGGTGGTTCGACCGTGGCGGCCCCGATCGCGCGCGATCTGCTGCTGGCAACCCAGCGACGCGATCCGGCCAATCGCAGCGTTGCGCCCGCGGCCGCCAAGGCGCCGGCGAAAAGCGAGGAGATCTGAGCATGTCCATGCACGGATTTGCGCCGTCTCAACGCCTCAGCCTGGGGCGCAAGTTTCTGCAGATCAACTGGGGGCTGGTCCTCCTGATCACCGCGACCGCGGCGGTCGGGATCGCCATGCTGTATTCGGCGGCGAACGGTTCCTGGAATCCCTGGGCAACCCGCCAGATTGCGCGGTATGGCGTCGGGCTGGTGATCCTGATCACCGTTGCCCTGGTCGATATCCGGTTCTGGTATCGCTACGCCTATCTGATTTACGGCGTTCTTCTGGTAATGCTCGTCGCGGTCGAGGTCGTGGGCTCGGTCGGGATGGGTGCGCAGCGCTGGATCAACCTCGGTGTAATCAGGCTTCAGCCGTCCGAACTGATGAAGGTCGGTATCGCCCTGGCGCTGGCACGCTATTTTCATGGCGTGTCCGCCGAGGACATCCGGCGTATTCCCTATCTTCTCGCGCCGCTGCTGATGATTGGCGCCCCCTCGGCGCTCGTCCTCAAGCAACCCGATCTGGGCACGGCCCTGTTCATTATCATGACCGGCGGCGCGGTGTTTTTTGTGGCTGGCGTGCGGCTATGGAAGTTCGGCGTGGTCCTTGCCGCGGCGGGTGCCGCCGTGCCGATCGTCTGGAGCATGCTGCGTCCCTATCAGCAGAAACGCATCTTTACATTCCTTGACCCCGAGACGGATCCGCTGGGGGCCGGCTATCACATCCTGCAGTCGAAGATCGCCCTCGGATCGGGCGGGCTGTTCGGCAAGGGGTTCATGCAGGGCTCGCAGAGCCACCTGAATTTCCTGCCCGAAAAGCAGACGGACTTCATCTTCACCATGCTGGCGGAGGAATTCGGCATGGTCGGCGGGCTGGTCCTGCTGGGGCTGTACATGCTGATCATGGTGTACGGTTTTGCCATCAGCCTGCGGTCGCGCACGCATTTCGGCCGCCTGCTGGCGATGGGGATTACCAGCATGCTGTTCCTGTATGTGTTCATCAATATCGCCATGGTCATGGGGCTGATCCCGGTTGTCGGCGTGCCGCTGCCGCTGATCTCTTACGGCGGTACCGCGATGCTGACCCTGATGATCGGGATGGGCTTCCTGATCTGCACGTATATTCACCGCGACGTCACCATATCCCGGCACGGCGCCGGCGGCGACGGATAGGCGCATTTATGGGCTGCCGCGCCTATCGACAAATTTAAGGCGCTCTGGTATCAGTCTCGCCGCTTGAGGGCGATTAGCTCAGTTGGTAGAGCAGCTGACTCTTAATCAGCGGGTCGACAGTTCGAGCCTGTCATCGCCCACCAAGTTTTTCAAGGGGTTAGCGGTTTTTCGCTAACCCCTTATTCTTGTCTGGTAGCCACCTGGTAGCCACGGGAACGAAAGTCAGATCATTGTTTCGTCCTTGGCGCGTTGGCCAAAGCCGTCACCGCATCAAGGTACGACTGACCGGAATCGTCGACTGACACTCGCCGCTTTTCGACAAGTAACCCACCTAGCTTCGCCAGCCCCATGCAGGCTGAGACAGCAGCGCTGTGCTGACCAGCCTCCATCGCCGCCGTGATAGATGCACGTAAGGCAGCTGCAACCTCGCCAAACGTGACCTCATTATCAGTCGCTAGGTCGGCCTTTAACTGGGTAACCCTAGCCGCAATCCCACCGTGTTTTAAAAGTTCGCTAGCGCGTGAGTGGATTGTGTCGCGCTTCATGTTTTTGGCGTTGTAGGCGCGCCGGTACGCCTCAGAAGCATTGCCGGTGCCAACGTATTCGACGGCAAAGGCCTCCTGCTTGGGCGTTAGTGCGTGATTGATAGAAATTGCCATGTGAGGGAGTTCTAATGCCAAATAGATTATTGTTACATTATAACACAATTGTGCATACCGAATTGCTTGCGCTGACCTGCCCCCCTTACCAGATTAATGAGTCAGACCTCATGAGACGTGCCATCGTGGAGTTCGTCACTCACATCCAACAGAACCCCAATCAGACCTCTCGTCATATGTTTCTCTGAAATAGGAATGCCACCTCTGTGTGCTATTATGAAGATCCAACCCCAACTGAGCATGGACTACAAAAATGGATATTCATCTGATCGTTAAATTGAAGTCATCTTATGAGGCATGGCACGAACTATTCGTGAACGATGCTGAGAACCGCTCGAAGATTTGCGATGAAAGTCGGACACTTTTCGGCAAGGCAAATGACGCTACCGCACTGGTGACATTGTTCGACGTCGATATGGCGGCAATGGGTGCAATGATGGCAGATCCAGAGTTCCAAAAATTGACCGAAGATTATGTTGTCGAGCATATCCCGTATTCAATTACGCCTCTCGCACCTCCTGCGTAATTCATCTTTTCAGTCATTCTGATTATCCCTCGGACATCCCTCGGATATGACACCGATAAAGACCTCTCAGACACCATGCTGAG
>Ga0255779_1007072_pt1 | contig 9995 bp, 13 predicted proteins | sample 011ome_21_FD_179977 | JGI IMG/M metagenome (GOLD analysis project Ga0255779, IMG submission 179977) | Coastal salt marsh microbial communities from the Groves Creek Marsh, Skidaway Island, Georgia - 011508AT metaG (version 2) | ecosystem: Environmental > Aquatic > Marine > Intertidal zone > Salt...
TAGGGAAGTGACGCCGCCGCCAGAATTTCGCCGGAATGAATATCAAGAATGACGCCAGCACCGCCAATCGCCTCAAATAAGTCAATCTGCTTCTGGATTTCATGGCTGATAATGGTTTGCAGGCCAAGATCAAGGCTGAGCGTCACATCCTGTCCGTTCGCCAGTTCGGTGTTCAACGCTTTTTCAATGCCGGCAATGCCATTATGGTCGGTGTCGACAAAGCCCAGAACATGCGCCGCTGTCTGGCCGCGCGGGTAAATCCGCGTCATGCCCTTGGCAAAATACACACCGGGGATGCCAAGCTGTAAAATCGCTGCATGTTGTTTCGGTGATAATTGACGGTCAAGCTCGACATATTTGGTTTTTTTGCCAAGCAGATTGCGTAAATCAGCGATGCTACGATGCGGCAGGATAGGTGCCAGACGGGCGGCGGCCGCGTCGATATTCATGATTTCGGTGGGGTTGGCATGCAGCACAGTGATTGGCAGATTGCCCGCCAGTAACCGGCCGTTACGATCCAATATACGGCCACGCATTGGCGCTGCGGCCTGCCCATGCACGGCAAGGCGCAGATTGCTGTTTGCCTCAGCCAATCCAACGATGCGGGTGCCGATTGTGCCAATAATGGCAATCGCAATAAATCCGCACAGCACCAGCCGAATTTCGGCAATGCGCCGCGATTGCGCCGGGTCAGGGCGGGCTGGCAAAACCAGATCACGCAATTTTGTTAGCAATTCTCGCATGATACCCTATCTGTAGGTTGAGAATCATCTGCTTGACGCATGGGGATGGCTTCCAGCGGCAGAATGCGGTCGCGGCTGATCGGTTGCATGTCAAGCAGGCTGGCGGACAGCGTCAGCACCCGGTCGGGGCGGGACAAAAATGCCCATTCGGCCTCTAACACGGCGATATCACGCTGGGTTGTCGCAATGTTTGACTGCAAGCGCCTAAGTTCGGTTTGCCGTTCATCAATGCCGGTCTTGATCTGATATAATGTGGTGCCAAGTGCCGCCAAAACTACAGCGGTTAAAATGATTATCCGCATGCGATGCTCTCCCGGTTCATGGTGTCATAGGTTGGTGCGACCGTACGGCGTGCAATCCGCAGCTTTGCTGAGCGGGCGCGGCTATTGGCGCGGCTTTCATCGGCGCTCGGCAAAATCGCTTTGCGGGCAATGAGATCAAAGCTGGGCGCTGTGTCGTTGGCGACCGGACGGTGACGCGACGGGCGCGCCGCGTGCTGGCTACGTTTTGTCAAAAACCGTTTCACGATGCGGTCTTCGAGCGAATGAAATGAGACAACAGCCAGAATACCGTCCGGGTTGAGCAATGATTCAACCGCGGCAAGTCCGGCCGCAAGCTCGTCAAGTTCACGATTTACATAAATGCGTAACGCCTGAAAACTGCGCGTTGCCGGATCGATCTGCCCGGGCTTTTTTGATGGCGTCACCGAATAGATAATATTGGCAAGCTGTGTGGTTGAGGTGATGGGCGTGGTTTCACGCGCTGTGACAATGGCGCGGGCAATGCGGCGTGAGGCTTTTTCCTCGCCATATTCCCATAAAATCTGTGCCAGATCGCTGGCGTCGCTTTGCATCACAATATCGGCGGCGCTGGCACCGGATTTTGACATGCGCATATCGAGCGGCCCGTCAAAACGAAAGGAAAACCCGCGATCGGCCTGATCGAGCTGGGTCGAACAGACGCCGAGATCAAAGGCTGCACCGTCCAGCTTTTCCGGCGCGCCACCGCGCAGCATTTCCGGCCCGGCTGGCAAATTTTTGATCAGGCTGGACATATCTGAAAAACAGCCCTCGACCAGCACAAAGCGGCCGGCAAATTCCTGCTGCATGGCAAGGCCGCGCCGGATCGCGTCGGGGTCACGGTCAATCGCCACCACACAGCAATCAGCCCGCTCGAGCAGAGCCCGGCTATAGCCGCCATTACCAAATGTGGCATCAAGGTAAAAATGACCGTCCGTTGGCCCAAGCGCTTCCACCACCTCTTGCAACAGGACCGAATGATGGAGCATGTCAGAATGCATTATCGATCCCCGCTCTCAACAGCCGGGCGCGTCGCCCCCCGACCAAGACGCAGGCTTGGTAACCCATCAGTTTTGGCCCGTGCCCGCGCATCAGCCTCGCGATTTCGATAGCGATCAGGCAGCCAGATCTGAAAAGACCGGCCAATGCCAGCATACAGCGCGGTATCATCAAGCTCGGCAAATTCGATAAAATCGGCGCTCAGCATGATCCGCCCTTCGGCGTCCAGCTTCATCTCTTGTGCGCTCGATAACATGGTTTGCAGGGTTGCCACTTCGCTCGACAGACTGTCCATGCTGTCAATGGCGTCAACAATCTGCTCAATGCGTTCGGCGCCACACCCCTCAAGACAGGGTTCAGTCAGCGATTTGAACAGGAATAACGGGTCACGCCGTCGTTCCAGCACAGCGCGGAAAGGGGCCGGCACGGAAAGGCGCCCTTTCTTATCGATGCGATTTTCAAATGTGGATAAAAACAATTCCACGTTACCTCAAGCCCCTCATTCATGTGCCGTGCCGGCCAATCCGAGCCTTGGTTGCCAAAACCGCCCGGGTCTCTCCAATGCGCCACAGATGGCCAGTGAAGAGGTCCCAATCCTGATCTGGTTTGTCGGGTTTTGACCTGGGAGATGGCCGCGAACCGCAACAAATCCTAAATTGGGATATTATGGGATAACATGGGATTTTATGGCCGTCAATGGGTTTTACCCTTTTCTTCATGGGAAAATGTAATCTTTTCAATATGTTAATATTAGAAATAAACAATGATATATAACCCACTGAATAACCGCATATTTTGCATTTTTGTTCTATTTTTGTTCTGAATTTAAAGATGCAGGCTGGGGGAACGCACGGTTTTTGCTGGCTTGACGTTTTTTCACGACGACCGATAGGATTTTTATTTTCAGTTACATTGTTTCGTTTGGAAAGCCAGCTTTGCGCCACTGTGGCCTATGCCGTTTTAGGCTGTGCCATTGTTGTATGTGCCGTTTTGGTATGTGCCATTGTGGTATGTGCCACTGGTGCGGACAAAGCGACCGACTAATGGAGGGGACAATCACCTGGCGTCGGCATGATACCTATCCGTCACACGCGGCGTATCTGGCTGCAATTATTTTGTCAATTGTCTTTGTCATGGTCGCGCTGTTGCGGACTGGGTTGGCTGCCCCGACGGCGTGGCAGGCGATTGAGGAGAGCCGACATGTGCCTGCCGCTTATCAGGCCTTGCCGCGGGTCTGACCATGCCGCGGGTCTGACCATGGCTCCGCAGCCGGCGCCTAAATTTTGCGCCTTTTTTCCCCGGGCGACGTCATCGCACGGCTTACGAAAAACGTGCAAAAAACGGGCGAAAACGGGCGAAAAAAATGTCAGATGACCTGTAAGCCGGGTTCTGTAACAGCTGCGATCGCAGCCGATGACGGCTATTCATCTAGGATGGCTGTTACCAGCCATCTCAAGCAACCTACCCGAACATGATGCAGGGTCGCATCTGGAACGGCAATGCCGTGCCTTATGTTCCTATCTGGTCTTGCTCCGGGTGGGGTTTACCATGCCCGTTCTGTTGCCAGTTCGGCGGTGCGCTCTTACCGCACCTTTTCACCCTTGCCCTGCATAGCGGGCGGTTTGTTTTCTGTGGCACTTTCCCTAGAGTTGCCCCCGCCGGACGTTATCCGGCACCCTGACCCTGTGGAGCCCGGACTTTCCTCTCCTTGTGCAAAAAGCACAAGCAGCAGCCATCCGGTCATCTGACATCGGCGGTTATACGCCCGCCGGTCGGTTGCGGTCAAGCAAAGGCGATATGAGGTATGTTTGGATGCGGGGCATCATAGGATGCTGGCTAGGTTTTTTCCGCGCGCGACACAGCCTCAGCTTTTTCCGCGGCGACAAGCCAGGATTCCTCTTTCTCGGCTTTTTCTGCCTGTAATGCTGTCAGCGCATCGGCCAGTTTGTTGAACCGGTCTGGGTCAAGGGCGAATAAATCGGGGGCTGCCAGCGCTGTTTCGATAGTGGCGATTTCTGTATCCAGATCGGCAAGCAATCCGGGAACAGTATCGAGGATATGCTGGTCTTTAAAGCTGAGCCGTGGTTGCCGGTTTGTCTTTGGTTTGTCGCCGGCAGATGGTTTTTTTGCAGATTTGCCCGGCCGTGATGTATCAGCCTGCCGTGCGGCGATGGCCTGTCGGCGTGCCAGATAGTCGGAATAGCCGCCAGCATGCGCAACAATTTTTGCATCGCCCTCAAATGCCAGCACCGCGGTCACCGTCCGGTCGAGGAAATCGCGGTCATGGCTGACAATCAAAACCGTGCCATCATAGTCGGCGATGACTTCCTGTAAAAGTTCCAGCGTTTCCAGATCAAGGTCATTTGTTGGCTCGTCAAGAACCAGAAAATTATGGCTTTGCGCGAAAAGTTTGGCTAGTAACAGCCGGTTCTGTTCACCGCCAGACAGGGTCGAGACACGCTGTGTCATTTTTGCATCATCAAACATAAAATCGCGCAGATAGCTGGTGACATGTCTGGTTTGTCCGGCCACTTCGATCATATCGCTGCCACCCGAGCTTAAAATGCTCCAGGGTGACGCATCGCGATCGAGGGATTCGCGGCGCTGGTCAAAATACGCCGGATTCAGCCCAAACCCCTGTCTGATACGTCCGGAGTCAGGTGCGTTCACTCCCAACAACAGCCGCACCAATGTCGATTTGCCAATGCCATTCGGGCCGACAATGCCGATACGGTCACCGCGCCGGATCAACAGATTGAAATGCAGCAGCAAATTGCGCGTGGTTGCGCCATCCGGCACCGCTGTGCTGAGGTCAATGGCTTCCAGAACAAGCTGTCCGCCGCCATCCGCCGGCCCGGTTTCCATGCGCATGCTGCGCTGGGTGATGCCACCGGCTTTTGCACGCTCGCCGCGCAGCCGATCGAGATCGCGCAGCCGTCCCTGATTGCGCTTGCGCCGCGCCGAAATACCTTCACGTGACCATTTGGTTTCGGCGGCGATCTGTCGATCCAGCTTGTGCAGGCTCACCGCTTCATCGGCGAGAATGCCGTCAGACCAGCTTTCAAATTCGTCAAAATGCCCATCACGGCGGCGCAGCTTGCCGCCATGCAGCCAGATAATGCCGGTGCCCAGATTGCGCAGGAACGCCCGGTCATGGCTGACCACCAACAACGCGCCTTTATGTTGGCGCAACATATCTTCCATCCATTCAATGGTGGGTAGATCCATATGGTTGGTGGGTTCGTCTAGCAGCAGGATATCGGGCTGTGTATACAGCGCTCTGGCAAGTGAAACGCGGCGCGCCTCGCCACCAGACAGCCCGTCACTCATGCGCTGGGGATCAAGCCCCATGCGCATCAAAATGGCATCGGCCTTATGCGCAATTTTATCGAGATGCGCATCATCGACCCCGGCGGTGACAATGGCGCGCAAACTCATTGATTCGGGGATATGCGGGGCTTGCGGCAGATATGCGATGTTGGCACCGGGTGCCACCCATAAACTGCCTTCATCCATCTCGCCCTGACCGGCAAGCAGTTTCATCAGGCTTGATTTGCCGGCGCCATTGCGCCCGACAAGCGCCAGCCTGTCGCCGGCATGCAGCGCCAGATCAGCGCCCCGCAAAAGCCAGCGATCGCCAAGATTGATGCCGGCGTCGGCGATTGTCAAAAGTGGTGGTGCCATAAACCGACAGCGCTCCCTAAAGGCCTCTTTGCCGGGCCAGCGCATCATAAGCCGCATTAATTTGCGCCAGCCGGTCATTCGCCGCGGCGACAAATTCTTCGGGCATGCCATCGGCAATCAGCCGGTCCGGGTGATGCGTGCGCGCCAGCTCTTTCCAGCGCCGGGTCAGCGCCGCATTGTCAATATCGGCGGAAACGCCCAAAATCTCATAGGCCGAGGGGCCGCTGCTGCGATGAATGGCCAGCAAACGGTCAAATTCAGCATCGTCAAATCCAAAAATGCTGGCAACAATATGCAGGTAGTTCTGTTCAGGTGGGGTGATATCGCCGTCCGATTTGGCGATGTGAAACAGTAAATCGAGCAATTGTTCCAGAATGGGTGCCTTTGCGACAAACAGATGTGCGACCTGGTTGGCGTATTCTTCGAATCCGGCCGGGGTTTGCCGCGCCAGATCCCAAAATCTGCCAACCTGTTTCACTTCGCTTGCCGGAATGTGAACACGCTGGCGAAAAGCGGCAATCTCGTCACGGCTGACAATGCCATCGGCCTTGGCCATTTTTGCTGATAGCGCGATTACCGCGACGGTAAAGGCAACGCGTTTGGTGGCCTGAGAGTCGCCGCTGGGTGAACCGCTTTCTTTACCACTGCTGGCTGGGATCATGCGTTTTTCCACGGCATGACCGGCCACCGCACCAAGCAGACCCCCGATCGGCCCACCAAGTGCAAATCCGGCTGTGCCGCCGATGATGATGCCCCAAATACTCATGCGCTTTTCTAGCTGGGGTTTGCAGGTAAAGGCAAGCCTTTGACGCCGGATAAATGAGAATGCGCTAAAATTGGACTGGCATTTGTTGGCCGGCGGTTTTATGGTGTCGGGCATGACCCAAAAACTGCCTGAATTTACCAATAATGACGCTGATAACGCGGCTGATATAGAGATGAATCTGACCGGCATGAAATGTCCGTTACCGGTGTTAAAGGCGCGTCGGCAAATCAACCAGATGGCACCTTCAGCCGTGTTAAAAATCACCGCTGACGATCCGGCGGCGCCACTTGATTTTGAACATTTTTGCGATACCGGTGGGCATCAATTGCTTTCCAGCACCGAACAGGCAGGCATTTTCACATTTGTTATCGCCAAATCGGCCGGCTAGGCTGGGCGTTGCGCCAATAAGCGCCGATGGAAATCCGCTGCCTGTTGCCCTTTCGGGGCGCCATCATAAAGGCCAAGATCCTGACATTTCATAAAAAAGCCGGGGGCTGGCACCTGTTCGCGGTGCCGTGACACCACCCATGCGGCACGCAGTGGTCTGGCCGCGTGATGATCGTCCTCAAGCAGTGTTTCCAGCCAACTGGTCAGCTTGTGGATACGATGCGGTGCCGGAATGCGGGCGGCATCGGCAAGTTCGGCATAGGTGATCAGATGCCCGCCGGCGATGGCCGCGTCTAGCGCGATGCTGGCGCGCAATTGCCATTCTTCTTGCTCTGACGTCATCTGCGTGCTGCTCGTTTGCTCATGTCATTACCCGGGCAAGCTGGCAGGCGGGCGCGGCTTTGGTAAATCGCCTATTGAAGCGCGCCGCATTTCTGCCTAGCTTGGCGTCATGGTGTATATCAGGTCATTTATCTTTAACAGCTTGTTTTATGTTGGCACGGCAATTTTGGTTGTGCTGATGTGGCCGTTATTGCTGTTGCCGCCGGTGCTGGCGCGCCAGATAGCCAGATTTTGGGGATGGCTGGCGCATAAACAGCTCTACAGCGTCGGTATTCGCCAGCGTCTGCATGGCGATAGACAGCTTGACCAACAGGTCATTTACGCGGTGAAACATCAATCAGCATGGGAAACCATCATTTTGAGCTGGCTGCTGCATGCCCCGGCTTTTGTGCTGAAAGTTGAATTGCTGCGGCTGCCGATTATCGGGCTGTTTTTCACCAAAACCGGCTGTATCCCGGTTGACCGTTCGGATGGGATGCGGGCGTTGCGGAAAATGCGCGAGGCGGCGCTTGAACTGGCAGCACAGGGGCGCTCAATGCTGATTTTTCCGCAAGGCACGCGGATTGCGCCCGGTGCCAGCAAACCCTACGAGATTGGCGTGTTTGCGCTGTATGATTCAACCGGTCTGCCGGTGGTGCCGGTGGCGCTGAATTCGGGGCATGTGTGGCCGCGCAATAGCTGGTTAAAATATCCCGGCATTGTCGATGTCTGTTTTCTTGAGCCGATCGCGCCGGGCTTGACGCGAAAGCAATTCATGGCCACCTTAGAACAGCGGATTGAAAGTCAAATGGCCGCGCTCGAAGCACCGCAACAGCACCGCGACCGCGCCCTGACAGAGGAGCCACATCATGGAAGGTAGCCAGCGCCGCCCGGACGCACAGCTGAATGTTTTGGGTGAGCCGCTCACCAGCTGCTCGCATGATCCGCTGACCGGTTTTTTCCGTGATGGCTGTTGCAATACCGGGCCACTTGATCAGGGCATGCATACGGTCTGTGCGATTGTGACTGATGAATTTCTTGAATTTAGCAAGGCGGCGGGTAATGATCTGTCGACACCGCGCCCGGAATTTGGCTTTGTCGGATTAAATGATGGCGATCAATGGTGCCTATGTGCGGCCCGGTGGGAACAGGCACGACAGGCCGGCAAAGCGCCAAAAATTCGGCTCGCAGCGACCAATCAGGCCAGTTTGGCGGTGTGTCGTTTGGATTATTTAAAGATGCATGCGATCGATCTGAATTGATCAGACCGGCATAATAACAGCCGACAATAGGGGGGCGAGGTGATGCTGACGCTTGATGCACGGGTACAACTGACCTGCACCGAAACCGATCAGGTGGCACCGGCAACGATTGTGCGGATTCAAGGCAACCGTGTCGATGTGGTGCTTGATCAGGGCGGCGGCGATATTATCATCAGTATGGTGATGCAAAAGCCGGGGCTGTATGTTGGCAGCCGGTCGGGTCTTGAATTTACCATGCGCACATGATCATGGCGCTGCCACCCGCACAAGATGAGATATCAAGCCGATGAATGAACAGAAATCTGACACCGGGCGTCATGCTGATCAATCAGCCTGGGTCATTTGGGCGGTTTTAGTGGTGATTGCTGTCGCCATTTTGCCATTTGCGGTGCGCAATAGCGAGATCGTCAGGCAGCTTGCCGCCATGTGCGGCTTTACCCTCAACTGATCGTTTTGCGGCGCTTTACCGGTCAGGCCAAAGACGCTGGCATGCGGTATCTGGCAAGGTATTTTTCTACGATAGAGACATAAAGCTGTATTGCCAGAGCGGCGGCCTGTCGATAGGTTGGCGGCTTCAACCGGTTGGCAGGAGGCGAATATGATTATTCTTGATGGTGGGCTAGGCCGCGAATTACAGGCCATGGGGGCACCGTTTCGGCAGCCTGAATGGTCGGCATTGGCGCTGATGGAGGGGCCTGAATTTGTGCGGGCGGCGCATGATGCGTTTTTGCAGGCCGGGGCGGATATTGTCACCACCAACAGCTATGCTGTTGTGCCATTCCATATTGGCGAAGATGTGTTTGCCGCGCGAGCACCCGAATTATTGCGCTTGTCCGGCGAATTGGCGCGGGCAGCCGCCGATGCGGCGGCGCGAGATGTACAGGTCGCGGCCAGTGTGCCGCCAATGTTCGGTTCTTATCAGCCGGATAAATTTGACCCGGACATGGCTGTCGGCATGATGCAGCTGTTCCGTGACCAGTTGATTGACTATGCCGATTTGTTTTTGGCTGAAACACTGGGTTCGGTGGTTGAAGCCGAGTTATTTCTCACCGTATTTAGCCAGACCAAACTGCCGCTATGGCTGTCTGTCACATTAGAGGATGTCGGGGTCGTTGCGGGCCAGCCCAGATTACGATCCGGCGAACCGCTGACAGATATTCTGGCGGTTTGTGACACGATGCGACCGGCGGCTTTGCTGTTCAATTGCAGCCAGCCAGAAGTGATGGAGGATGCCATCCGGTTGGCGCATGCGCATTTTTCCGCAGCTAACCCGGTGCTGATCGGGGTCTATGCGAATGCATTTCCGCTGGCTGATGATAAATATGAAGGCGCGAATGCGGCACTGCATGAATTGCGAACCGACATAACAGCCGAGGCCTATGCCGACTATGCCGAAAGCTGGGCCGCCGCCGGTGCCGGAATCATCGGTGGATGTTGCGGGATTTCACCGGTTCATATTGAATGTCTGAAACAGCGCTTCACGCTGGCATCGACAGGCTGATATGGTAAAAAAAAAGAGAGGCAATCATGCCTC
>Ga0255779_1007073_pt1 | contig 9994 bp, 8 predicted proteins | sample 011ome_21_FD_179977 | JGI IMG/M metagenome (GOLD analysis project Ga0255779, IMG submission 179977) | Coastal salt marsh microbial communities from the Groves Creek Marsh, Skidaway Island, Georgia - 011508AT metaG (version 2) | ecosystem: Environmental > Aquatic > Marine > Intertidal zone > Salt...
ATGAGCATGCCGCTGGATGTATGTTACTTGCAGACCATTTAGAAGCGGCAAATATAGGGATCAAAACAGTTGTGGTTACGGATGGGGGTTACCCCAAGGACCCGTCTGTTTTCAATGATGCAGCGGCAGTGGTGGTGGCTTGTGATGGTGGGGTTCGCCACTTGCTCAATAAAAACCTGAACGAATTTGATGCAGTTATGCGAAGAGGGGTCGGTCTCGCGTGCATTCACTATGGCGTAGAGACAACAAAGGGTCCTGCTGGTGATCACTTTTTAAAATGGATTGGTGGATATTTTGAGCCCTTCTGGTCGGTCAATCCAGTGTGGAACGCCCAATTTAAGCTGTTGCCACACCATCCAATTGCTCGTGGAGTCCAGCCTTTTGAGATGCAGGATGAATGGTATTACCATATGAGGTTTCGTGAGGCGACCTCCGCCATAGGAACGATCACACCTGTTCTTTCTGCACTTCCGCCAGAAAATACGATGAGACGACTGAAACCTGGAGTGGAAAGTCATCCTCATCATGGAAACCCAAGTGTTGCCGAAGCCGTGCTTAAGCGCAAAGAAGCACAGCATGTCGCTTGGGCTTACCAACGTGGTGCTGATTATAATTACGGCAGGGGCTTTGGATTTACCGGTGCACACTTTCATGAAAATTGGGCATCTTTAGATGCTCGTAGATTGGTCCTGAATGCGATTGCTTGGATAGCGAAGGTTGATATCCCCAACGAGGGTGTTCCAAGCCGAGAAGTTACACTGGATGATCTTTTGCAAAACCAGGACTTTCCCAAACCTGAAAATTGGAAAAATAAACAGCAAGTATTGAACAAGATTGCTAAGTTTAGAAAAAAATAGCTCCCTGAATTTGATCACTCTTACTCATACAAAGTGAATAATAAAATACTCTGCGTAGATGATGAGGAAGCGATTCTTCGTGGTTTCAAACTAAATTTGCGCAATAGTTTCGAACTTCACTTTGCTTCAGACGGCAGAGAGGGTTTGGATGTCTTTAAGAGGGAAGGGGGTTTTGCTGTTGTCCTATCCGATATGAGGATGCCCCAGATGAGTGGGTCTGAAATGCTTCAGGAGATTAAGAAAATCGATTCTGAGGTGGTGACTGTATTATTGACGGGACATACCGATTTTGAGTCAGCTATGTCAGCGGTAAATGATGGCAATGTGTTTCGCATGCTTTCGAAACCATGCCCTCCAGCCATCTTAAACAAAACTCTTAAAGATGCACTTGAGCAATACAACTTGGTTGTCAGTAAGAGATTGCTCTTGGATCAAACTTTACGGGGGGCGGTCGATGCCTTGGCTCAGTCCCTCTCAATTTCGCAGCCTCTTTTTTTCGGGCGAGCCCAAAGAGTGAGGCGGTTGGCTAATGAGATTGCCGAACTCACTCAATTGAAAGATTCATGGCGTGTAGGAATCGCAGCAATCTTTTCTCAACTGCCCTATCTTTCCATCCCGCAGCAATTCGTTGATACTGTATACCACAAAAAAGAACTGAATCAGGAATTAAAGGCCTTGGTGCTTGATTTGCCGAAGGAGACCCAAAAGATCTTGGAACTCATTCCTGGGTTGGAAGATATAAAGGAAATTCTTCAAAGGATTGATGTACAGCCTAAGTTTGAAGTGGATGATGGGAGTGGGATTCGTACAACAGCATCCATCCTTCGCCTATGCTTGGATTATGATTTTTACAAGGAGCAAGGGCATTTAGATTCTAGAATTATTGAAACTTTCCGATTGAGAACAGATAGCTACGACCCGAAGGTGGTGGAAGCATTGGCCGAATTTCTACTTGTAGAATCTGGCAGCTTTTCAATTGTTGAAATTAGTACCCAAGACCTTACTGAAGGGATGCGGTTGGAGGAAGATTTACTGCTTGAGGAGTCCATGCTAATTGCATCTGCTGGGGCAGATGTGGACCGGTCACTTTTAAAAATAATCAGAAATTATATTTCTTGCTACACGGATTTTCCTTTTCCCCAAAAAATTAAGGTGAGAAATCCTGTTGCTTAAGATTTAAAACCATAATCGAATAGAGTTTCGATTATGAAGGTAAAGTCTTACATCGGTTTGCTGTCCTCGGGTAGTTTGGGTGGTGCACTTGTGGTGGGACTATTCGGTTGGTGGATGCTTTCGGGCATTAATCAATCCAACCGTGAACTTGAGGAAGAAAGCAGAAATTCTGGTTCCTCTTCCGGAGAATATTTGGATATTCAATCTTTTTTATCTGCGACTCGAGGGTGCTTTGAAGCCTTTGAAATTTATCCCCCAAACTTTTCCGGAATTTATGGAGTAGTACGTGATCGATTGGTCCAAAGCAAAGAAGGATTGAATCTTATCTCTTCCAAATATTCACAAAATTATTCCGAGGATTTTCTGCGTCCCTTTTCTTCAGGGATCAAGGAATTAGAAGATGCAGTAGTAAGGATGGAGAAAGCTGCAGTTCAAAAAACAGGAAATGCAGCTTCAGAAATTCAGTCAGCCAGAAATGCATTTCAAGAGAGCAGGGAAACGCTTTCCAAACTTCTCAACGAGCTTGAATCCGAAGCAGAACAGAGAAAATGGAAATCTCAGGAATCTTTGCAGCAGAAGTTAAATACTCTTCGAGAGGAAGAGTCGGTAAATACTATTTTATTTTTTTTAGCGAGCGGCATGTATTTGGTGCTGGTTGGTATACTCGCTTTCATAACTTACAAAAGCTTTGCCAGTCCCATCCGAAAACTTGAGGCAGCTGCCAAAAATTCGATCGATCGCAATAAGCCTTTTAACTTGAGAGAGTCTGGACCCTATGAGATTCGATCAGTTACCAAACGCCTGCGTGGACTTATCAATGGGTTGGAGTCTAGAGTGAAAAAAAGAACTGCAGCTCTTCAAAAAAGCAATGAAAGGCTACAGCTTGAAATGCAGCAAAGAAAAGAGCTCGAGACTCAACTGGTACATGCTCAGAAAATGGAAGCAGTGGGCCAGTTGGCCTCAGGCATCGCCCATGAGATCAATTCACCGTCTCAATTTGCCAATGACAATATATTGTTTCTCAAGGATGCAACCGATGGTTTCATAAAAAAATTAAACCAGTCGCCCGATGCACCGGATGATGGGGATATTGATTTTTTTAAGGAAAACGCACCAGAAGCAGTCGAGCAGGCAGCTGAGGGGATTTCCAGGATTACTACGATCGTAAAGTCGATGAAAAACTTTGCGTATCGAGATGCTGAATCTGCCAAAAGAAACAATGATTTAAACCAAGCGATCCGTTCGACTGTGGTGGTAGCGACCAATGAATGGAAATATCATGCGCAATTAGATCTGAACCTACAGGAAGATCTCCCTTTGGTGCCCTGTAATGTTGGAGAAATTAATCAGGTTGTCTTAAACCTCATTGTGAATGGTGCCCATGCGATTCGTGACCGGATTAGCGATGGTCAAAAAGGAAACATCGTTGTATCGACCCGTCATTACCCAGATGCTGGTTGTGTCATTATTGCCATTGCTGATAACGGAGGGGGCATCCCTCCAAAAGTGCAGGCTCGTATTTTTGAGCCATTCTTTACCACAAAAGAAGTTGGCGTCGGGACAGGGCAGGGCCTAGCGATTGCCCATAATGTCATTGTTAAGTCCCACCAGGGGCAAATTTGGTTTGATAGCAAAGAAGGGATTGGGACGACCTTTTACATCAAGTTACCCATGGAACAGCAAAAATTGGAGCAATGACCCAATGTTCTAAAATATCTCACCAAATAAAATTCCTTTTATTTTTACTTAGTCTGTTTGTTCTCGGGTGTGGGGAGCCGAGCGACCATCAAACAAAACGCTTGGATCAAGGGATAACTTTTTTTGAAATGCCGGGTACCCATAAGGTGAACAGTCCTGCTTTGGTCAACCTTGCCAAAAAAGAAAGCCTTGTTCTTGTTCCATCCGGTAAGTTTCTTATGGGTAGCCCGGATGATGAAGTGGGTCGAGGTGTAGATGAGGAGCTTAGCGAAGTAGAAATTACTCAGGCTTTCTGGATCAAAAAGTTTGAAGTCACCCGAGCTGAATGGAATGAGTTTTTGCCTGAAAGCCGAAAGATCGGATCCCTTGTCTATGCATTGTCGAGTAAAAGTATAGAAACCATGTGTGGATCATCTGGTTATACGGGAGGAAATTTTTCTATTGCTCAAAACTTCGAGCGAGATTCTACGGACATTTCCTTAACCGAAGCAGTCTTTGCTCAAGGTTCTTGGACTACAGCAAAAAAACCGAGAAAATATAAAGTAAAGGGTGAAAAGTTTCAGGATATGCAAACACTGAAGAACTTTCTTAAATCTCAAAATATAAAAACAGTCGGGCGGCTGGATCAAATGCTTCCTTTAACCCATGTATCCTACTCGCAGGTTGTAGCTTTTTGTTGGGAAAAAACGCAAAGGGAAAGGTTGAGCAAAAATTTGCCCAGTCCGTTTGTTTATCGTTTGCCCACAGAAGCGGAATGGGAATATGCCTGTAGGGCAGGAACATCAGGGATTTGTGGAATTGGTGAAGGAAACTATCTCTCCGGCGAGAATGCAAACATAGATGGGTCGGTGAGGGGCTATGTGATTGACCAACGACCCAAAACGGAATTCAGTTTAGGTTCTTCATTCACCCCATTCTGGCGCAAAGAACTTTTACCTTTACGCAATGATACCCACCCTTATCCAGCCAACAATTGGGGTCTTTATGACATGCACGGGAGTGTTATGGAGTGGTGCTATGATTTTTACGGTCCTTATCCAGATGATGACCTGACAAGGATCGATCCAATTGGTCCAATCAGAGGAAGCAGGCGTATTGTCCGGGGGGGGAGTTTTATCCGCACGGCCCATCTATGCAGATCTGCCACAAGGTGGAAATATGAAGCATCCTACCGCGGTTCTGAAATTGGATTTCGCTATGTTTTGGGACTTCCTCTGCGCTAAGGGCTTAGAGGAGTTCGTTAAGCCAACCGCTCAGGATAGGGAGTATGATCGGGTAGGGCAGGGTGTAGGTGGTCACCCGATCAACCCGGGCAATATTGATGCCAAGGCATTCGCCTCGCAGGTTGTAAAGGCCTCCGCCCATCATTTCTTTATGTAACGGCAAGTCATTTTGGATGATTAGAGGAAAATGATCTTTCCTCTTAGAAACCGGGCCACTCATCAATAGGTTACGGTTGAATAAATCAAAAGCGACCGAGCGGTGTCCAAGGGTGACACGAATATCCATTTCCTTACCTCTACGATTGACCCGTAAAGTTAACAAGTCCCCAGGATCTTTGGTTTTTAGAAGTTGATTGATTTGTTCGGTCGTTCGGACGGTACGCCTATCTAATTTGAGAATACGGTCCATAATTCTTAAACCAGCCCGATCTCCTGCAGATTGTGGGAGCACTTCTGTAATCGTAATGCCAGCAACAGAAGAATTGGTGTCTTCAAGCAAAACTCCCATCACTCCACCTTCACGTAAAATTACACGGGGATTGGCAGACAGAACCCCCAGTTTTATATCCTTGAGCTCTGCTCCTGGAGAAACCGACCATGTGCCCAGACCAGCACTTTTGTTTTGATCAAACCATTGTACGGTTTTCCATGTTTGAGCAGATCCTGTAATTTGCCAGAGGGCTAGGTCTGTATGCTCATCTCGCTTTCTGATTCGGATAGAAAAGGATTGGTCGTTGGATGTTCTGATGGTTCTGGCACCAACGCTCGAGCTGGCTTTGGATAAAAGATATCCTTTGCGGTCAACGAGAACCCCATGAGCAATGAGCTTATCATTTCGGTAAAGCCCGACACTTGGTTGGAGGACATCTTCTTTATGTTTCCCCAAAGTATTCCCAATGGATGATCCATTTAACCGGAGGTGCGACGGAAGGGATTCATCGTTTTGCTTTATTTTTCCGGTCAGGCAGCAAGCACACACAAAAAAGGCGAAGAAAGGAATTGGGTTGGGGATCACAACGAATCCCTTTCCCCCAACTCGAGGCGAATTGAAATCTCAAAACTATCCCGTAAGTAGTCGAGTACAACCTTGGAACCCGGGCGTTTACTGCTGACCATTATGGTTAGTTTTTCCCGGGTATCTAAAGGACTGTCGTCTAGTCGGGTTAAAACATCTCCTGCCATGATACCCGCCTTATCGGCCGGGGTATCCGGCACTACCTCTAACACCAATAAGCCATCATTGGATTCCTCGCAGAAAACTCCCAAAAACCCTCCGTTTTGCATGGATTGAAAGGTGTGCAGTTTTTCGTTTAAAAAATAATCCCAATTGGAACGAAAGGATTCAATGGTTGTATGAAAATTCTCTTCCGGATCATGGGAAATTCTACTGTGGATACCGATCACTTTGCCATCCATTGAAAATAAGGGACCACCGGAGTCACCACCCAATAGGCGGCAATCCGTTTGCATGGTTTCTTCTTTTTTACGAATGATCCGGCCGACTCGCAGCACCAACCCCCTTTCTTGATCAAAGCCACTAGGATGCCCCAATGCAAAACACCAATCTCCCACCTTGGATTCGGATGATTCAGCAATCTGGGCAAAAGGTTTTTTGGGGGAGTCCATAAGTTGCAGCATTCCGGCATCTGAAAGCTCAGACCCGCCCAGGCTTCGTGCATTTGCTTCGGTGCCATCCTCAAAAACAACCTTCATTTCCCGGCCGCTTTCTCCGATTACATGAGCGGCGGTTAAAATTAAGCCATCCGATGAAACTAAAACGCCACTGCCAGCACCATCTTCTGCCTCGATCGATACAACCGTATGTTTGACCTTGGCAAGGCTTGATTGGATGCGAGCCTGGATGGTTTCCAGTTCGCTGACCGAGCTTGGAAAGCTATAGCGCTGGGCCGAAACATTTGAATTTTCTTCCTCAGTTTCAACTGCGGGAAGACTGCATGCAATAAACAGACAAAGAACAAAATATCTTAGGTGGCCTATTGGCTTATTTGTTTTTACTGAGGTGATCAAGGAATCTATTGCAGGTTCTTATCAACGGAGACTGTTTGTATATATAAAAAGAAAAATCAGGCTGGGGTTCCTGTAGAGTACCTTCAAACTTGTAATAATGAGTAGCTATCCATTTTGGTGCTATCAGGGCATGGGGCAAACCGACTAAATCGGGGAAGTAATTTCGGTTGTTTGCTTGAATGAGTAGCTGAACACTCGCCTCCAGACTCTCTTTCTCCATGAAAGATATGGTTAATTCGAGCCCTTCCCGTTTAGCAAAATCCTGAGCAATGGAATCTATCCAACTTTTGCTTTCCTGAGTGCTGTAAATTTTGAGTTTGGGCGATTGGTCCCAGTGGTCTTCGCTTACCCCGGTCCATCCTTCGAGAGCGAATTCCACTTGTCCTTTTGTGGGTGCCTGTAAATACCTCAAGAATGAATGGGCAGGAGCGCTTTCCTTGTGGGAGGTTTTTAAGAAACCGAATAGGGGGGTAGATCGATTGCTTTCTTGATTAAAAATGGATGGAGGCAGGGAGCTTTTGCTGTATGCAATAACTCCACGGTTGGACCACTGCCCATTATGCAAAGTTTCGGCTAGTTCTTGGCTGTCCGGGATGATTAAAATATCCCACTCATCACTTTGCTTGATTCTCTCCATGATTTTCTGCTGAGCTTCATATTGAACCGTTACGATGCAACGGGCTTCAGTTTGATAGATCTTTCTAACCTTTTCGAGAGGCAGTTCACAACGATCCCACGCTAAAATTTGTAAGGTGGGCACACTGGGAACATGGGCCATCTTTTCCCAGACCGCGAGCATGCTGACTAAAACAAAAATTGAGAGCAAGGACAGGGTGATGCCTGTATATTTAGGAGGACGAATAAAAGGAGGGTTTCTTCCTGCTTCAAATTTTTGATGCCTCATATTTATCTTATAAAAATAGAGGGCTTACCTGCCAAAGAAAATCAGTTTATTTGGGTAAAGAATTTGGTCAGGATTTTGCTCATCGCACGGTGGTGTAGCATGCCCCTTGCTTTGGTTAGCTGGATCCACTTCCTTTTTCTAAAATTGGCTTCTGGCCAGTCTTGGTACACTTTTTTAACCTCCATCGGAAAGAAATAAATACAGGTACGACCCATGGAACATAAAATAGGTTTGGGTTGAAGACTGCCATCGATGCCAGCCTCCTCGTAAGCCTCTAACAAGGCAGTTCTTTGAGGGCCAATGTTTTTAATAAGGTTTCCCTTGGGCAGGCTCCAATGCTTGCGCCTGGTAGAAATGATCAGAACCTCAATTTTTCCAGATTCCAGCACTCTGTAAGGAATAACTCCCCACTTTGAGTTTGGTTTTACTTTCTTGAAATCCACCGCCGTTTCAAAACTACCCACATTCATGTTACAGGGAAATATTTTGTAAAGTTCGAAAACTAAATTGGGCAGTTCGATCCATCCAGCTTGCCCCAAAACATTCCATCGCCTAATGGATAAGGTGTTCATGTCCTTAGTAAGTGTCAAAGACCTGAAAAAATCTTTTCTTTCACCCAATGGAAAAAAAGAGCTCATCGTTCATGTTCAATCTTTTGAGCTGCTGGAAAATCAACAAGTGGCATTAAAGGGAGCAAGTGGTAGTGGCAAAACCACATTTTTACATTTATTGGCAGGGGTGCTCAGTCCGGACGAAGGAGAAATTGTGGTCGATGGAAACTCATTGCCATCGCTAAATGAGTCTCAACGGGATCAACTACGTGCCGGAAAAATTGGATATGTATTCCAGTCCTTTAATTTGCTCCATGGCTTTACTTGTTTGGAAAATGTGATCATGGCGATGAACATAAATGGGGTTGTTGATAAGGGTAGGGCCTTGGACCTGCTCGAAGCTGTAGGTTTGTCGGAACGCCACCATCACCTACCTGGTCAGCTCTCAATCGGCCAGCAACAGCGCGTGGCAATTGCACGGGCACTGGTCAACCAGCCCAAGGTTGTCTTGGCGGATGAGCCCACTGGTAATTTAGACCCTGCCAATACGGATTATGCCCTGACCCTTTTGCGATCCTTGTGTCAGCAATGGGGCAGCTCCCTCATCCTTGTCAGTCATGATCCTGGAGTCATAAAGCAGTTTGACCATCAAGTAGATTGGGAAGAGCTCAATCAGGCCAAAGCGAAACAGCCACTTGTTTAGGAGGAAGCAAAAAACACAAATGTCTGCGTTTTACATTTCTTTCCGGTTTGCATGGAGAGCAATCAACCAAAACAGATTAACCAGTATGATTGCTATTTTTACCATAGCATTATCCGGCGGTTTATTTATGGGGGCATGGAAAACTAAACAATCAGTGAAGCAGGCATTCGCTCACTCGGCCAGTGGCTTTGATGCAGTCCTTGGAGCAAGGGGTTCCCAGTTACAACTCGTACTCAATGCATTATTTCATATAGAGAATTCCCCGGGCAACTTAACTTGGGATCACTATGAGACCATTCGTAATCATCCAGGTGTTTCTGAGGCCTATCCCTTTGCACTGGGAGATAATTATTTAGGCTACCGCATTGTCGGAACAGATCCGGAGATGTTTCTCCAGCATCAATGGAAACAAGGCAGGCATTACCAGGTTCAACCACCTGGCAGAATTTTTTCCAATGATGCGAAGGAGGCATTGGTTGGGTCTCAGGTTGCGGACCACCTTGGCCTCCAGCTGGGGGATCGTTTTCATCCTTATCATGGTTTAGAGTACAATCCGGACACTAAACATGAGGATATTTACCTGGTGGTAGGCATATTAGAAACCACGGGCACGCCCACAGATCAAGTGATCTGGATTCCGCTCATGGGGGTACAAAGGATGGAGGGTCATGATCCAAGTACTGCTCAATCAATCAGTGGGGTTCTCTTGAACTTGAAGGGTTCTTCCGGCTTGGCTTTGGATGTGAAATATAACAAGCAGGGGGATCAGGCAACTCTTGCATGGCCCGTGCCCGCCATTCTTGCCTCTTTCTTCAATCGTTTTGAGTGGCTGGAAAAATCAGTGGCAGGATTGGCTT
>Ga0255779_1007077_pt1 | contig 9993 bp, 3 predicted proteins | sample 011ome_21_FD_179977 | JGI IMG/M metagenome (GOLD analysis project Ga0255779, IMG submission 179977) | Coastal salt marsh microbial communities from the Groves Creek Marsh, Skidaway Island, Georgia - 011508AT metaG (version 2) | ecosystem: Environmental > Aquatic > Marine > Intertidal zone > Salt...
ATGCATAGATACCTATGGTTGTTAGCGCGTTGTTTGTGCCAAAGGATAGATCCGTTATTCCGGAGCAATTATAAAATGCAAAACTACCTATGGTTTCTACGCTCGGTCCTATCTTTACTTCAATTACCTTGACTGACCCATAAAATGCACTGTTGTCAATCTCTACTACGCCTGTACTTATTTCTGCTACGTAGTAATTCGTATTTGCACCGACCACCAATGCGACATCAGCGGATGACAAGGTACCGGCTGGATCTTTTGTGAATGTTCGAATTATGTCCATTACGTTCAGAATTGCTTGTGAAAAATAGGTTGTATTGAAACTTCCACTAAGTTGACTTGGTATGTACGCTCTTGTTACACTATCGCAACCCCCAAATGATTGGGCTCCTATGGAATTTACACTATCGGGTATGCGTATCGAGGTGATACTAGTACAATTCTGAAATGCAGTTGCACCTATGGTTGTTAGCACCGTGTTTGTACCAAAGGATAGATCCGTTATTCCGGAGCAATTTCTAAATGCATATGCACCTATGGTTTCTACGCTATTGGGTATGCTTACCGAGGTGATGTTATTACAATTTATAAATGGACCAAATCCTATGGAAGTTACACCTGTTCCGATCGTCAGACTTGTTGCTGAGTTACATTGTTCAAATGCACGGTTATTTATCAATTTTACATTGTTCGAGATGCTTATCGAGGTGATGTTATTACACTGATAAAATGCACTAATACCTATGGTTTCTACGCTCGGTCCTATCTTTGCTTCGATTACCTTGACTGACCCAGAAAATGCACTGTGGCCAATCTCTACTACGCCTGTACTTATATCTGCTACGTAGTAATTCGTATTTGCACCGACCACCTCTCCGACATCAGCGGATGACAAGATACCGGCTGGATCTTTTGTGAATGTTCGAATTATGTCCATTACGTCCAGAATTGCTTGTGAAAAATAGGTTGTATTTAAACTTCCACTAAGTTGACTTGGTATGTACGCTCTTGTTACACTATCGCAACCCACAAATGCAGCTGCACCTATGGTTTCTACGCTATCGGGTATGCGTATCGAGGTGATACTAGTACAATTCTGAAATGCAGTTGCACCTATGGTTTTTAACGCCGAGTTTGTGCCAAAGGATAGCTCTGTTACTGCGTAGCACTCTTTAAAGGCAGCTGTACCTAATGCCGTTATGCTATTGGGAAGAATTAACGAGGTGACACTTTTACACTGAACAAATGCATAATAATCTATGGATATTAGCACGTTGTTTGTGCCAAATGATACGTTCGTTATTTTCCGGCAGTCTTTAAATCCATCACCATCTATTCTCGTTACGCCAGTTCCGATTATCACACTTGTTACATTGGCGCAATTCTGAAATGCACGCCACCCTATTAGCGGTACGCTGTTTCCGATTGTAATACTTTTTAGACCATAGCAACGCACAAAACATTCCAACCCTAGATAATATACGCTGTCCGGGATGCTTAACGAGGGGGTGATACTTGCACAATCCTTAAATCCTCTGTTGCCGAGCACTTCTACATCGGGGCCGATCGCCAGACTTGTTACCCGTGAGCAATTTTCAAAGGCAGCGGTATTTATCTTCGTTACGCCCGGTCCTATGATTATTCCAACAACTTGACTGCTAACCTCAGAAAACGCGCTAGTCTGTACAATTGATACACCAGCTATGTCAGCAATAAAATCATTTGGGTTATTTAACAACTTGTCGGTTACGATATACCTCCATAGCTCTCCATCATTATTATTAGTATCGTCTAATCTAAAATCAATAGTCGTAGGCGTTGCCATTTATATTGAAGTACTACTATATATTACCCCCTCTTATTTTTTTGGACTAAATAAATCTACTCATTACCGAACATAATAATTAACGATGATTTAATTATTATTTATTATGTATTATCAACTCAGACCTGGCGCTTAATTCTCATTTTTTCCTAATATTATTAACCAATTGTCCTCTGATCCGGAAGACAGTAACGACCAGTCAGGATTGTTTTCTAAGAATGATTGTATACTTGTCGAGATTTTCTCTCTTGTTATTTCTAGGGTTGTATTATTTCGTTCCGCCATATAGGCCAATGCATTGTCTAGGGTAATTGCCTTAGGTTGAGGCTCCGGAGATGTAGGTTCCTGATCGGGCTCCGGAAGTGTAGGTTCCTGATCGGGCTCGCCATAATGTTCGCTTACATAGTTGATGGCGTTTTCCACTATGATCATGTACTTTCTCGCATAATTAGTAAGTTCTCTTAGTTTATCATGTACGTTTATTAAACCGCCTTGTTGGAAATTTGTATGTAATTCATATCCGTCGCTACTTATATGCCATATTGGAATGCAATATAAATCAGCTACATCTGTCGAATTTGGTTCTATCGTACCTACCAACCGATAATCCAGAGTTGTAAAATCGTACTCTGTATTGTCTACCATACTAAATGATATATCTTCTAATGCAGAATTCGGGTCACTTGGAGCAACATTGTGTAACATTCCTATCTTCACCACTTTATCCGAATACTTACCGAATGGACCAAAATTGCGACTACTACTTGACTTTGCTCCATAATTATACATTGTACTCAAATGTGCCTCTATGGAACTCATAGATACATCATTCTGAGATACGTCAATAGTATAGTCTGTCGGTGAAACGGTGATAACTGCGTCTGCTGATGAACTACTCATGCTATATTATACTATACTATATTATATTATATTATCATACATTTTGTTTCTAAATTGAACGTATTACTCTTACTCTTACTCTTACTCTTACTCTTACTCTTACTCTTACTCACGCCTACTATCATACAACATCGTAATACTCATTGCGTTTTATTGTTCTGACTAGCTTGTTATTATAAATCAACAAAAAGGTTTTTGACACGTCTGTTGTACCATATACCTCTGGTAGCGTATTTGTCATTACTGACGATCCATTCGAGTTGTTATATACGGAATAGGTTTTATTGTTTTTCAATGCCATAAAGTCAGATATCGACTTCCCGTTAGGATCTAGGTTTGCGTTTGCGTTTGATACGATCGGATCATTTGATATTATTCCTATAACACCTAGACCGGGATCAATTGTAATTCCCGCACTACTAGTAGTAATATCACCCAAGAATTCACCTATGGTTTGAATTTGTTCTACTCCACTAGTAGTCACTATTGTGGCACTCAAATCGGATAACCCACCTTGTATTGGCGATATATAGTCAGTTGTTGTGTTATCTTCGGTTTTTGTAATATTCGTCCCAAACATTCCTAGTCCCGTCGTTCCTTTACCTAGATACACATTAAACGTTGGATATGGTCCATCTCCATAATTGGTGTCACTCGGACTGCCTTCTTCATCGTGTATATCTATAAACGTTTTTATGGGAAGAGTTGTTGTTTCTGGATAATCATTACCGGTGTTAACACTTCTTAAATAAGTCATACTCGTATCCATTGTTCCTGTCTCCTCTTGGAATGTCACCGAATTCAATTTATGGGTAGTTCGAAGGCAATCCACTCCCAGTGCGGTGATTGTTGTCGGGAGAATTATATTACTTAGATCACAGTTCTTAAATGTATTGTTGCTTAACTCACCTATTGTTGTCGCAGATAAATCTAGGGTTGGGATATATAACGACGAACAGTCTGTAAATGCACCGGCACCGATCGACGTGAATTGATTTATTCTTGATTGATCAGTAAACAAACTTAACTCACTTAGCTTAGTACAACCCTTAAACAGATCCTCGGGAATTGCGGTTATTGTGGGAATTCCAGACACTGTCTCTAATGCGGAACACGACTGAAAGGCACCCTTCTCTATCATAGTTACGCTATCCGGGATACTTATTGTTGTAAAGGTTCCATTGCTACAATCAAAAAATGCGCTCGCGCCTATCGTTTTCACCGTTGTATTTATCGTTAATGATGCTAATGATGAACACTTTTCAAAAGCATTCTCCCCTAGTGTCTCTACTGATATGGTCGCCTGTGTCATAGCTTGGCAACTTGAAAATACACTCGCTCCCATTGTTATTGGTTCACTACTATTATTGGGTATTGACATACTTGTTAAACCATTACATCCTGTAAATGCATTCGCTCCTATGCTCGTTATACTTGATGGGATCGTTATTACACTTAGGCTGATGTTAGTACATCCTTTAAATGCGTTCGCACCTATCGTTTTCAGACCTTCATTCAGTGTCAGCGTTTCTAACTCGGTTATACCTTCAAATGCACTGACGCCTATTTCAGTTACACTCGATGGGATACTTAATGTACTTAAAGGTATACCATCAAATGCACTCGCACCTATACTTTTTACGTTACCCCCTATGTAGACGTTTGAATAATCAGTAATGTTTGCTAATTGGTCTGTTACATTCGTTTTTGTTAACGTGACATCATCTGACGCAGTAAGATATACAACTACAACAATTATTGGATTACTGGGTAAATAGTCATTATTATTATATGTACTCAGTAAACTAGAAGGCATGGTTACTGTAATCTGATTGGTACTATTCAACCGTGGTGATGTAAAAATACCACTTGGAAGAGCGGTTACACTCGATCCAATCGATATTCTTGTTACATTTGTACACTGGTTAAAGGTAGATGTTCCCAGGGTTACTATATTTGCGTCCAATGTTATCGAACCTATTCCATTGCAATTAGAAAATGCGTGGTCTCCTATGCTTGTTACGCTGTCTGACATACTTAAGAAGAGCAAATTCGCGTTATTAGAAAATGCACTTGCACTTATGTTAACGACATCTATATTGGCATAAATCGCAGTTGGATTACCTGAATTCCCTATATGTTCCTGTACCTCTGATTGTGTTAACGTATTATCGCCGCCAGCAACTGTATTATCAAAATCCAAAGTATTATAATACACCATTTCAACACTCGCCTCTATTCCAGCACCTGTTATAGTCGTTCCATCTTGTAATGTTATTTTACTTAAATTCAGGCAATGCCCAAATGCGCTGGTTCCTATACTTGTTACACTTGGTGGGATAATTACTGATAACAATGCATTATCATTATAAAATGCACTTGCCCCGATGGTTTCTACACCGTCTGGTATCACCACATGATAGTAATTGTATTCGTATGGATCATTTTCTTTTGCATTAGTTACATCAAGAGCCGTTAATGTGCTACCAGATGACGATGAAATAGTTCTTTGTATTGGTGTATAATTAATTATCGTTCGACTGGCAGGAAGATAGGTGCTATTGTTAAAACCAGATATACTACTTTGCATGATTACTGTAACAGTACTGAGATTTGCCATATTTGAAAATATACCCGCTGGAAGCGCGGTTACAGCCGGTCCTAATAATATACTTGTTACATTACGACATAAATAAAATGCACTTGATCCTACGGTTCCTATATTTGCGTTCAATGTTATCGATTTTATTCCTTGGCAATAATAAAATGCTTTTGTATCTATGGTTGATACCCTCTTCTCAATGCTTAGCGAGGGGATTTGATTACAATCAAAAAATGCACTCGCACCTATGTATGTTACGGTAGCGGGAATGATTAACGGGGATGTGATAAATCTACACTGTAAAAATGCTTTTTCATATATGCTCCATAGCACACTGTTTTCGCCAAAGGATAGATGCGTTATTCCGTAACACTGATAAAATACACTTGAACCTATGGTTCTTACGCTATTGGGAATGATTATCGAGGTGATATTTATACACCGATAAAATGCATTATTACCTATGGTTGTTAGCACATTGTTTGTGCCAAAGGATAGATCCGTTATTCCGGAGCACTCTTCAAATGCACGGGCTTCTATGCTTGTTACGCTATTGGGAAGAATTAACGGGGCGGTGATACGACTACATAAACCAAATGCACGGTCACCTATGGTTGTTAGTAGAGTGTTTGTGTCAAATGTTAGTTCAGTTAGGGATGCCTGCATAAATGCACTTGCACCTATGGTTTGTACGCTATCCCCGATGTTTACTGTTGCTATCCTAGCACGCATACTGTAAAATGCAGTTGTACTTATGGAAACGACATCTATATTGGCATAAATCGCAGTTGGGAAACCTGCATTCCCTATATAGTTATTTACCTCTGACTGTGATAACACATTATCGTCGCCAGCAACTGTATTATTAAAATCCAAAGTTTTATAATACGCCATTTCAACACTCGCCTCTATTCCAGCACCGGTTATAGTCGTTCCAAATGGTAATGTCATTTTAGTTATATTTGTGCAACCCGCGAATGCATCTGTTCCTATGCTTGTTACGCTTTCTGGTATAAATACGGATGCCAATTCTGTATCTCCATTAAATGCATTTTCACCTATCGTTACTGCACTGTCTCCTATGGTCGCATTATAGTAGTCACCTTCTTGAAGTACAGTTCTTGCAGTAGCTACATTATCAGACGTTATTTCGGTGCTATCTGGTGATGGTTCAACCGTTATATCTAGTATGTTATAAATAACTACCGTTCGATTGGTAGGAAGATACGTGCCACTGTCATAACCAGATAAATTACTAGACATGGTTACTGTAACAGTACTGTTATTAGACAACAATGAAAATTGATTAGTTACAAGTTCGGTTACACCTAGTCCAAGAAATATACTTGTTACAGCCCACATGTTTTTAAATGCACCGGTTCTCAAATCGTTTATATCGCTTTCCAGTGTTATCGATGTTATCTGGATACACCCATAAAATGCACTCGTACCTATGTATGTTACGCCATTGGGAATGGTTAACGGCGAGGTGATACTATTACAACTATAAAATGCACTATTACCTATGGTTACTACGCTATTGGGAATGATTAACGGCGAGGTGATACTTTCACAATACTGAAATGCATTGTTACCTATGGTTGTTAGCGCGTTGTTTGTGCCAAAGGATAGATCCGTTATTCCGGAGCAACTCTGAAATGCATTATCACCTATGGTTTCTACGCTATTGGGAATGATTAACGGCGAGGTGATACTTTCACACTGATAAAATGCATTTTTATCTATGGTTGTTAGCGCGTTGTTTGTGCCAAACGATAGATCCGTTATTCCGGAGCACCGATAAAATACACTTGAACCTATGGTTTGTACGCTATTGGGAAGGATTACAGAGGTGATACGACTACAATTAAGAAATGCATAAATATTTATGGTGGTTAGCACATTGTTTGTGCCAAACGATAGATCCGTTATTCCGAAGCACTGATAAAATGCACTATAATCTATGGTTGTTACGCTATTGGGAATGATTAACGGCGAGGTGATATTTTTACAGTCCCGAAATGCATTACCAGCTATGGATGTTAGAACCGCGTTTGTGCCAAACGATAGATCCGTTATTCCGGAGCACCGTTCAAATGCAGCCGCACCTATGGTTACTACGCTATTGGGAATGATTAACGGCAAGGTGATACTTGTACACTGATAAAATGCTCTTGTACCTATGGTTGTTAGCACGTCGTTTGTACCAAATGATAGATCCGTTATTCCGAAGCAACTATAAAATGCACTATTACCTATGGTTACTACGCTATTGGGAATGATTAACGGCGAGGTGATATTTGTACAGTCCCGAAATGCATAGCTATCTATGGTTGTTAGCACGTCGTTTGTACCAAACGATAGATCCGTTATTCCGTAGCACTGATAAAATGCACTTGAACCTATGGTTTGTACGCTATTGGGAAGGATTACAGAGGTGATACTTGTACACTGATAAAATGCACCCCACTGTATGGTTTTTAGCATTGGGTTTGTGCCAAACGATAGATCCGTTATTCCGGAGCAAGATCGAAATGCATTATAATGTATGGTTATTACGCTATTCCCAATGGTTGCACTTAACATGGTTATCCTTCCATAAAATGCAGATGCTCCTACGGTAACGACATCTATATTGGCATTAAATGTGGATGGATTACCTTGATTAGTTATATAGCTACCTACCTCTGACTGTGATAACACATTATCGCTGTTAGTATCAGCCGCATTATTAAATGTTAGCGTAGTTGACATGTTGTTTTGGTTACTATATACTATATACTAATACTTGTAAAATGTTTTCTTCAACTAAACCCCGTATAAACCAAGTTAGATAATCTTCTCGGCGTTCAAATTAGAATACATATTTGTTTCAATCAGCATGCATTCTAATACACTTAGGGAGGGGTCTGTCTATATATGGCATCTCATTTCCTTCTATTGCATTACATTGTAATGTAATGTAATGTAATGTAATGTAATGTAATGTAATGTAATGTAATGTAATGTAATGTAATGTAATGTAATGTAATGTAATGTAATGTAATGTAAGATACATCATAGAGGTCTCTATGTATCTGGTCCTATGTCCTATACATTTGTTTCTAGCGTTATGATATATATATATATCCACCTACTCATGGAATGGTCATTCGGACAAGACCGGATGTTATCACTTCTTGAAGTCCGTGAACGACCTACACGTACTGCTAAATACTATTTATGTTGTATTCGAAAACGTAAACATATTTAGATTGTCTCATTACTTTATCCCACCGCGCCTAAAAAATTGAAAAAACGCGGACGCTCCTTATTATTCTCATCCGTCTATGGGATTAACACGTAAACTCTTTATTCATTCTCTATTCTTATCCAGCATGAATACTAATACCATGGTTAATGTTGTTACGAATGTAACTACCACTGTTCCTAGTGTTCCTACTGTTCCTAGTGTTCCTAGTGTTCCTAGTGTTACGAATGTGACTACCACTCTTCCTAGTGTTACGAATGTGACTACTACTGTTCCTACTGTATTACATCCTGATACTGATGCGAACTTTCTTCATATTGTTAGTAATACCACGGACATCTATCTCGAAAAGGGTGCACGTAGTTCCCTCAAAGTGGACTTCCTTCATAATCAATTGAAATCTATTCTAGAAAACGATATTTGTCACGACCGTAATTGGTCTGTTGCCCTTGAACAAAATATACCTAGTATTAATGCTTCCGGTAGAAAAAAATGTGATATTGTCGTCTACGATGAACACAAAAAACCCGCTGTTATTTTCCCCGTTAAATTCATTATGTCCAATTATGCACAAAACAAAAACAACTCATGGGAAAATCTCACGGGCGAATGTTGCCACCTAAAATGGCATCCTGATAATGCCAATCTACAAATTGTTCCTATTAATATTATTTTCAGTACAGTCCCTTACCTTCTTGCTAACAAAACCATTCAGAAATTTGAAACCATTGACTATGAGAAGACGTTCCGTATTTACGACACACTCAAACATAATAATATTTGCCACGATGTTATCAACTATATTGTTGACGTTGAACCTCAAAACGTTGTTGGTGATTGTTATAATCAAGCTCCCATTATTACTGGGTTCAATGAAAAAACACCATTCAGAACGTTTCGTAGTATTCTATTCTAGATCACTCAATTGGGATATTCAAAAGTGTCTTTGTTGATAAGTTTATCCAACCACCGCCTCGTTTACTACTATTCGATTTTATATATTCCATATTCTTTTTTATTGCCTCTATTATTTCCTCATTATTGTATTCATCCGACGTCAACTCTATACATAAACACCCACTATATACCGCCGGACCCTCCATTGCATAACGTATGTTTACCGGATCTATAAACACCGGAATATAGATCACTTCGCCTCTCGTCGGAGGCTTTATTGATTGGGTCCGCCCATAAGAATACCATGCCGGATAAGTCTTCTTCCCTTTATCACGTCCACTTAATTTCGCACGGCGACTTTCTAAGTATTCATATGTCTGGGGATTGGCTCTTCGAAAGGGCTCTTCCTCGATTACTTTACCCGTCGTTTCGTCATATGGATAAATTATCCATTTGTCTTCACTCGATGTCTTACATATCCTCCAACATGGCTCCTCGTATAACTTTGTTCCATGGATA
>Ga0255779_1007096_pt1 | contig 9976 bp, 9 predicted proteins | sample 011ome_21_FD_179977 | JGI IMG/M metagenome (GOLD analysis project Ga0255779, IMG submission 179977) | Coastal salt marsh microbial communities from the Groves Creek Marsh, Skidaway Island, Georgia - 011508AT metaG (version 2) | ecosystem: Environmental > Aquatic > Marine > Intertidal zone > Salt...
TTGATGGCGGGTCATCGCCGACCCATCATCCGAAGGAAACATGACATCAGACAAAACAAAACCAGCATTGCCATCACGGCATTCGATCCAGCGTGCCGCCGCTGCCCGCGCCGTATCGCCAAGCGGAACAACGCGTTCACATCCACCCTTTCCGGTGACCAAAATCACTTCAGGATTGCGCCTGAATTGCGAAACTAGAAGACCAACCAATTCCGAAACACGAAGCCCTGTTGCATATAAAATTTCCATCATCGCCAAGGCTCGCAATGCCGCCAGTTCAGGCGTCATAGCTGCGGCGACTTCAAGCAGGCGGATGACCTCGGCTTCGCTCAGGCTTTTGGGAAGTGAGGCCGGCAAAGACGGATTGTCGATCCAGCGGGTTGGGTTATCCGACCGAAGCCCATCTTCGACAGCCCAGCCCATAAATTGACGTAACGCACTGAGCCGCCTTGCAACCGAACGCGGTGATAATTCGCGTTGATGCCACCATGCAATAACCGCCCGTAATTCATCTGCATTGCATGCAGCAAGCGTCTGGCCATTTTTGGCAAGACCCATCTGGCAATCAAAAAGATCGCGCCGATAGGCGGCAAGCGTGTTTGGTGACGCTGCCCGCATGGCCGAAATTGCCTGAAGAAACCCGTCAATAAGCGGGTCATGCCGATCGGCGGTTTTATCGATGCTAGCTTTGCGTGCCATCGGGTATCATTGCAGCCAAACGCTGCATTAAATGCGCCGCAATGATCTCGTGGGCAAAAGCCTTGGCAACGTCACTCTGTCCGATCATATCAAGCGCGTGGATCACAGCGGCCAGATCTGCCGGATTGGTTTTTTCAAGCGCCACATCATGCAACAGCCAATTGGCAAGCAGCACAGTTTCGGCAACATGGCGCGCCTCTGCGGCGGCCGTGACCGCCTTTAGCAATAGCGGCGGCAAGCCGGCAAAGCCCTGACCCGATACGGGTGCATTTTTCACAAGATCAAGCCAATCCTGTTCATCCACCGCCACACCGGCAGCCTCAAGAACAGGTAGAATATGCCACATATTCAACGCGCTAATCACATTAGTATCAACCGCATCGCCCGACAGCCCACGCAGTAATTCAGCAGCCTTCAGCGCCTCGCCATTGCCCGCGAAAGCGGCAAGCGTTGTGGTGTCATTCGGCTGGTTTATCGCCAGCAGAAACGCCATTTTCGGCGCTACATCCAAATCATCAAACCGCATATTGGCCGCCACTGCATCATCAGCAAGCGCATTACGCACCAATTCGGCGTAAAGCGGCAACATCACCGCGCCATTGCCACCATTGATTTCGGCCTTAATCGCCTTTGCCACCAGCGCCAACCGATCGGGTTGCGTATCGGCATCAAGTGCCCTCCATGCAAGCGCGGTGGTAAGCGCATCACCCCTGCCATCAAGCTGCGCCAATGCTAATTGCGGATCATTATTTTCCTGTCCGACACTACGCCATAATTTGCCGGCCTGACGATGCGTGATCAGCCCGCGATTCAACCCATCAAAGGTCGAAACCATGCGGGCATCCGGCCCCAAAAATTTCAATTTTATGACGGTTTCAGCCATTTGTTTTGGCAGAACGGCAAGCCCTTCAAGCGGGATTAGCCGGTTCGCCACATCCATCAGCACGATATGCGCCGAATCAAGCTTGGCCAGATCGAGCTTGGCCAGATCGGCGGGCGTCACCATATTATTGTTCAAAACCTCATTCACAAGGCCGAAAAAGATCGGATCATCAACACCATTTGCCGCCAGAATATCAGCCGCAAATCGCGCCCCGCCCGTTTTGCCCTGAACCGCTTGACAGATCACATTTGATTTATGCCAAAACGGATCCATTGTTTGGGTGATCTGACGGCTGACAATGCTGCATGCCGCAACATCATCACGGATCATCAAATAATGTTCGGTTAGCCAGCGTCGCCAATCAGCCCATTTTTCGGCTTCAGGAAGCTGCGCTGCAAGCAATGCAAGGTCACTTGATCTGCCACCATTTGCCAGAAAGGCCAAGCGCGCCTCGACAAGATCGGCAGCGACATTATTTGCCCCGCTTGGCGGCACTGATTGCCGTGCCACAACGTCATAAGCAAGTTCGGTAATCGCCTTTGACTGGCTGGCAATTGCTGATTTTTGCAGCAGGAACACCGCATCACGAGCCAAAGTTCCGCGCCAGATCAGACTGTCAAGCTGGCTATTGCCCGTATCGCCAACACCAATCGCCGCAAGCCCGACATCCGAAATATTCCGACGGCCAATTTTGGCCCTACTGTATACATCATTTGTTCCTAAACCATTATTTGGCGCTGTCTGGCTGGCATTTGCCGTTGCTGGCACGCCGGTTTCAGCCGGGTCGGTTGCCAGTGATTCAGTTGTCAGTGATTTAGCAGCCTGCGGTTCGGTTGGCGTATCTAGCGCCTGATCGGCAGGTTCGGCAATGATGATCGGGTTTGTTTTGGGTTGTTCGCCATCTTCGACAGCCAAGGCCTTATCAATCGCTTGGTCAATATTCAGCGGGTTGTTGACTGCAATTTGGCCGCTATCAGCTGGCGTTGGCGCGATTGACAGCAGATCGATCGGTTCGCCTTGCTGGGCGGCGGCTGGCAATAGACCAGCGCCGAGCCAAACTGATGCTATCAAAACCAAAAACGCCAAACACGGACGATTTAACAGTGCCAAACGCGAATATGAGAGACCCGAATATGATTGGCGCAACATATCAGGCTTATTTTGGCAGCGTTTCATTGGAAATAACCTTGTTAATGGCAACGGTTGGGGCAGGGATTTGCCAATTTGACAATACAACAAGACCGACAGCAGAAAGCCCAGCCAGCATTAAAAATATAATCGAAATCCGTGTCATGTCTTTTCCATATCCCCATAGTCATTTCAGGCCATTTTCGAAGCCATTTTGGGTCGGCAGTTCTGGCCTAAATTTTCGGCTGCGCTTTTTTAACCCATGCCATCTTCGCCGATTTTAATCGGAACGATTTCCCTTCAAAGGATGAAAGGCTTAGAAACAACCGTATGCTGTTGACGCCAGACATCACTTCTGGTTTCAGAAACAAGGTATTTATGACGATATTATGTCGGCAATTAGGCAAAGTAACAAGACACGTCATATTTTTGCGGCCTTTTTGCGAAATTGTCAGGCGGCAAGGCCGCTTCTTCTATTCCCCTTGACCATTTGCATCGCTATACTAACCCTTATGAAAGCTTCGCCGAAACCAGCGCCCCGCAAGCCAAATCCAGCCGCAGAGCTTGCCGGCTCGATTACCGCACGGCTTGACCGCCCGGTGGTACTTGTTGGCCTTATGGGAAGCGGTAAATCAGCCGTTGGGCGGCGCACTGCAAAAAAGCTCGGAATTGGGTTTAAAGACAGTGACCAATTGATCGTCAAGGCAGCCGGTATCAGCATTGCCGAAATTTTTGAGCTTGCCGGTGAAGTAAAATTTCGTGAAATGGAACGAAAGACGCTTGGCAACCTGGCTTTGGCATCACCGCAAATGATTGCCACTGGTGGGGGGGCATTTTGTCAGGACGCCACCGCTGAACTGCTTTTGCACCATACATTAACCATTTGGCTAAAGGCATCGCCCGCGACATTGCTGTCACGCGTTAGAAATACAAAAACGCGGCCATTGCTGCATAATGGTGACCCGCTCGCAACACTCACCCGCCTCGATGAACAGCGCGCACCCTTCTATCAAAAAGCCCATATCCATCTCGATACTGATGGATTATCAACATATAAGGCGATGACGGCGCTACTTCACGCGCTTGACACTCATCTGCCAAGGCAGTAGGTGACTTTAAACATGCAACAAGAAACATTAACCGTTGGTCTTGGTCAGCGCGCCTATGACATTTTCATTGGCCCTGACCTGATTGATCGGGCCGGATCAATCCTTGGCCCGATCGTGGCCAATCGTCATATCATCATCGTCAGCGACAAAACCGTTGCCTCGCTTCATCTTGATCGTCTAACGGCAGGATTGAAAAGCACAGCCCGCGCGATTGACCATTTTGCCGTTGCCGCTGGAGAGGCCAGCAAATCAATGAACGTTCTGGCAAAGCTACTTGACGATATTCTGGCTGTTGGCGTCGACCGGTCGGTATTGCTGATTGCTTTTGGTGGCGGGGTTGTTGGTGATCTGGCTGGCTTTGCCGCCGCAAGCCTTTTGCGCGGCGTTGATTTTGTTCAAATCCCAACAAGTCTCTTGGCGCAGGTTGATAGTTCGGTTGGCGGTAAAACCGGCGTGAATGCCGCTTCGGGAAAAAATCTGATTGGTGCCTTTTACCAGCCAAAGGCTGTGCTTGCCGATACCAGCCTTTTGGCAAGCTTGCCAGATCGGGAATTGCGCGCTGGCTATGCTGAAATGGTCAAATATGGACTTTTGGGTGACGCCGCATTTTTTGACTGGCTTGACATCAATAGCAGCGCTGTTCTGGCATTAGAACCCGCTGCAATCATGCATGCCATCCATACATCATGTAGTGCCAAAGCGCGTATTGTCGAAGCCGATGAACGTGAAGCTGGAAAACGGGCCTTGTTAAATCTTGGCCATACCTTTGCGCATGCTTTTGAAGCTGAAGCCGGATATAATGGAAGCCTGCTTCATGGCGAAGCGGTTGCCGCTGGCATGGGGCTAGCTTTTGACCTGTCGGTTGATTTAGGTTTTTGTGTGCCCAATGATGCGGCAAAATGCAAAGCGCATCTTCGCGCGGTTGGTCTTCCTGCCGGACAAGCCGATCTTGCCGCTGGTAACGCTGTGCCAAGCAAGCTTATTGCCCATATGAAACACGATAAGAAAATGCGCGACGGCCGAACGTATTTCATTCTTGTCAACGCCATTGGTGACGCCTTTGTCAGCGGCGATGTGCCGCCAGACGCTGTCGAAACCCTACTTCAACGAGGTGCAAATGCTGTCTAGCCTTTGGCTTTTAGCATTAATCATTGTGCTGCTGATTATCGCTTCGGCCTTTTTTTCGAGTGCCGAAACCGCATTGACCGCAGCGTCGGATGCGCGGATGCGCCAATTGGCAAGCAAAGGCGATGAACGCGCCCGCACCGTCGAGGCATTGCGTGCCGATCGTGAAGGGCTGATTGGGTCGATCCTGATTGGCAATAATGCGGTCAATGTTCTCGGCTCGGCCTTGGCAACAAGCATTGCCATCTCGCTGTTTGGCGAGGGCGGTCTTTTGTGGGCAACAATTACCATGACCGTGCTTTTGGTCGTTTTTGCCGAGGTGATGCCGAAAACCTATGCTTTTACATATGCTGATCAATATGCTTTGCGCATTGCTCCAACCCTGTTATGGGTGGTGCGCTTGCTTAGTCCGCTGTCGCTTGGCATCCGGTTTTTGGCAAGCCAGATGATCGGGCCAAACCCGAATGGTGATCAAGACCGCGAAGAAGAATTGCGTGGCCTGATTGAATTGCAGGGCGACAGTGGCAATGCCGATGATCGTGAGCGCAAAGCCATGCTGTCATCAATTCTGGATCTGAACGAATTATCTGTCGAACAGATCATGACACATCGCGGCACGGTAAGCATGGTCAATGCCGATGATAATATCGAGGATATCTTGCGCTTTGTCCTTGGATCACCGCACACTCGCCATCCGGTTTTTTCGGGCAAGCCTGACAACATTATTGGCGTTCTCCATGTAAAAGATTTGCTTCGGGCGCTTGGCGAGGCCGGATCTTCAGGCAAAAAACCGCTTTTGCCGCAATTGGTGCAGAATATCGCCAGTGACGCCTATTTCATTCCCGAAACCACCTTGCTGTTTGACCAGTTGCAGGCGTTTCGGACACGGCGCGAACATTTTGCTGTTGTTGTTGATGAATATGGTGATTTCAGGGGCATTGTGACCTTGGAAGATATTTTGGAAGAAATTGTTGGTGATATTGATGACGAGCATGATATCGGCTTGGCGGGTCTTAGCGCACAGGCAGATGGTTCATGGCTTGTCGATGGCAATGTCACGATCCGCGATCTGAATCGCACGCTTGGCTGGCATCTTCCCGATGAGGGCGCATCAACGCTGGCGGGCCTTGTACTTTTTGAAAGCCGCACAATTCCAAGCCCTGGTCAAGAATTTCGCTTCCATGACATCCGATTTCGCATTGTCAAACGCGAAGGCAACCGCCTGACCAGCTTGCGCCTTTGGGCAAGCTGACAAACAGAAAGACCAAGATATGAGCAGTGCTACCTCCAAAGCCGACACCAAAGCCAGCCCAAAAGCTAGTCAGCGAGCTAGCAGGGCGATCCATACGCCTTATGGCAAAGATCATCCAACCGCATTAAGCACGCCAAAAGTCGAGCGCGAATTGGTTCATCAACGCCGAATTACGCTTAATGGCTATGTCCGCAATGATGGGTTGTTCGATATAGAGGCCGAGCTAACCGACCATAAGACATACCCTTTTCCAAGCGATTTTCGCGGCGAGGTTACGCCTGATTTGCCAGTGCATCACATGATTTTGCGAATCACCATTACGAAAGAACGGCTGATTACCGCCGCCGAAGCCATTACCGTGACCGGCCCATATGCGATTTGTCCAAAAGCCAATGAGGTGTTTGACGAACTTGTCGGGCTAAAAATTGCCCCCGGTTGGCGGCGTCAGGTGCAAGCAGCGATTGGCGGGCGACATGGCTGTACACATATCACCGAATTGCTTGGCCCAGTTGCCACCATCGCCTATCAGACAATGTATGGCCAAGATGCGCGCGAACGCCGGATCAGCTCAAATTTCACTGATGCTGACAAGCAAAGCGAACGAAGCCATTTAGCCAATAGCTGTGTTGGCTATGCTGATGATCGAGATTAGGGTTCGCACGATAGCGCCAAACTCAATTGCTCAGATGCAGCTCCAGCGCATGAATGCTATTGGCAAGATCTTCTGCCAAAATATCATTCACCATGCGGTGACGTTGAAGGCGGGATTTGCCAGCAAATGCATCGGCCTGGATCGTGACCTCAAAATGCGTGCCGCCGCCTTCGCGCCATCCGGCATGACCTGCATGTTTATGGCTGACATCCTGAACGTCAATTTGACGCGGATTTAACCCGGCGTTTAGTTTTTGCGCTATAGTATCTGCCGTTGCCATATGTTATCTCCATGAAGGGGGCGATGTTTGCCTGCGAGGGCATTGATTAAGAGTAGATCATAGGATGAGACGCGCCACCGTACCAGAGTTTAAGATCGACCAGAGCCAGAATGATACTCGGCCGCGGCGTTGTGCGGCCATCGGCTGCCGTGATGAAGGCGTTTATCCAGCGCCCAAATCACGCGATGCGTTGCGCGATTATATCTGGTTCTGCCTTGATCATATCCGCGCCTACAACAAATCATGGAATTATTATGACGGGCTGCAAGGCGCCGCGCTTGAAGCCGAGATCCGCCGCGCCACAACATGGGAGCGCCCAAGCTGGAAATTTGCCACCGGACAGCCAAGCGAAAATAATTTTGAAGATCCGCTTGGGCTGTTTGATTTTGAAAATCGTGATGAGGCAAAATCGGGCCGCAAACTCACCCCAGAAGAGCGCGCCGCATGGAAAACCTTAAACTTGGCACCGGTTGATGATTTTGATATTGTCAGAAAACAATATAAACGTCTGGTCAAGGAGAATCACCCTGATAAAAATGGGGGTGACGCCCATGCCGAAGAACGGTTAAAAGATATTAACCTTGCCTATTCACTGATTCGGAAAACCCTAGCCAATGGTGACAAGCCTGCCACCAGCCAAACCTAACATTTGCTTAATAGTGGAGTTCTAACTGTTATGTCTGATAACGCGAAATTTGCGCCGACCCCTGCCCATTCTATGTCGGCGCCCGACATTACGGTCAATGCCAGAGACGTCTTTGGAATTGATGTCGACATGATCGTCCCTGCCTTTAGCGAGGGATCTGATTATGTGCCCGCGCTTGACCCGAACTATCAGTTCGACACTGACACCACTATCGCCATTCTGGCGGGGTTTGGCCATAACCGGCGGGTGATGATACAAGGCTATCATGGCACCGGTAAATCAACCCATATTGAACAGGTTGCCGCACGGTTAAACTGGCCCTGTATCCGGGTCAATCTGGATAGCCATATCAGCCGCATTGACCTGATCGGCAAAGATGCCATCGTGCTTCGTGATGGCAAACAGATTACCGAATTCCGCGAAGGGATTCTACCATGGGCGTTGCAAAATCCGGTTGCGCTGGTATTTGATGAATATGACGCTGGCCGTGCCGATGTGATGTTTGTGATTCAGCGTGTTCTCGAAGTCGATGGTAAGCTGACCCTTCTTGATAGCAATAAGGTGATTCACCCGAATCCGCACTTCCGGCTTTTTGCAACCGCAAACACAGTTGGCCTTGGCGATACAACCGGCCTTTATCATGGAACTCAGCAAATCAATCAGGGGCAAATGGACCGCTGGTCAATTGTGTCGACATTGAATTATCTGCCGCATGCTGATGAGGTGAATATCGTTACAGCAAAGCTGCCACAATATGCTGATAAAAAAGGTGCTGAACAGGTTGCCGCAATGGTTCACATGGCCGATTTGACGCGCAAAGGTTTCATGTCAGGTGATCTATCAACTGTCATGTCACCGCGTACGGTCATCACATGGGCTGAAAATACCAGTATTTTTGGCGATATGAACTTGGCATTCCGGTTAAGCTTTTTGAACAAATGTGACGAGATCGAACGTCCAACCGTGGCTGAATACTATCAGCGTTGTTTTGGCATTGATCTTCCCGAAGCACCGATCCGGCAGGCCACTGCCAGCTAAGCGCCAAGCGCCCGCAGCAGCATACCAGCCTAAATCATAAGCCACCGGAACAATCGCAGGAAACCAGCATGTCTTCATTTGACAAGGATGCACAATTTCTGAAATCCAACGCCGCAGCGATGCGGGCGCTTGCTGGTGGCAAAGAGCATCAAGTGACCTATGCCGGCACCGATACGCATGTTGGCAAGGATGATGTGCGGCTGCCGGCGCTCCCCCCAACGGCAACCGCAGCGCAGAAAGCCAGCCTTCGCGGTGCCGCCGACGGTGCCGCGCTATGGCTTGCTCATCATAACCCGATGACCCATAAGAAACATTGCCCTGCCCCTGATGGTGCCAAGGCAATTTTTGAATCGGCTGAACGCGCCCGTGTCGAGGCCATCGGTGCGCGTCATATGAAAGGCGTTGGCGATAATCTGGATGCCGCCTTGGATCAGCGTTATGAAAACAGGCAGATTGATGCCCCAGGAAACGCCGATGATGCCGGTATTGCCGAGGTTGTGCGGTTATTGCTTCGCGAAGAATTAACCGGATCACCACCACCTAAAAACCTGTCAATGGTCATGGATTTATGGCGGCCATGGGTGAAAAGCCGGGCAGGCGATCTGATTAACGAGCTTGGCGCATCACTCGATGATCAATCGGCCTTTGCCGAATTATCACGCCGGTTGATTGGTGCGCTTGAATCCGATCTTGGTGAGACATCATCCGATGAAGATCAAGATTCAGACAATGAAGATGATCAGGATGAAGGTGGCGACAGCCAGTCCGAACAGGATGGCGAACAATCTGCTGTTGGCGAAGATCAAAGCGACGGCGATGACAGCCAATCAATAGATGATGCTGGTGATGCTGGCGCGTCTGAAGATGGCGAAATGATGGATTCCGAAGGCACGGATGACGGCAGCAGCGATGGCGAATCACCCAATTCAGATATGAATGGGGATAATAGCAAAAGCGGCGCTCCAACCGAAGGCTATCGTGTTTTCGACACCAAATTTGACGAAGTGATTGCCGCTGCCGATCTTTGCGACCCGCAAGAGCTTGACCGGCTTCGGGTGATGCTTGACAGGCATATGGAAAATGTCACCTCAATCGTTGGCAAGCTTGCCAATCGCCTGCAACGTAAATTGATGGCGCATCAAAATCGGTCTTGGGATTTTGATC
>Ga0255779_1007105_pt1 | contig 9969 bp, 8 predicted proteins | sample 011ome_21_FD_179977 | JGI IMG/M metagenome (GOLD analysis project Ga0255779, IMG submission 179977) | Coastal salt marsh microbial communities from the Groves Creek Marsh, Skidaway Island, Georgia - 011508AT metaG (version 2) | ecosystem: Environmental > Aquatic > Marine > Intertidal zone > Salt...
CGAGTTGGCTGAATCGCCCGCGAAATCGAAGTTATAGCGAGATAGTTCAGCTGTTGTCGTTGAAACCCTTCTTCAATATGATATTATATTGTACTGGTACTTGTGTTTTCGAAAAAAGTTGAGTAAAACGTAAATTTTCGTGTTTGCGCGCGTCTCGCGTCGCGACGACTGCACCGATAGCTCTGGTTCGCGAGTATATTTTTAAACTTTTTACGCGCTTTCCAACGCCGTCTCGTTCGTCGTCAGCCGTGCAGTATCGCGTCGCCGGCGGCGTCCGTGATTTCGTGCATCTTCAACGTAAATTTTTTCAAAAATAATGACTTCAGAAAGTGCGCATTTTTAAGGTGTGTCAGGGTCTAGAATTACAACATGTGCGACGGCGTAGCGACGTCATGCGACCGTGAAACACGACAGAACTGCGTGAGATAGCTTGAAACATAATTTTCTTTGAGTCCACGCGCTTTCACCTCGTTCACCGTCGTTTTAGCCGTTCTCCCCGGCGTCGGAAAACTGAGGACTCTCATCACATGTGACTCACTCAACTGCACAACTTTCACTTTCATCGATCGTGGGAGACGCAACGTGCGCTTTCCACCGCGTTTCCGAATACAAACGATGTCTTAATAATGAATATCGACTGTTGACGCTTGAAAAACATTGATTCAAGGAGTTTCGGGCGGGTCGAGGGCTGACGTAAGTCGCGAGTAGAACGCTCTTTTGGTGCAACGCCGGAACGCGCATGATCGGACAGAACGTCTTGCCACGCATGTAAGCGGCAAATAGACGAGTGGATGCGGTCTACTATACACTCGAATGCAATCGAGCGTGTTTCCATCTACCTTACGCTTCTACACTACGCTGGAACGTCTCGTCACTGAATAACGTCGACGCGCTTCAGTTACCACTGTTGCCGCGCACCACGAGTACGACTCCAAGCGCCACGCTGTAGCGTTCTCCATCAACGATTCAAGCCAGAATGGTAATAAATAGTGTCTTTCAACGTTCTAGCTCATCAAAGAGCGTAGAGGTACCGCACAGCGCCCCTTCACGTGGCAGAAGTGTGCGACTTACAAGCGCGTTTCAGTCACTTGGAGAGCGTGAATTCTCGACACCATGTCGAGCGCCGCAACGACTCGTGTGGGACCTAGAAGCGGTCTGCGTCGTAAAGAATGTTTTCTTGAGTGCATGTGCACCGTCATCACGTTCAGCGGCTCGTTCTGGCGCACCTGAGGGCGCGTCACACGCGGCCGATTCTACTCCAAGAATTTACATGCCGTGTTCACTCTAGTGGCCGCACTATGTGCGGCTCAGAGAGCGCGTTGGAGCTCCAGCCGAGACGAAACCGCGCGTGATCGAAAGTTTGGTCGACCCCGCACCGGGCGGGCGCGCGCGCGGCGCGGGGTGACGCGCGACGGCGCGGGAAAACGCCGATGTAAATTAATTCATTATTTTCGGTATATATTTTATTTTCGGAAACCCTAGTACTACTCGTAGTACTCTAGTACAGTACGAGTACGAGTACTAGTATATATACCAGGTACTGTACGAGTACTAAGAGTAAATATTTAGATATTCACACGTTGACGAAACCTACTCGATTCAGGTCATAATGATATTGAGTCTGGGTTCGACTTCACGATTGCAGCTGCTAAGGAGAACTCTTCGACGCCAGTGTGCGAGTATTTGAACTGTTCTTCCCACTCGTAGATCGTCGTATTCGTATAGCGTAATACATTCTTTGAACTAGACATGATCTGTACGTCGCGGCTACACTTCCTGTATCGAAATTTAGCCGCCTGCAACTTGAAGCCAAGCCCGCGAGCGACTCGGAAATGCTTGCGAAGGATACACTCTAACAATCGTGCAAGCTTCTATGAAGATGGAAACATTGCCATTGATGATACTCTGTTTCGCTCGGTCCGACGTTTAGTAGAGTTCTCCGTGCAAAACACGTTCCCTCAATACGTGAATGTAGTGGATGTGACTGAGTGCACAAACCCCGTTTTGGGCGACTATCAAAGCAGCAGTGCTATGCAGATATACTCGGCCATGAAACGGCAAGGTGAAAGCACATTTAAAAGTCCACGTGATGTCGCCGAAGCAATCGTAGCAGGCATCTCTAATTCTGGTATATTCGAGTCAATCGCAGTGGCCGGTCCTGGTTTCATTAACCTGCGAGTCTCGCGTGAGTTTATCAGCGCGTCTCTGCTCAGACTGAACAGAACTCAGAAGGAAAAGAAAAACCGACACGTTCTTGTAGACTTTTCATCCCCCAACATTGCAAAAGAGATGCACGTTGGTCATTTGCGCAGTACAATAATTGGAGATGCAATATGCAATATCTTTGAATATTGTGGTTACTCGGTCACGAGAGTGAATCACGTTGGTGATTGGGGTACTCAGTTCGGAATGCTGATTGAATATCTGAAAGATAATGATATTTCTGCACAAGCAAGTGTGAGTGACCTGCAGAGCTATTACAAGAAAGCCAAGCAAAGGTTTGACTCGGACGAGCTCTTTAAGAAAAGAGCACAGGAGGAAGTTGTAAAATTGCAAGCATATGACGCTAAAACGATAGAGGTGTGGGAAAAAATTTGCCAAATTAGCCGTGACGAATTTCAGACAATTTACGATAGATTGGGGATAAAAATCATTGAACGAGGCGAAAGTTTCTACAACAATATGATTCCTGGCGTCTTGGAGGAGCTAGAAACTGGGGGTTTTATTGTCGAGGATAGTGGTGCACTATGTATTTTCAACGAACAAAACGACACACCCGTGATCTGTCGCAAAAGTGACGGGGCGTTTAATTATGCTTCTACGGATTTGGCGGCGCTTCATTATCGTATTACGCACGAAAAGGCAGATGAAATAATTTATGTCACTGACTTGGGTCAACACAAACACTTTGACGCTATCTTCCGGACAGCCATTGATGCAGGTTGGTGTGGAGTGCGTCAGGTTCAATTAAAGCATGTTGGATTTGGAGTGGTTTTGGGAGAAGATGGAAAGCGGCTACGCACTCGTTCAGGTGACACAATAAAACTCAAGGCTTTGCTGGACGAAGCGGAAAGTAGATGTGAAACCTTTTTGTTAGGAAAAGGAACTTCTCTATCTAGTGAGGACGTAAAGCATGCTTCGAAAATTTTGGGTATGAATTCCGTCAAGTATGCCGATCTTCACAACAACAGAACAACAAACTACACATTTTCATTCGATCGCATGCTAGACTTGAAAGGAAATACAGCTATGTACCTACAATATTCACATGCAAGAGTTGCAACAGTTTTGGAAAGGGCTGGGCCACATGTAACGAATAATAAAGGCCAGGGTAGGAATATACAACTCTCAAATGATGCTGAAAGACTCTTAGCGCTACAGTTACTTAAGTTTGAAGATGCTATCGCTACGAGTGCACAAGAACTTATGCCATCAAGGCTGTGTGAATACCTTTACTCTTTGTGTACAACTTTCAACAACTTTTACGCAGAATGTAAAGTATTGGGAAGTGAGAACGAACAAACCAGAGTTTATTTGTGCGAGCAAACTAAGGCAACCATGCACTTAGCTTTCTCTTTACTCGGTATGGTTACTTTGGAGAGAATATGATTTTACGACTGATATGGCAGAACGAATGAGTTAAAATCGTCAAGTTATTCCTGATGTCCTCTAAATTCTAGACCGTTTTTGAGAATGCACAGACTAAGTTGAACTAAGTATGTGCAATTCGAGTTGGATACTGTTCGTACCTGTGTATCACCCCCACTAAACTGATCGCCCTCATCAACTGCGTGCTCCATCATTCGGGTAGCAACTTTTCGAATACGTTTTTCTTGTGCGGATTGTTCGCGCTGCGATATCTGCTTTTGCATGCGTGCGCGTGTATCCACAGAAACTCGTGCGGTTTGTTCCGCAACATAAAGTGCCTAGTAAGAAACATTTAATTTAACTTGTACGCTTTCAAATGCGTGCACGCCGCACCTCTGAAACCTTTGCGAAATTGTCATTTATCTTGACGTCTATCAGTCCCCTTCCGTCCGCGGCCAAACGTTTGTCAAGGGGAATAGTGTAACCCTTAGAATTCTACTGAGAGGTGAACAAGTTCGTCTTCAAACATGTCGGTAAGACAGACCTTCCAATTGGATATTGCAGGGGGAATATTCCACTGAGCTTTGTCCTCGTCCGAAATTTGACGTGGTGGGCTGTGCAAAACTGGGGCTGGTGATTGAGTTGCTCCACGGGGTGCCTAGGATAGAATGAATATAAATAAATCGCACTAACGAGAGGTGAACAAACTGGCACGAACTTCATTGCTTACCTTCTTTAAACGAAATGATGGGGGCTTCAAGGGATCCTCTTGGACTTCTTGAATCCTTACCACGCGTTCTTGCATCCCATTTGGTTCGTATCTGATGTAATGCGCAGTCTTGGCGACACCTTTGAGTGACAGCATGCTTCCTGGAGCAATTTTCGACTCAAGCACATCTTCTACTTCTCGTCTAGCTCGTTCTTTCTCTTCGCTCTTCACATTCTTCATACGCTTATTAGAAGTTGCTTTCGAAAAGTAGAAATATTATTTACCTGATCGCGTAGAAGTGTGGTAGGAATCGGCTGGTTTTCAACGACATGAACTTTAGTTCCTCTAGAACGCGCATATGATGTCGTAGGAATAAGCTCTCTAGATTCCATAGTCGCCGTGATATTTGCAATCGCTCTTATAGAAGATGAACATTCTGGAAATATACCAGAATCATGTGATTCTTCACCATTATGTCTCAAGCCGCTACCATAGAGGGACATGACGAACTCTGTCGTTGCACGCCGCTCACTATCTCCGTCGTCAACTTCAACTGTTCAGGTTTTCGAAAATTAGTGTGCACGATGCATTTATATATATTGAAGTGAAAATTACAAACACTCTACGAATTGTCTACGCACGATTTCTAGCGCATTTATATACTAATTCATCGCACATTTTTAATACTTTACGTGATATTTCATTAGTACCCGGATAGTACTATTTTTGAATCTGCATTGTATTCGTATAGTAAGAGTAATAGACTGAAAATCTGCATTATATTGACATTGATAGTCAGCATCATACGACTCGATAGTCAGCGCCGTATAATTCAATTTGATCGGGCTTCTAGGGTCTGGACAACGCGGGTGTACCTACTCTGTACTCAGTGCTCTGGTGCTACCCAGCACCTGCTACCCAGTACCCAGTACCTGCTACCTGCTACACCTGACACAGACCTGCTGCGCTACCTTGCTACAAGCTATAGACTGGCAATTGGGACTGGTGACGCGTAGTACGAGTCGAGTCACACAACAACTCACACAACAAGTTGCATTTGGCTTCACTTTGTCCCATGAGTACTAAGTCCGTCGCGAAGCAGTTAAAATCAAAAGGCCTACAACGTCTGCGTTGGTATTGTCAACTGTGTGAGAAACAGTGCCGCGATGAGAACGGGTTCAAGTGTCACTGTTCCTCACCAGCACACTTGCGTCAACTCGCAGTTTTTGCTCAGAATCAAAGAAGTGTACTTGATAGATTCTCAGAGCAGTTTAAAGCAGCTTTCATGTCAGAATTATCCCTTAAGTGAGTTACTCACATATTGACGTGATGGTGCTCACACAGCAAGCAGTTACCGCAATTCACGTGTTTCCGTTAACAAAGTTTACAATGATTACATTGCTAACAAGCAGCACATACACATGAATGGTATTCTCAACGACTACCAGTTTATAATTATGAGTCAACTTTATGTTTAGCTACGCGTTGGACGACATTAACAGAGTTTGTGCAGTCTATAGCATCTGAGGGAATCTGTATGGTAGAGGAGACAGATAAAGGTCTTTTTGTGACATACGCACCGGAGTCAAAACAATCTCTCGCAAATACAAACAAGCGCATTGCACAAGAAGATGTCATAAATAGGAAAGAAAACAAGGTGGTCGATACAAAATAGACTCAATCCAAGAACTCACGCGTGTGCGCAGGTGATAAGATTGCAGGTTAAGCATGCTGAGAAAGTGTCTCGAAAACGAACTACGCATGCTGAAGCAAGTGAGGCAACTTTAGCAGAGGGATATTTTAGTATGGATTTACTTCGCACCAGAAAGGTTCAACTCACTCTCGATCCTGATGAACTTCTAACTCTTTGACATAAATGTAGAAATCGGCCACAAAGAATGAGACTTCTATAAAACACACATCGGTAAGTTTATACTCAAGGAGCGAAATTTATCTAGACTTTCGTCTTTAGCATATGGTTGGTACCGTCATGCGCACGCCTTCGGCACTGAACGGCTGCGCGAAATCAAAATATGAAGTTCTTCACGTTCATGATGGTATGGCAAGAGTCCGCCCCCTAGGAATGGACCCCCTAGGAATGGACCAAGAGTTGCACATATCAGTTGACAAGCTCCTCACTGTTGTTCCGGTATTACATATTTTACGCTGAGTCAGTCTACTGTGTGTTGATTTTTTCTATAAAGGCTATTGGTGGCAGAGTACGAGTTCTGAAAGGTAGGTGCGCAGGGTCAATTGGCAAGTTAGATGTTCGTACGCAAAAGCTCCGCGTGTCTCTTGAAAACGGGCAAGACACACAGGAATCAGAAGAGAAGTTCACTTTTCATGAAGTTAGCAAACTTTTCGAGAACAGCTCAACTGATTAAGCATATGATAGAGACTCTGTATTTTACATTAATTAGTATTAGCCGATTGAGAATTTGCCCATTTTCAATGCCAATCGCAACTTCGATAAGGAATTATATGTTGCTCCGCTAAAAGCTCACCACAACTTAGTGCTCAAGGTGACCCGTCTCGTATACCGATGATATGCCTGAGATGGTTTTTTGAGCTAAAAGTGCTTCTCGAGATGTGCCATTAGAGTGCTGGCGAAAACTACTATCATGAGCTCGCGGCCTTAATTGAGTTCCATTTAACACTTTACAAAAAGTCATAATCTTCCTTGACTCACTGAGTGAAGTTACCTAGCAGGTTCTGGTATGGAAGTCTTTTCAAAGATTCATAGTGCTGATGACAGTCAGAAAATACACGAAATATCATTTGAATATGCATTTACCATCAAACTACTTGAATCACGAACGCTGTGTTGCCTAGTTGCACTCTTGAGCTCTTTTAAATCGTGAACTGTTTTTCTTACCAGTCTGGGTTTTGTATATCCCAGTCAGATCTCAAAGCGTCGATATGTTTGGCGGTACTTTTATGTTCATCGGCCTTCGACGAGCACACATGATCGACGATGTTTTCGTTACCGATTGCGAGCATAATATTCGTATCCTATCAAAAATATGTATAAGGAATTGGAATAGGAGTGTCTGTGACTCACCAAGAATCTCGTGTCCGTGGATGGTAATACCTGCAAGTAAGACGGTATGTATGATGGAACCGCATCAGTTGTGTTAGAAATCTTATGCCACAGCTGATTCATATAATTTACGATAAACGCAAAGGTAGTGAGAGACTCATGGCAACAGTACCTTCGGCTTGCGTGTAGTTGAAAGTTTCCCTGGCAAGCGGATCAGTCCACCGTCTTGGTTAGACGCTTTTTGATGAAGTAAATGTTCGAACGTAATAGCATCTCGTCCAAGTGCCATGAATACATCCAGTACGTTAACTTGTGTTCGACCCTATTAAAACTGTGATTTTGTCAGGCTTTTTCAGGCAAGTTGAGAATTACCGCACAATTGGCTTCATCGCGAGCTATAATGCTGAGTTCGCTCACATATCTATGTAATAAGACTCACAACAAAGTATAAAAAACTGCGTATCCATACCGAACTATCATTTCGCGTAGCCCTTGAAGACTGGAACCTCTAACGCAATCAAAATCTGTACAGAACTTCGAAGTGTGACGTGAAGTATACTACATGGAATTACATATGCGTTCTACCTGAGCGATTACTGCATCAACTACTCGATCATGTAGCCGATGATTCCGACTGGACATGTTTTCGTGCGTGCACTGTGCTGAGGCGTTGAGAGCCAAATAAGATCGTGGTCGTTTTTCGGATCTCTTTGGACCAAGAAAATGAAGTATGATTTGCCATATTTTCATCCACAGATACCTGTCAGACAGCAAAATATATCGCAAATATAGAGCGGCCTCGAACGCGCTGCACCAAAACGCGACGCACGAGCGGACAAATCGACGAGAAAAGTACACGGTTACAATGAATATATTGTGGTTAATTCGTATTGTTTAACGTTACGCGTGGTTTCGTGCGACCAGCGTGCGTTTTAGAGTGCACTCTCACAAGCGTGTTGCACTCGACGAACTGAAGCGTCTTTTGCGATGTGCGCACCTTTTCGCCTATTATCCCGCGCACCCAGATTCCAAATCAGATTCCAAGCCGGATTCTAGTGCCGAAAATACGACACGGCCCTAGCCAGATTTCATGCGCGGCGCGTGGTACATGTTGATTATATCATCTACTTGTTGTATGCAACAGTCGAGGATACTAGGAGAGTTGGGAAATTTATGTCATCCCGTGAGCTCGTATAATCAACGAATCACGCCCCTTGTCGGACAACCAAACATATAAACTAATTATTTAGGTTGATGATCATACTTTACAGAAATTTTCACTCTTACAATAATCGAATTCTGAAACCTCTGGGAAAGCCTGAACCTCTACTATATAAGGAACAGTACACATTGTTTCAACACCGCTCGTCAAAAATCTACGCAACATAAAAGATCGGGAGGTGACACGTTTCCCAGGACAGTTGAGGACAGATTCCTACTAGCCACCAAAGACCTGTATAGTTAGTTCTAAGCCATGTGTAAACCAACGCATGGCACACTCCCTCAGTTAGGCCTGTTTCGCGGCGCTACACATTCCGTGCAACGCGGCTGTAAAATGCATAAAACAACTCTCAACTGTACCCAAGTGGCAAACTTGTTTGTGGCACGTCGTACGTTCCTTACCACGCACATCAGAGATTGGCGCAATATGAGCTCACGTCAAAGATTTGCACGGACCCGAGTTCAATTGGCCGTGAGATCATCTTTTAGCTAGTCCTTTTCTTCTGGCTGACAACTTTCTAGGTGGAGGATCTTGTTTGGGAAAGCGCTGAACTAATCACCCTGCGCGGCGATTACAGTCCTGTTGTCGTTCTATTTTGTTTGAATGCGCTTTTTATTTGTAAGTGTAGATCCTTCATTTCGTTTAGGCGTGATTTGACCCTTGTACAGCGCTGGTTATTAATGTTCTTGCTCAAAGAAAAACTTAAAAGTATTGCAGGTGAAGACACAGAATGCGGCACACTGTAGCAAAAACGCTCTTAACCGTCGATTGTATGTATTTATCTTTTACTGACTTGATGGCTAAACTAGTCTAGCCTGTTTGTCTTAAGCAGACGAATTACAATTTCTGCTCTCACGAGCTTTCTATGCGTTAGCACTAGCTACTTCTCACGCACATGGCGCTAAAAGAGCATTTGTAATTTCAATAAAACGAGGAATAGGGAAATGAAAATGAGACTATCGGCAGTGCAGGCTACCAAGGAGAAAACCGATTTCCGTGGACAAAAATCGTAGTTTTTTCAAATATTTTCTATCAACGGCGCACGCGAAATCTCGTTGATAAAAATCGACGCCTTGAGTCACGAAGTCAAAAAACCTATGTCCCTTATTTTTTTGAGTGTGAATGGCCAAACCCAATCGCTTCTTCGCGCGAGGTCCGTTGTCGCGCGTTTGTGGCGTGCGTCAGAAGCGCGCGCCGCACCCGATGCACGCAACGCGCTGAAACATGTGCGCGATGATGTATTTAGTTCATTTGAAGACTTAGACGGCGTTTGGAGCTCGTTTACGTCGCTCAGACGTACAAAGAATCGCGAAGAGGCGAGTTCGCTGGTCGTTACGCTGAACGAGCTAAGCACCCTAACGACAACGTTGGGGTGCTTTTTCGTCGAACACTGCACACGGATGTGCGATA
>Ga0255779_1007111_pt1 | contig 9965 bp, 8 predicted proteins | sample 011ome_21_FD_179977 | JGI IMG/M metagenome (GOLD analysis project Ga0255779, IMG submission 179977) | Coastal salt marsh microbial communities from the Groves Creek Marsh, Skidaway Island, Georgia - 011508AT metaG (version 2) | ecosystem: Environmental > Aquatic > Marine > Intertidal zone > Salt...
CGTCCGTCGCGTGACGCCCCGCGGATCGCAGCGCTTTAAGCCCGTCATCGCCGCGCGCGCGAACGCCGCCCGCGCCCGCGCCCGCGCCCGTCGTCTTCAGCGCGCGCAACGTCTTCACGCCCGCGTTGACCGCCGCCGCCGCGGCGTCCACGGCGGTGAGCGCGTACGCGCGATGGACGACGTCCTTCTGCGTTCGCGTCAGCGACCCCCCGCCGAACGCGCACGTGCTCGAAAGCGGGTGCGATCCGACGCTCCAGAGCCACTCCTCTTCGACGCCGATGACGCCGCGATCGCTTCGGCTTCGATCCGCGCCGAGATGCGTGGGCAACGCGCCGCCGAGGTGCTCCGCGAGCGCGAGCACCGCGGCTTTCGTCGGGTCGCGAAGGTTCACGCGCGTCGCGGCGCCGTCGCACGCGAACGACGACGCGTATCTCGCGTCGTGCGACTGCGTCGCGATGATCATGTCCGGCATGGACACCGCCTGGTGAGCGCCGTCCACGAGCAGAGGCGCGCGGTCGTCCACCTCGGGTTCGACGACGAACACGGGTATCTCGAGCACGGAGGCGGCTGGGTGTGTGAAGCGATCGGTCAGTCGAACGTCTTACCGGTCAAACGTTGAAAGGGAAGCGCGGGTGAAGAGTGACGACGGGAAAAGTCCTCAAGGAACGGCGTGCACCACGCGAACGGGGTCGTACGGGAAGCAGTCTCACCGCCGCGAGGGCCCGCCGCGGAGGTCCCGCCGCCGCCGCCGACGGCGACGAGCTGCCTCCTGAGCTCTCTCGCGTCGATCCACCGCGTCTTTCGCGTCGCGACGTCGCCGCCCTCGGTCAAGACCGCGTCCGCGCCGGTTCGAAGCGAGCTCGCGAGCGCGGCGGCGACGGCGGCGTCGTCGGACGCGCGCAGACGCTGCGTGGAAAACTCGAGCTTCTGGTCGCGAAGCATCAACCCTCTCGCCTCCGACTCGAACTTCTCCACGTCGAAGCCCCCGAACGCGTCCGTCCCGTACGGCGACCGCGACGGATCGCTCGCGCCCATGGCGACGAAGTACACGGTCACGTGCACGCGCTCGTGATACCGCCGCGGGCCCGGCGCATTCGCCGGCGCGACGACGCGCGTCAGATGCGACGACAGGACCCGCCCGAGCTCGGACGCGAACACGTCGCGCGCGATGGTCACGTTCGGCGGAAGGTCGTCCCGCCCGAAGAGCGAAAAGTCCGCGTCCTCGGGCTGGACGTCGCCGTCCTTCGCCTCCGCGATCGCGACGGAGAGCTCGCGCGTTTTTCGTTTAAGGTCGTCGCAGAGTTTGATTCGCGTCGCGCGCGACTCGCAGTGCTTCTTCGCGAACGACGTGTACACGTCCATCTGCGCTCGAAACACCTGGAGCTCGTCGCGCGGATCGATCGACGCCTCGCTCTCGGCGGCGGCCGCCTCCAGCTCCTCTCGAAGCCGCGCGTCCGGGGTGGGCCTGTGCGCCGCTTTCTCCGCGTCGGAGAGGCCGCGGTTAAATCGCAAGTCCACGTCCGGGAGGTCCGTCGCCCCGCGAAGGCCGCTCCCGCCGACCAGCGGCCCCCACGCGAACGGTCCGGCGCCGAGGTCGATCCACGACGCGCGCTCGCGGCCGACGTACAGGTCGGAGACGCAATCTGTCTCGTCCGACACTGAATCGGACGCGGACGCGTCGCCGTCGTCCTCCTCCTCCGTCGCGTCGTCGTCGACTGCGTGGGTGAAGCGATCGGTCAGTCGAACGTCCTACCGGTCAAACGTTGAAAGGGAAGCGCGGGTGAAGAGTGACGACGGGAAAAGTCCTTAAGGAACGGCGTTCACCACGCGAACGGGGTCGTATGGGAAGCAGTCTCACCGGCGCCCGCGAGCGCGGCGGACAAGCGCTTCGCCGCGTGCGCGTCGTCGCCGGTGAGCACGCGCAGCGCCGCCGCGTCCAGAGGGTGCGACGCGCCATCCCGCTCCGCCGCGGCATCCGCCACCGCGCGCGCCGCCTTCTTCGCCCACCTCGCGCCCGCTTTCGACGCGTCGTACGCGACGACGCCGCCGCCCGCCGCGGCTCCCTCTCGCGGCGCGAGGACGTTCTCGATCCACCACGACGGCTTCGAAGCCTCCGGCGCGGGCGACGGCGCGCGGCGTCGCGGGCCGCCGCGGCGTCTCGCTTCCTTCCTCAGCGCGTCCGCGCGCGGTCGCAACGCCGCCATCTCGCTCGGGGAGAACCCGGCTCTGTACCCGTACCGCCCGTCGCCGAACGCTTTGAATTTCTTCGGGTTTAACACGACGACGGCGTAGCCTTCGCCGAGCCCGAGGCCGTCGACGAGCGAGTCCACGAGCGAGGACATCGAATGCGCGTCGACGTGGTGCGTCACCGGCGCGTCAGGGTCCGGCGCGCGGCCGTCGTCGTCGTCGTCGTCCGCGGAAGTCGACGATCTCGATTTCGATTTCGATTTCGATCTCGTCGCCGACGCCTTCTCCGCTCCGTCTCCGTCCCTCCTCGGCGGGTCCACCGGCCGCGCGAACGTCTCGATCGCGCGCTCGAACACCTCCAACACCCCCGGGCCGGGGTTCACGACGTGGGCTCTGAAGTCGTACGTCGCGAACGAGCTCGCGGGCATCCCGCCGTCGCCGTCGTCGTCGGCGGCGGCGGCGTCGTCTTCGGCGGCGTCATCCGTCGCGCGCCGGTGCCGCGTCGTCGTCTCTTCCTCTCCTCCCTCCCCTCCTCCGCGCCTCCGCCCGCGACGGCGAAAGCGCTCCAGCGCCGCGCGCGGCACCCTCGCGTGCGACACCGCGCGATCGATCCGCTGGAACCACCGAACCTGGTCGTCCTCGCTCAGATGCAGCCCGAGGTGTCCGTCGCCGTCGAAGCCGACCATCACGAACGCGACCGGGATCGGCACGCGGACGGACCGCACCGGGCGGACGCGCAGGAACGACGCGACGTCGCCGGACGCGGCGAACGCCTCCGAAACGCGCGAGGCGTCTTCTATCGACGCCGCCGCCGCGTCGTCGTTCGTCAGCGACGTCAGGAAGTCGTCGTCGTGAGCGAGCGCGTTCGCGCCTCCGTCGAAGAAGGCGCGCGAGGAGGTGCCGAAGCGCGGGCCGGCTTTGCCCTTCGCGTGCGCGCGATCGACGGACGCGCGCGCGACGCGGAGCGGGGCGAGCGCGAGGAGGAGCGCGAGGAGGAGGACGCGCGCGGGGGGGCGCGGTGGGGTGGACGTCATCGCCGGCGGCGAGCCGCGCGCGCCCCGCGATCTCACGGGCAGCAGTGGGCACCAGCCGCTGCCCTCGCCCTCGAGTTCGTCGCGCGACCGGATTTTTTTTTTCGGCGGCGGCGCGGCGTCTCATTCCGGAAGCATTCCATTCCGCGCGGCCGGTCTTCAAATCGCCAGCTCGGGCGCGTCGCGGGATGGGGAAGAACACCGAGGGCGAGAAGGTCGTCGAGGCCGGCGCGCGCTCGGTCGCGCGCAGGCCGCTCCCGCCGCCGACGACGACCGAGGGCATCTCCCAGATTTTGTTCTATCAGTACGTCGAGCCCGTGTGGAGCGCGCGGCGACAGAAGCAAGCGCTCGCGGAGTTCCACAGGCTCGCGAAGCTGCACGACGTCACCGGCCGCGGGAGGATCGCGCTCGAGGGCGTGAACTGCACGCTCACCGCGTCCGCGGAGGGCGCGCGCGCGTTCTGCGAGGGGCTTCGCGCGTGGGATCCGGAGCTCTTCAACGACACGGACTTCAAGCTCACGGACGGCGTCCCGAGAGAGACGAAGTTCAAGGCGCTGACGCTCAAGTCCACGCAAGAGCTCGTGGCGTACGGCCTCGGCGGCGAGCGCGCGCCGTTGCTGAGACAAAACACCGCGAAGCACGTGGAGGCGGACGAGTATCACGCGATGCTGGCGCGAAAAGACACCGTGGTGATCGACGTGCGGAACTATTACGAGACGAACATCGGACGCATCGAGCCCCCGCCGGGGGGCGCGGAGTTCCTAGACCCGATGATGCGAAACTCGCGCGAGTTCCCCAAGTGGCTGAACGCCCCGGAGACGAAGGAGAAGCTGCGGGGGAAGAAGGTGATGATGTACTGCACCGGGGGCATTCGATGCGAACGCGCGACGGCGTTGTTGTCGCAGATGGAACGCGCGGAGGGCGACGTCGAGACGCAAGGCATCTATCACGTCCGCGGCGGGATCGATCGGTACCTGAAGACGTTCCCGGAGGGCGGGTACTGGAGAGGGCGGAACTACCTGTTCGACCTGCGCGGGGAGCAAAAGCCGGAGGACAAGTCGGAGACGCAGGTGTCTCGAGAGACCAAGTCGGCGTGCTGCGTCTGCAAGTCGCCGTTCGACTTGTACAAGGGCAAGCACGCGTGCTCGAACAAGGAGTGCAAGGTCCCGGTGATCGTGTGCGACGGGTGCAGGAAACGCGCGGAAGGGGAGCTGAAGGCGTCGCTCATGTGCCCGCTGTGCGAGAGAGGCCATGAGCTGAGGGATCTGCCGCTGCCGGATTTGGTCGGGCAGAAGAGAAAGCTCGCGTTGGCTGGCAACGCGTTCGGCGTCGACGCGGGGTCAAAAAAACCGAAAAAAACGCACGAGCCGTCCAAGTTTGTCCACGTGGCGCGTTTACCGTTGATCGTCACCGCGACGGACGTCCGCCTCGCGCTCGCGGGCGTGGACACGACCGCGAGAGGCCACTCGCGGCTCGTGAGCGCGACCGAGGGCGGGTCGCGAGTCGAGTGGATCGCGGACCGAGACACCGGGTTTTTTTACGGCGCCGCGTTCGTCGAGTTTCCGACGACGGCGGACGCGGAGAGGGCGGTGGAGCGCGCGACGACGGCGCCGCCGAAGGTTGGCGGGGGGAAGCGACGCGCGAGGGTGAACTTCGCGCCCGCGCGGGGGAAGGACGCCGCGAGGGCGGGGCACGAGGGCGAGCGACCGCCCGTGCCGGCGACGCCGGGTAGGTAGTCTAACTGAGTACGAAGGTAGGCGATAGAACGCGAGGTCGTCAGCCGGGTAGTGTACTTTCGGAAGTCCTTTCTTCCTTCACGAGCCGCGCGTATGCACACGTCGTCGGGGTTCGAGCCCCCAAACCCTCAACCCAAACCCTAAACCTCCCTCACGCGAACCGCGCGTACGCCGGCCGGAGCCAGCCGTACGCGCCCAAGACGAACGCCTCCTTCGCGTCGCAGCGCTTCACGTCCACGTACGTCCGGTCGCGCTCCAGCGTCCGCTTCGCCCACGCGTCGATGTGCGCCGTGCACGGGCCCCACAGCGTGAACGACACGTGCGGTTTAGGGGCGACAGGAGGAGGAGGCACGGCGTCCTCCGCGTCGTCGTCGTCCATCTCGAGGTCGAAGGGTTCGGGCGTCGTCGTCGTCGTCGTCGTCGTCGTCGTTGTCGCGCGCTCGACGCCGCCGGCCGTACCGCCGCCGCCGCCGTCGCGCACGCGGTTCACGATCGCGTCGCGCGGCCCCCGCGCGGACGCGAACAGATGCGCCGCGGACGCCGCCAGCGTCACCTTACTCCCCTCGACGCGCGCGAGCAGCGACAGCATCTCGTCGATCATGCCCCTCGTGTACCCCAGCCACGGCGTCCCGGTGTGCGTCCACCTGCGCGGGAGGGCGATTGCCCATACGGAGCGACGACGGAGTGGAGTGGAATGAATTCGGGGGCGCGTCGGTAAGAGTCGAAAGGCGTCGAGGGCGGGCGTCGAAACCGAGGGGGTGATGGGCGGCGACAAACGCTGGGAAGAAAAGTCCTTAAGGAACGGCGTTCACCACGCGAACGCGGTCGTATGGGGACCAGTGTGATGACAGGACGCACCCGAGCGACAGCGTCGCCGTCGGACACGCCGCCGCGCACAAATCCACGAAGCGCTCGCCGTCGATCGGGTCCCTCCCGCCCGGTCCTCGCACGACGTCCGCGTTGAGCCACAGCGGCGTCGCCGCGAGCGCGGCGGCGCGCTTCGGCGAGCCGATCCCGGTGCCCAAGAACCCGCGACGCTCGGGCGCGCCGACGCCCGCGTCTTTCAGTCGCGCGACGCACGGCTCGACGCACGAGAGCTCTTTGAAGTCGAGCTTGACGCCGATCCGTCGCGCGCCTTCCGCGCGCACGTGCGCCACGATCGCGCGGACGAACGTCTCGAAGTCGAGGTCGCTCGCCCTGGATACGTCCGGCTCCGTCGCGAACGACGGGAGCGGGTGCGCGAGGAGCACGTCGGACGCGCGCACGCCGCGGCCGTCGCGATGCGCCTCGACGCCTTCCCTGCTGAGCATGAGGTCGACCTCGAGCATGTGCACGCCGCTGTCGTCCGCGAGCGCGGCCTCGAGGAGCGCTACGGAGTTGACCGCGTGCGCCCAGACGAGGTCGCGCGCGGACGCGAGGCCGAAGTGCGACACCGCGTCCGAGGGAGGCGACGTCATCCCGTGACGTAATTTATTAATCTGTCCAAATCAAATCAAATTCCGAGGTGACGTCCGTCCGCGCCGCGCCCGTCGACCGTCGGCGCCGGGCGGGGATCGCTCGCTCGAGTTCGCGCGGCGCGGCGCGAGCGAGGAGATACGCGTCTCCGCGCGGTGGGGGGCGTCGTTCGAGCGCGACGACGACGCGGCGAGGCGCGCCTCCTGGTGTGTCTGAGAGAATTCTCGGACGCTCGCGCGAAGCGTGTGGCGCTTGGCGCGAATCGGAAAAAGAATCTCACGAAGGGGCGGTCTCGAAACGACGCGCGCGGCCGACCCAGGATTCGCCGTCGTATGAGCAAACAGTCAGCACGCCCGATGTACTACTGTCTGACTGTACGCGCCACGCAAGATCCGTCAATGCTGACAGTGCACTTTTTCGAGGTTCCTAGCGCGACGACATCACCGCGCCGCGCGCGCCGCACGCACGCGCGCGCGCGATTCGCATCCCCGACCGCGACGCGCGCGATACGCATCATAGTAGCGCCGCGATGGCGGAGCTGTTGGCGCCGCGTCGACGCGTCGGCGACCGCGGCGCGGAACTGCTGACGCGGACCGCCGCTGGGGATCACGACAAGCATCCTCCGCCACCGCGCGCGTCGTCGTCGCCGTCCGCGGACGCGACGCCGTCGCCCGAGCGCCTCTCGAAGCGACTGAAGAAGCGCGCGGCCGACGAGAAAGGGTCGTTCTCGGACGACACCGCGGAGAAGCGCGACGACGGCGCGGGCGACGCGACGCGCGCGGAGCTTTTCCCCGCGGACGCGACGACGACGACGACGACGACGCGAGAGAGAGGCTCCGGAAAAAGAGGCGACGACGCCGTTTCTGCTGACTGTGCCCCGTGGGTCGCGACTTGGCTCGATAACGTCCGCGCGTCCGGCGGCCCGACGAACGCGCGCGATTCCATGAAAACGCTCGGCACGAAGGCGATCACGGACCCGCCGGACGGGAGCGAGTTCACCACGAACTGGTTCTCGCACGTCACGCCGACGCTGACGCGCGTGTTCGACCACCTCGGGTGGATCCCCGACTTCGCGGACGCGGACGCGAGCGATGATGAAAAAAACGAGCCCGACGCGTCGTCGTTACGAAACCGCCGTCGTCGTTCGAGCGCGGCGTCGGCGCCTCGACACGTGCTCGAGATCGGCGCGTGGGAGGGCCGAGGCACGCAGTGGCTTCTCATGACGCTGTGCCGCAACCGCGGGAGCACGCTGACCGCGGTGGACACGTGGGAGGGCGGCGAGCAGTACGCGGGCGTGGGGCTGGACCTCGACGACGCCGCGCACGCGGGGGACGTCGTCGAGGCGCGTTCTATCTTACACTGGTCCCCATACGACCGCGTTCGCGTGGTGAACGCCGATCCTTGAGGACTTCGCCCGAAAGGCGCATCTCTCCGCCCATCACCCCTCGCTTTCAATCCCGACACTCCGCGACGCCTTTCAACTCCCGCCTGACGCCTTTCAACTCCGCCCCGACGTCGCTTCGTATGGAACGACCCTGATGAGGCGCGGTTCGACAAAAACGTGTCCAAGGTGACGGGCGTGTCGCCGAACGTGGAGTGTAACCTGAACCCGGTGCGGAAGAGGAAAGGTCGGAGCGTCGCCGCGCTGGCGAAGCTGCGCGTGGATGTGTTTGATAAAACGCACGGCGGTGGACCGTTTTTGGGGTACGACGTCGCGTACGTGGACGGGTCGCACTACGCCAGGGACGTCATGTCGGATGCTTGCGCCGCCTGGGAGCTGCTCAAACGCGGCGGCGTGATGATCTTCAAAGACTACGGCTGGGATCTGGTCATGAGACACCTGCCCGCGACGTCGTGTCCGAGGATCGCCGTGGACGCGTTCGTGGATCTGTTCGAGGACGAGCTGCTCGTTTTAGAGCGCGGGTACACGTGCGTTGTGCAGAAGATCGCGAATCGAAAGTGATCGAATTTTTGGTTTCTGTTGGCAGTTGGTTGTTTTTTTCATTTCGGGTAAGTTGTTACAAGTCAAGTGCTGAATACTCGTCGCGAGAGGCGGGCGCGGGAGACTGCGCGCGGGGTGGTTCGACACCGAGTGTCCGTAGCAGTTTTATTTTAAAAGTTTTCGTCATTTCCAAATAAACAGAACGGAGAGCGCGTCCAACGTCCTCGTCACGAGGAGTACAGAAGATCCACCTTGCACGCGAACGACGCGCACCACTTCCCTGTGACCCCATCCCTCCGCGCGACGACCCCGGGGGTCACCCGTCGACTCTCTCCTCCCAACCTCGCGAACGCCTCGCACCGCAGATCCGACTTCGCGCGATCCGAGCCCTCGTCCGCGACGCCGAACGCGACGCCCCACCCGGGCGAGCCGCCGTCCTCCCCGGGCGGTCTCGTCGCGGCGACGCCCCAATCGCCGCCGCCGCTCGACGCCCACGCGGCGACTAACGTCTCGTCCCCGACCGCGAACAGGCCGTTCACCCCGAGCTCGAACGACGACGACGACGACGGCGAAGGCGAAGGCGAGGACGCGGCGGCGGCGAGCGAGACGGCGGCGCGCGTCCCCGGTCGCGCCGTCGCCTGGAGCAACGCCCGCCGCGTCCGCGTCTTCGTCTTCCCGCCGCCGCTCTCGCCGTTCTCGCTGCCGCTCTCGCCGTCGTCGCCTTCGCCGTCGTCGCCGTCGCGATCGAACACGCCGCCGCTGACGCCGAAGAGCCCGTCGCCGAAGTCGTACGAAGCGCACGCGGCGGCGCCCTCGCATCGCGACAGCGTCGACGACCCCCTCGCGCCGAACGAGGTCAGCGCGCCGCCCTTGGACAGCGGGTTCAGCGTCGCCGCCGCGTCTTGGCCTTCGCCTCCGATCGGGGAGATCCGCAGCCACCCGCGCGAGCCGATCCTGTGGCGGTACATCACCTTCTCGAGCGCGACCGTCGTCGGGTCGGCGTCCGACGACGACGACGACGACGACGACGACGACGACGCGAGACGGACGACGAGCGAATCCCCTCCCGGGAGCGGCGCGTCGATCGTCGTCACCGCGCGCGGCGCGACGTCGACGTCGGCGGCGGCGGCGGCGGCGCGGCGGCCCCCGAGAGCGACGCCGCCCATCGTGACCCGCGCGTCCACGCGCGCCGCGTCCGTCACCCTGGACGCTCGGTCCGTCGCGACGGATCTCTCCAGATCCCCGAGACGGTCTCTCAGCGACGTGATCTCCCCGAACGCCTCGCGCGTGAGCCGCCGGAGCGTCTGCACGTCGTCCGCGGTGGACGTCGCGGGGGCGTGGGCGTTCTTCGCGGGAGGCGCCATCGTCGACGCGACGGACGAGGACGCGCCGTGCCCGCGCGGCGAACAGTGCGAGCGATCATTTACGTCGCCGCCATTGCCACTCGCGCTCGCACTCCCGCACTCGAGTTCGTTGATGAGTCGACGCCACGCTGGCCGAGCGCGCACTCTTCGCGCACGCGACATCACCGCCGAACGTCCACGATGGCGTCGAGCGTCGCCGCCGCGAGCGTCGTATCCATCGCCGCGCGCGCGACCGAGACGCGTCGCCGCG
>Ga0255779_1007116_pt1 | contig 9963 bp, 4 predicted proteins | sample 011ome_21_FD_179977 | JGI IMG/M metagenome (GOLD analysis project Ga0255779, IMG submission 179977) | Coastal salt marsh microbial communities from the Groves Creek Marsh, Skidaway Island, Georgia - 011508AT metaG (version 2) | ecosystem: Environmental > Aquatic > Marine > Intertidal zone > Salt...
CTTTTCTCAATTTAGCACCTCTTCGAATAGCTTCCATTAGGGCGCCTCGTCCACCGTCGTCCGCGGCAGGGGAAGGCACTTCTTGCCTCGAGTTGTTCGAAGCCGGAGGTGGCGGAGGTGGCGGAGAAGGCGATGATGACGGTGCCTGCCTGTTGATAGCGATGATGCTATTGTTGCTACTTCTAACGCTACTTTTTTGACTCGTCGGCGTGGAACTTTTTTTCTTTTTCCTCGACGATGGAGCTTTCTTCTTCTGAGGATTGCGTAGAAACGCGCTCGGACTGTACGGATTCTCGGACGTTAGCGTAAACTCGTACACATCAGACCCACCAAAGCCTTCTTTTCTTTGCTCTCCGGTTGCACTCTTCGACGCAGATGGTATCGGCGACGGAAGTGTTCCAGGAAAGACGACAACGGGGGCTTCTGAAGCCTTTGGTCGAAAACTGAACACGCTTTCTAACGACTTTTTCGCGCTCACGACGTTCGCGTCTCCGCCATCATCGTTCTCGCCCGAGGTTGAAGTGTTTGTATTCGCGTCGGCATCCGGCATCCGCACGCTTCGAACGATTTCCGGAGGTACGATTGATTTCGGCGGCGGCGAAGAAAGCAAAAGTTTTTTCGCAAAACCGTCGCTCAGATCTTCCACTTTTTCATTACCGTCCCTGCTGACTTCTTCTTCTTCGTTCTCTCCGTCGCCGTCTTTTGCTTTCCCTCTAAAACGCAACGCTTCGCAATCGTAAAACGCCGTCTTTGCTGGCATCACGTCCGCCAAAGATCCTTTTCGATTCATGAGCCTAACATGCGCTCTATTACCTCCCAGTTTCCTCGAACTTGCGTTATCTTCGCGATCTAATCTTTCGTGGTCCGCCTCGCTTTCCCCTAACGCCGACTTCCCGTCGCCTTTCATTAAAGACCGCGCCAACGCTCTCGCGCTCTCACCGTAGCATCTCGCGCGCATCGCCATATTCTCCACGTCTTTAAACGCCCTCCTCTTTGGCCTGTTTTCGTTCGCTCTTTGAATCGCGTTTCGTACCTCATCGTCGTAATACATCATCCTTCTCGTCGTCGTCCGCTGCTTCGCTCCGTCCTCCTCGTCGTCCGCGACGACGACGTACTTCCTCGACGACTCCAACACCAGCAAATCTTCTTCTCCTCCTTCTCCACCAACATTACCACTATTATTATTATTATTACAATCGTAATACTTCCTCTGCGCTTCCGCTATTTTCCGTTCGCACCGCCTCACTCTCCCGTCCATCTCCAGCGCTTTCGAAACCAACCGGTCGATTTCCTTTCCCACGTTCCCAAAAATCTCGTCCGACGCGTCCGCGACCGCGCGCAGCGACTGTAAAATAGATTCGTAACTATCGTTACTATGAACAGAATCATTCGTTTTCGAGCCTGCGCCTGCGCCGCTACTCGCGGAGAAGACGACCGAGGCTAACGGTATCTCAAACGTCTTTTTCTCTTCCTTTCCCCGCTGCTGTTGTTGTTGTTGTTGCGAATTCATTTTCGATGTTCACGTCTCCTCCTCCTCCTCCTTTTCGTCTTCTCGATTCAAAAGCTGAAAAGATGAAACGCACTCAACCGAGACACCGCATTCGTCTTCCGTCTTTCTTTCTCTCTCTCTCTCTTTCGCGCGTCTTCTTCGTATCGCGAGTGTCGCACGTGTGATACACGTGTTTATGAGTTTTACAAATGAAGAAATTTTCTCCAAAAACGCAAAAGACAAAAAAAAGGATGTTGAGAAGACTGACCACGAAGCGCTCCAATAACGACGTCTTCGCCGCGCGTCCCATGCATTCCTCCTCTTCTCTCTCACTTTTAAACGTGGAGGAGTGCTTCGCGCATTTTCGAGCGGGCGAAAAGAACAACAACAACAACAACAACAACGACGCGTTTTCGAACGTTCGCGTCGAGAGATATCGAGAAAGACAGTTACGCGATGACGACGAGGAGGTGGTGGTCGTGCGCAACGCGGCGACCGGTGCCGCGATCGCGACGGTGACGAGCGAGCTAAAAGGCGAAAAAGAGTCGTCGTCGTCGTCGTCGTCGTCTTCTTCGAGACGGATAAAAGATGAGTGCGCGCGAAAGGTGGCGTTTTTAGCGGAACACTTTTATAACACCAAAAGTTCGACCAAACGCGAGAGCAATGTAGGAGGAAGATGGAAATCGCAAACGGCTCGACACAGAGCTAACGTTCTGAGAAAATGGCACGAGAACATCGAGAGAGAGAAAGAGACGCTGGCGAAACTGATGACGTTTGAAAACGGGAAACCGAGGAGCGAAGCGTTGGGGGAGGTGGCGTACGCGAACTCATTCGTGCAGTGGTTTTCGGAGGAGGCGAGCAGGGCGTACGGGAGAAACATGGCGTCGTCGACGTCGACATCGAGTCGGTGTTCGGTGATCAAACAACCCGTTGGTGTGGTTGGGTTAATTGCACCGTGGAATTTTCCGGCGGCGATGGTGACGAGGAAAGTCGCGGCGGCGCTCGCGAGCGGGTGCTCGGTGTTGTTGAAACCGAGCGAAGTGACGCCGTTGTGCGCGTTGAAGTTAGTAGAATTAGCGTACGAGGCGGGAGTCCCGCAAAGTGCGCTACAAGTTATAGTGACGAACGAAAGCGAGCAAATTGGGGAAGCGATGACGGAACTGGACGCGGTGAAAAAGATTAGTTTTACCGGGTCGACGAGAGTCGGGAAATGGTTGGCCAATCGAGGAGGTTTGAAAAAGATGTCTCTGGAACTCGGAGGGAACGCACCTTTCATCGTATTCGAGGACGCGGATATCGATAGCGCGGTTTCCGGCGCAATGATGGCAAAGTTTCGGAACGCCGGGCAGACGTGCGTGAGTCCTCAACGGTTCATCGTTCACGAGAGTGTGTTTGATGAATTTTTCGAGAAGTTTAGCGAGCGCGCCGGGAAATTAACCGTCGGTGACAACACGAAAACGTATCCAAAAGGCCAATTTTCTTTGGGACCTTTGATCAACGCGAAAGCAAAGGAGAAAATTATGCGAGCGTGCGAAGATTTTTACGGAGGTGCGGATAAAATTACGACGCCGTGGTGGTCGACGGACGATTTGGATTCTAATTTCGTGTATCCGCAAATTTTGCGAATGGACAAAGATATCAAACGCAAACGCATCGTCGCCGATGGAGAAGATGAAAAAAAGGCTTTGGTATGGAGAGAAGAATTATTTGGACCGATTGCAGTCGTGACCGATTTTGAAACCGAGAAGGAAGCGTACGAGTTGGCCAACGATACGAGCGCCGGTTTGTGCGCGTACGCGTACACGAAAGATATATCGAAAGCAACCAGAGCTTCGGAAAGTTTAAATTTCGGCATCATCGGTATAAATACCGGGGCCATATCCGCGCCCGAGGCGCCGTTTGGAGGTATGAACGATTCTGGTTATGGACGCGAAGGCGCGATAGAAGGCATGGAAGCATTTTTAGAAACGAAATACGTAGCGTTAGGAGGTGTTTAATAATAGTAAGTTGTTTGTGTGACCATTTGGTCCAGTGTAGTTTACATCGGTGCTTTTTGCATCTTTAAGTTAAGTTATATGTTATTATCCGCGATACTTTTCGTACTCCTTATCCGCGTTAAATGGCGTCCAGATAATCTTCTTCGCGTCTACTCTCACTCCTGGTCCTCCTGCATTTTTCAAATGCTTCTGAATTAAATCCGGAGCCGCGCAAATCACGTACGCGCCTTTCTGATACGCCAACAAGTTTAAGTGTTGCAACGTCGTGATGATATCTTCCGTTTTAATCATCGTTAAATCTGATAAATCTTTAATCGACACAAACTGTCTGTTTGGATCCGCCAACAACGCCAACAACTCTCTCGTCCAATACCCACGGTAGGAAACTAACCCAAGATCGGACAAAGGCCGCTCCGGCGTACCGACTTTCCCTTCCTTCTTTGATAACTCGTACGAAAATGCAATCAGTAACTTTCCGTAGCCTTTCCGTTGGTACGGCGGTAGCGTCAAAATACACGCCAAATTATACCCTTCCTCCGAACACTTCTCCTTGGAAAAGTATCCGACGACGTGGTAACCTCTCTCGTCCCATTCACACAAGACGTAAAACAAAAACAAATCCACGTCGTAATACAAAGTCTTGTGATCCAAAAACAACTTTGCCAAGTAACACAAATTCTGACAAAACATCTTGTGCTTTTTCCCGTCGATTTCAAAGAAGGAAATTTTGCCGTTTCGGTAGATTTCCTCCCCCGGCGGGTGTTGCACCTTGCACTTCTTTAAATGTCTTTGCAATTGCTCTTTCCGCTTAAAAAATGCCAAAGTGTACTCGCAAAAGTACAACTTTTTGGTTCCGTTGTACTCCGGAGGAAACGGCGAGAAATACCACGTGTCCATCTCGTGATTCCCAAGCTCGATGCTTAAAATATTCCTGACTTTTGTAAACTCCTCGTGTTCTTGCAACGCCCTCGGATCAAACTCGGCGTGCTCCGGGTCCGGATGCGCGTTCCCGTGGCCGCCCCCGTGGCCTTTCATCTTGTTCTCCGCCGCGACTCCATCGTTTTCTACTTTCACATCGTTTTTATCGTTATCTCTCTTCTGTTTCTTTTTCTTCGGATCCTTCTCCCCGTCGTCTTTGCTCGGCTGAGTCTCCGCCGCTTCCTTCGTTCTCGGTTTCTCCAGCGTCCCTAAATCAAAATCCATCAAGCTCACCCACGTGTCCAAGCGTCTGTTGAACGCTTCGTAGTGCACGTAATATTCCACGTGTTTCGCGTCTCCCGGTTTCTCCTGACTCTCTCGCTTTTCGATGATTTTCACCATGTAAAACTCCTCGCCCGAGCGAAATCGGCACATCAGTCGCGAGTGCACGTCTAAAGGCAACGACACGTCCCGGGGGACGACCACATCGTCGTTCGATTTGGGGCGTTTCTTGTTGGTGTCGTCCTGCTTCGTAGTCGTCGTCGTTGTTTTTGTAATAATAATAATAAGAATAACAATAAGAATAAGAATATAAGGTCAGTCGTTTGTGAGCGTTTCCGCGCGGTTTTACCGCGAATCGCAACTACGACGAGGGCGTGTGCGCGCTAAAACACGAGAGTAAAATTCGATCACGAGCGAAGACTGTGGGCGGGTGGGGAATTTACCCCCCGCCCATCGTACTACTAAAAGGAAAAGAGTATTCCAGAAAACTCTCTCTCTCTCTCTTCTCGATGACGAACACGATGTCAATATGGGATAATCGATTTTTACCTTTGTTTTGACCATGATGATGTGGTCGTCTCTTGGTTTGTTCTCTTTCTAAAAGCGCACGCCTGAGCGCAAAGCAGAGTGTGCGGAGCCTTTTGCGTTGGAACGAATTTTGCCGCCAAAACGGCGTGGTTTTAGGGTTTCATTTGGTAGGTGGTTTCTAAACACAGGAGTTGGTTGCATTACATACCTCTCTTTCTCTCTCTCTCTCTCACTCTCTCACGCTCGGTTTTTTACGGGCGCGTTTCGCGATCATTCGTAAAATCAGATTTTTATTTCACCAATCACTCGGTTGCTCCCTTCGAACAGCTTCTCTTGGACGTTCATCAATCTGTTTTCCGCGCGCATTCTAAACCGTTTCGCGAGTAGTCGGAGTTTTCGAAGGGCGTGACTCGCCGCGTTCGCGCGGTGGCCGATGGAGGCGGACGCGGCTACGCGTCCTTTTTTGAGCGATCGTTTGAGACCCAATCGGTAAGCTTTGAGTCGCATGCGGACGGATTCTTCTTTTGTCAGTTCAATTTTGCGTTGTTTTTCTTCGTCTTCGTGATCTTCTTCTTCTTCGCCGTCGCGTTCCTTTTCAAAGTCAGATCCGCTCTCGCTGTCATCGTAAGAGTCGCTTTCAGCGCCTTCTTTGCCCGAAAGCGGGCGGAGAAAGTACGATTTTTCAAGAAACTCGGCTTGTTCTAAAAGACACACGAGCAAGACGAAATCCGGAAAATCGATGGCTATTTTCGAACGTTCGCTCTCGTCGTCGTCTTGGATTTGCTGTTCGAGACTTTCGGAGAAGGAGATGTGATAGGGACTGCGAACGGCGTTGTCATCCGTTCTTCTCGGGCTCAACTGTATCGTGTTCTTTCCTTCTCCTCGAATGGATCGTAATTTTTGAAATTTGCCTTCTTTCAAATTATATACCGTGTTTTCCCAGCGGGTATTATGAAATTTGGTGACTATTTTTTGTGCGATTGCGTTCCTATTCTGAGCGCTCCACACTTGAATCACGCGTCGCAAATATCCGGGCTTATGCTCGACTTGTACCTTTGTCAAAAGCTCCTCGACGTGCGAAAGGTTCATCTTTTTGTGACCTTCCCAGTTCATCAAATGATACGTCTCTTCTAAATCATGTTTTTTTTGTATCCCGACATCGAAGTGTTCTCTGATAGCATCGATTCTTCGTTTCAGGTTGATTTGACCGATCATGGAAGCCGTGGCTTCTTGCATACCGTTGACGATGACCCCGATGAACACGGAAACAAACACCAAAGCGTTGATAATCACAAACGAGAAGAAATACACGAACGCGGTGATTCGATTTACTTTCGGATTGTCGCACGGATATGGAGGTTCTTCTTCCATTTCTTGCAAGTTATGATAGAAAAATCCATTGTCTTTGACGCCAAATTTATCAACGTTGCAGCCGAACATGTTCACCCATAACACGTTAGTCCAGTCTTCCAACATGGACACTTGAAACAACGTCACAGCAGAAACCGGAACCGTTCGAAAATTGAACGGGTCGTTCAGTGAAAATAATACCACACCGATGATGGAGTAGGCATAAAATACAAACATCATCAAAACGAGCACGTAAATCAGAGAAAGCATTCCGAGCCATAACGATTGAATGATAATGTTCAATTGCGGGACCATGCGCATGACTTTCACCAGTCGCGCTAAACGCAGCGCTCGAACGACTCTCGTGAAAGATGATAACGATTGCGCCTGATCGAAAGCACGCTCAGCAATCTCACCGGCTAAACCTACCATAACGGTGACTAAATCGAATATGTTCCAAAACTTTTGCCTCCCCGTGAAAAAAGTCATCACCGGCGGATCCCAGTACACGATGAACTTTATTGAAACTTCAAACAAGAAGAGATATATGAAAGTCGACTCGACGTCTCTGATCCAAGTTGGGTAGTCCTTTTTCATTTCATGATCGTCGCTGTATCCCATGAACTTCGTGGAGTATCCACTCAAAACAGCCGATGCAAGTATTGCGAGCATGATCAGAGATTCGAACCATTTCGTGTCGACTATATTTCTCGCCATCCAGCTTTGTATTTGTACCATTCTCGAATCTGGAGTACCAAATTGATCCTTCTCCTCGTCGTCCATTTTACCTGAAAACAAATGCAAATAAGACATGACTTTGTTGTATTGGTACAAAGGCAAAGCATCGTCTAAAGCTTTGCGCGATTTCCAAATAGCACCAACCGTTCTCGAGGCAAACTTTTTCTTCTTTTCGTTTCTCAACTCGTCGACGCGCTCGTTCGCTTCATCCATTTTTGCGGTGATGATACCGATAACTAAGGACATCATGATGTTTCCGATTATTAAAATCATGGAAATAAAATAAATGCCAGCAACGAGTGGTTGCCCCGGGGCGTAAACTTTCGTTTCTCCATCGTCGGCTAACAAATACGGGCACTTGTCCAAATAATCGTCCTCGGTGTATCCGAAATGCTCGCATCCGTACATGGTCGTCAGTAAATATGTCCGCCAATCGTTCATAGTGGCTATGTTTGCGGCAGATAGGAACGACGTGGATAAATCTCGAAAGTGCATCGGGTCGTTCACTGAAAATAAAGTGGCGCCTAACACTGCATACACGTACATGACGACGAGAAGTAAAATAACCACCCATCCCATACCTTTGATTCCGGCGGCAATACCGGATAAAATTACAGAAAACGATCTGAAGGAATAGAAGAACTTCAACACGCGAATCATTCTCAACAATCGAAACGCGGTGATTCTCCCGGGATTGAACCACCCATCGTCGAGGCCGCATTCGTCTATTATATACCCGTAAATGATTAAAATGTTCACCGTAAAATCGTAAATGTTGCCCAAATTGAAAAAATACGACCACGGTTCCCATCTCGCTAATCGATACGTCACCTCGGTCTTTTCCACAGCTTCTTTAAGATCGTCATTGTAAACCATTTCGGTGTGCGTAAGTCTTACCACCGGTCCGGCGCCACCGATTTTTATAGTCGCTTCAATCAGAAACGTGATGTTGATCATGATCTGTACGGCGTTGAAAAACGCCAAGCGCCATCCGCCAACCTCTTTTACCGTTGCAATTCCGTTCCAGTTATCTATGCCTTCCGAGAGGACGTACAAAAAAACCATCGTCGCGATCCATCTCGAAAAGAATCTCGTCTGCGAAAACTCAAAAAATCTTGTACCTCGCACCCAGCCGCTGTCGTCCATTCTTACGTTCGAGTCGTTGCGTCTTCGTTTGCTCTCAATGTTCAAAACGTCCATGGTCCATTTAACCTGTTTCTTTCGCACACCGCTCGAGTCTTTCCCTATCCGCGTGTCCGATTTTGTCACTTTCTTTGCGACTTCGTTTAAAACGTTCTTGAACGCTTTGTTGACGATATCTAAGGACGGATACCACGTGTTCTCTGGGTTTGGTAACTGGTACCGGCTCGCTTTCGTTTGCGTGCGTTCAATCTTCATTTTATTTCCGTATTCGTAGCCATCATCAAGAAACGAGTCTACGAAATCGAAATCCGATCGACTGTTCATTTGACTTTTACTTCGTTGTAATTCTTTCCTGTAGCTAGCATCGTCGGAAGTGGTATTCGTGTCATTCCTGGTCGCGGCTACGGACGTTTTCGTTCTTCTCATGTACGGTTGGCTTCTCTTCGCGTGGTGATCGTTGTTTTCGCCCAATAAATCGTCGAACGAATCCTCCATCAAAACACCTAATTCCTCCTTTCTATCTAAAGCCATCTCATACTCTTCTTCTTCGTCTTCGTTTTCCGTCGCTCCGTCCGCTTTCGCGCTCTTCGCGCTACGGAACGTCAACGTTCGCATAGTTCCGGGTTTCTTGTGATTTTTAACTTGAATCGTACTCGAGGAGGTTTCTTCCTCATCTCTCGTCCCATTCTCTGTGAACGACGGCGAAGTGAGTCGTCTTCTTCGCGTAAAAAAACCGCCCTCTTTTCTTTCCTCGTTATCCTCCTCTTGCACCAAAGCTGCACCAGACTCATTCCTCGCGCGTTCAGCGATCGCGACGGCAGCGCCCACTTGTCGAGCGCGAAATTGCGACATGATCGACGCGCGCGGATACCGTTTGCTCTCCGTCTCTCTACTTTTACGCGTAATAAATACACCCTCTGCGTCTCTGTCTACCAGAAAGAAAGAAAAGAAGAGAAGTTCCGCGCGTCTTCTCCGCGCGCTCTTTAATTAAATCTCTCTCTCTCTCTCTGTGTCTGTCTGTGTGTCTGTCTCTCGGCCTTCTCAACCACCACCACCGAGGAGGTTTTTGCGCGGGCGCTCGCGCGTGTGCGTGGATAAATATCACGCAACTTCGAGAGGGTGATTGATTGCTTTCTTGCGGGCGACGACGACGATAAATTTTCGAAAAGAGGGAAAGAGGACTCGTATAATAAAGGTAATCGCCGAGCGCGCGCGCGACGGACGACATCAAGGCGTTTAAACACGACGTCACGCTAAATACTCGTAAACTTATCATATCATTATTCATACACGTGTGATGCTACAAAACTTCTCTCTCTCTCTCTCTCTCACTTTCTCTGGCGTCTCTCTTCTTCTTCTTCTCTCTCGAGACAGACGCTCCTCGAAAGAGAGTTCAGCCTCTTTTCTTCCTCCTCCACCTCTCAAAATCAGCTCATGTTGTTGGGTTTTTCTTCTATTCTACTTTCAATCTACTTGGAATCTCTCATGATGTTAATCCTGGCTAAACTCTTCCCCTCG
>Ga0255779_1007119_pt1 | contig 9961 bp, 1 predicted proteins | sample 011ome_21_FD_179977 | JGI IMG/M metagenome (GOLD analysis project Ga0255779, IMG submission 179977) | Coastal salt marsh microbial communities from the Groves Creek Marsh, Skidaway Island, Georgia - 011508AT metaG (version 2) | ecosystem: Environmental > Aquatic > Marine > Intertidal zone > Salt...
AAAGGGTGAAACGCCGTCAAATCCTGCATCGTAGAAATCACTCAACCCCGGTACATCAGCAGCGTCGTCTTCAGCGACAACCAACAAGCGAGCCAGCGCTGCCTGCTGCGTTTGAATGGCCTGCGTCGCCAAGGTCTGCAAAGCCGCCAAATCGTCGTGGCAATGTCTGCATGTGCGCCGAGGAGGCGGTTCGCCGCAAGCAGGGATACTGGCGTTAAGTCCTCCACGCCAGCAAGCTGGTAGTCCTCTATTACAGGCGGCCTGCTGCGAAGACTCAAATCTCCCAGCGATTGATCCGCCACGCGTGCAGTGAACACCAAGGTAGAACCATCTGCATTCAGCCCAACCTCAAAAGGTAATACGTTGTAACTCGGTGAGCTTTTAATCGCCTGCAAGTAATCGGCTGGTGTCGACCCCTCCGCCATGGTGAGCGCCAATGTGAAAAGGGTTCCGTCAAGCGTTACGATGCCGCTCAAACCCTGCGGTACCACCAGCGTCGCAACGGCTTTGACGCTAACAGCAGCAGTCTGCGTCGTAGTGGCACTCGCAAACTCTTGACTGTAGGCTTGTAAAGTATCGAATGCGGTTGCCTGCATGGCGACGCCGGTATCCACCTTGGCCTGAATGCTGGCGACCGAGGTTAGCGCTTCATCGGCAACCTGCAACGCGCGGTTAATTGCATAGATACTTTTTGAGGAGGCACCGACGACGCCAACGGCCTCCAACTCGCTGACACTCAACGGCGCTGGCGATACGCCGTCCCCCTGACTGAAGGCATCAATTCGCTGGATTGCTAATTCAGCAGATTGAACTACCGACTGAACGTCCTCAACGCTGTTTTTACCTTCGGTGTCAGCGACCAATCGCAATTGCGCATTGACTGCGAGAAGATTCCGGTCTGAAACACCCGTTACGCCGATCTTCTCGAAGTCAGTCAGTGTTGGGTTAAGGGCTGCATCAGCGTTCAAATTTGTATGGTCAGCGATTCTGCTAAGCGCCACCGCTGTCTCACTAACCCATATCGCCAAACCTGCCGCATCAAGGGGAAAATCCGCCATCTCTTCGGTATTTCTCAGGCGGGCGAGTAAGGCATCTACAGTCTCTGTGCTGAGCCCTTGTATACCGAGAGCCGACCAATCATCTAATCCCAAATTAAAACTTACACCGCGCCACGCAGCATCAAGCTTACTCACAGCGTCGACGATTGCCTGAAGGCGATCAACTGAATTCAAATCCTGGAATCCGCGGGTATCCAGTACGTCTGTCATCAAAGTTTGGGCACTCTGTGACCAGTCTGTGCCGACAGCGTTGACCCCCAGCGCTGGCAGCCTTGAAGCCCAGCTGACTTGTGTCACATTGTTGTTGTCCGTACCATCAGCCTCTGACTGAAGCGCCGCATAGTCACGCAAAATCGCCATCAAATTGGCTTGTAGATCGCCAGTATTCAATGTGACATCAGCATCAGCAAGCGAACTGAGAAGCGCTGAAAATAGCGCGTCATCTGGCGATGCTTCACTCGTACCGGCGCGCATGACATCAAGGTCCTGGGTATCTGGTACACGACCTTCAGCGATCGCTGCTGCTGGGTTAGCTGCATAATCTGCGAATTTTTCTGCTGCCGCCAGCGCGCGCTCAACGGTCTGAATCAAGTCAGATGCCTCGACCACCTGATCAGTCGTTAGAGTGGCTAAATAGGCTCGAACGACGCCCAGTTGTGCTGGCGAGACGTCTAGACCCAGCACAGAGAGCTGCGCGCTTGTGACTGCACTGTCGCTGGCGCTTGCTGTATCAGGAGAGAGTCCAATGGTGGTCTCAATCGCTGCGACGGCATCGAGGAGTGCGTGCAAACGCTCTACCGGCGCTGCTGCAGCGCCGCCGAGACGCTGCAGTGCGCTGTTGGTGAGAGCCAATTGAAAATCAGAGGCGACGGTGATACCCAATGCAGAGAAGGTCTCTGTGCTCGGGATCGCTACACCGATAACCTCAGAGCTGTGCGCGAGGACGAGGTGATAGGCATCGACGACGCGGGCGATGTCGGCGCGTAAAGTTGTGTCTAGAACGATCCCAGACTGTGCAATCACAGAGTTGATCGCAGAAAAATTGTCAATGTCGACGCCTTCAATTAGTAATTTGGCGTATGTGTCCGCATCCGGTGCGGCAGCCACATCAGGCGCTGCGTCAAACTGCCGCATGACCGAAACAGCTTGAACCAGCCCATCTGCGATTTCCTGCAACTTGGATTGATCGAGAACGGCCTCCGGGTGATCCGATTGGATAACCTGATTCAGCACAGTCCTCACATCGTCTGAGCTTGTGCCGGTGATACCGAGCGCTTCGTATTGCGCCGCTGTGGGCGCCTCAACAGCTTCGTCCTTTTCAATTGCATACGCGTATAGGTGATCGTATGCCGTGACGGTTGCATCCAATGCATCAATTGAACTGAGAGAGGTCCGATTGAGCAGCGGCCCGTTCAGGAGACTCTTTAAGCCATCGCGTGATGCATCCGCAGCGGGCGGATAGCCCAGCAATAGAAAATCGTTGTTGTCGATTGACTCAGCGGTACCTGTATCTGCAGAATCGATGATGCGGTTGTATGCGGCAAGCGCGCTGCCCAGCAACGCTGACACTTTTTCTATTGTGTTTACCTCCGCGCCGTCATCCGCTGTCTTTTGAATCACGCGAATCGCAAGGCTCAAATTTGCCTGATTAGCGGCGTCCACACCCAGTAAGTTGAGTTGTGTGGCGTCCACGGTCGGACTTTTTCCCTCTGCTGTTCGTATGACTGCAGTCAGTGCATCAGCGAGAGCTAAGCGGTTATCCAATGAAACATCTTTAAGCTTGGCGTCATCCAGCAGGGTCAATGTATTGGCTGCTTGGCTGACTTGTAACTGACCAGCTTGCGTGAATGACAATGTTTTCTCGCTGGTATTCTCAACAATTTCGCTGTCAAGTTGTGCCAAGGTCGCGCTTATTGAGCCCGTTGCGTAATCCTTCGCAGATAGCGTGGCCAACACCTTACCGTACTGCTCAGCGGCGGATAACCCGTCCGCCTCGTTATATTTGAATTCAGTCGTCGCGACGACAGACGTCTTCGCGATATCGGTCGTTAACCCGAATAGACGACCAACCATACCGTTATATGACAGCGCTTTCTCATCAATTTGGGTGGCCGAGGCAACACCGGCCCGAAGGACTGCTAATTCGGTCAATGGAGATACGGTAACTGTGACGACACCGCCCTTGTCCAGTGTTGACATCGCACGTAAACCGCCAGCACCTGAATCACCCAGGCTCTTTGGAAGACCTGTAAATTCGTCGAGGTAGTCAACCTGATTATTGGAATCGGTTACCTCGACAAAAATAGGACCCCGATACCCGTCGGGGTAGGTCGTCGTTGGAGCGACCTGTATCATCACCGACCCTGTTAAGGGGTCAATAACGTATGAAATGCCCGTCAAAATGTCGCCAGTCTTGTCAAAGACTGTGACATTAACGCCCGCGCTCCCGTTGTAAATGAATCGACCGGCTACCGGGATAATCTCAAGCCAGACCGTCTGTGTATCGACGTCTTGTGTGTAGGTTTTTTTGGCGGTGTTGATGTTACCGGCGAAGTCGCTGAACTTATTTTGATCAAGGGTCACAGCCATCGAACCCTTGAACGTGTCCTCCAGCGTCACGTGCAGCTCGTATGTGCTGTCATCAACTTTCACAACCGTTTGGTTGGTAACACTGCCTACCCGGTTATCGGGCGTGCCGTCACCCTTGAGCCCGGTGTACGCCACTGCAAAGTCAGCCGCCGTGAGCGTGGTCGCGTCTATGGCTTCATCAAATGTGAACGTGAACACAACGGGCGTGTCCACATCGCGCGCGACATCATCCGCAGCACTTACATCATCACTCACGCTCATAACCTTGGCGCCACGCGTGTCAATCACCACCTTATCAGTGGCTGCCAAATCGTTCTGCCCGGCATCCACGCGCACCAAGGCTGCGTTTCCAAACACCGCTGGATCAACGGCTTGGTCCATCCAGTCCACCAAGCGCGCACCGTTCTCAGACAAACCAACCACGGCCAAGTCTTCACTGTTCAAGTCGTACTGCGAGACCGTGTAGCTAAAGCTCAACGTATCGGTGCCGCTGCCACCGTCGTACACCGCCTTGGCACCGTTGCTCAGACGCAGTGTGGGAATCTTGGTCGGATTGCCGCTCGCATCCGGATAGGTGTAAACCGTCACGGCATCATCAAACTTAACTTGCAGCGTCAGTACCGTACCAGCTTTGTAGTAAGTCGCCTCAGCCTCTACCCCACTCAGATCAGCCTGCGCAACGCTTTGGCCATTGTCGTCCAGGTAACGCAGCACACCGTGATCTCGACCATCAGCAGCCTGGCCCGCGCTTTGTCCACCATTGACCTCTACCACATCAATAAGTCGAGAGGCTGTGCGGTCAATCTCCACCGTGCTGCTCGCACTGAGCACGCCCTCCTGCGCCACTTCGCCCTCAATCGCCCAACCCGCACGGTCTGTGATCAAGTCTTGGTGCTTGACCCCCGTGACCTCCAGCTTGCTTGCGTCTTGGTCCGCCTCACTCACCACATACTTAAAGAGCAAGCGGTTACCACCCGAGCCGCTCACGTACGTGGCAACCCCACCGTTGCTCAGCTCAAGCGCTGGGCGCGTGGTTGGGGTGAAGCTCACATCTACCAACTCGCTGATCTCGGCGGTAATCCACACAACGTGCTTTTGCGCATACAAACCACTGGTGGCTTCCAAGCTCAGGATCTGGGGCGCCACGTTATCAATCACCACCCCATCGTTGAGTGTCCCACTGGCTGACATGCTCACATCGGCGCGGTTACCACCACCGTCAACCAACAAATAATCGTTCTCCAGCAACGCCAAGACATCCAGGTCCACTTCCACACCCGTTGCCGCGTCAAGCGCCAGCTCGTCCTGCGCACCCACCGTGTACACAAACTGCCATTTCGTCGTACCCGAGCCAGTAACGTACTGCGCCTCATGACCGTTGTTTAAGAACAGCGTGGGTACATCCGTGTCACTCGCCTGTGGATTCACCTGCAACGTGACCGCTTCGCTAAACGTCACCTCAACGTTGACCTCAGCGCCAGCTTTGTACATGCCCTGCGGCGCGCTCACCTGCGTGATGTGCGCAAAGTCCGTATCCACTTGCTGCACCATCACCCCTGAGGCAACGCTTGGGTTACCCGCCAAGTCATCCACAGCCCCTTCGAGCAAACGCACCCGAATGGGATCTGTGCTGTTCTCTAGGGGTTCAATGTCGAGCTCCCACTGCTTACCCGGAATGGTCTCAATGAAGGAGTCCTTAACGAACGTGCCACCACGAATGTTAAGTACCTTCAAGAGCTCCGCCTCGCTCGTAGCCACAGGGCTGTTCCACGTCACTGTCTCAGCAAACGTCATCGTCACGTGCACCGCCCCCGCACTGACCTGTCCTTGCATGTCGGAGGTAAAGCTCACCTCGGGGTAGCGTGTATCGATCTCAAAGGCCGTGCTGCTGAGCACCTGCGTGTGGCTCAGATTGTTGGCCCCATCGCGTACCGCAACTGGACGCACTGTGACCTGCACGTCCGAGGCCTCTACGTTTCGAAGTGGCGTAAACGTGGCCGTCCACACTGACGCATCGCTCGCGCTGGGCGCCAAGTTCGTCAACGTCCCACCACTCACCTCCAAGTCCTGCAGCCGCAGACCCGCCACTTCCTCACTGAACGTGAACGTCACCGTCGCACGCTCACCCGCTTGTAACGCCGTATCACTCAAACTCACACTAAGCAACTCGGGCGGCGTCAAGTCAATCACCACCGGACCCTGGGCACCCCCCAAGACCGTCTCGCCGTCAGCGTTCGTATTGGGCAACGCCAGGTTAGCGGGCCCACCCACGAAACCGCTAAAGGTTGCGTAACCATCACGCAGTGCCACCACTGTTAACTGCGCATCCTCCATGTCTTCAGGCGTGACCACATAGTCAAACACCACCACCGAAGCCAGCGCCGAAGACTTCTGCTCGTTGTACCTCGCAATCGAGCCGTTACTCAGCATCAAGCTGGGCTCGCCCTGTGTGGTGTCCAGCTCAATGGCTTTGTTAAACACCAACGAGATGTCAATGCTCTCACCAGCCTTGTACTCGCCCGCGTTGGCACTGATTTGAGCAATGCGCGCTTGCTCCGCATCCACTTGAACAGAAGAGCGCGACGCCAAGTTATTGCGCCCCACCTCAATCGTCACGTTCGCAGGGTTACCCGCCGCGTCTTGCAGCACCGCACCGTTCTCAGCCAGCGCCAACGCATCCAACGCAGCGTCATCTTGATCCCCATCTTGCACCGCGTAGGTAAAGGTCAAACGACTGGTGCCCGAGCCTGCACTGTAAGCAGCTGTCTTGCCGTTACTCAGCGCCAGAACCGGCGATCCATTGGTCTGATCTACTGTGACCTCCTCGGAGAACTGCACGTTAATCGACAACACTGCACCTGGCTGGTAAAAGCCCTCCGTCGCGCTGATCGCACTGATGCTGGGGACCAAACCGTCAATGCTCACCTCGCTGAGTGACTTCAGGTTGTTAACGCTGGGCGTGATCACCAAACGGGCTGGATTACCTGCCGCATCCGTGATCTGTCCAGCCACGGCCGAAATACCCAGGGTATCCAAGCTGTTAGTCGCATCACCGTTTTGAACCGTGTAGACAAACTCGTGCGTGCTGCTCAGCGCACCATCGCCCACGTACGTGGCCTTACGCCCATTGTTTAGCGCCAGGTACGGCTCGGGCTTGCTCACATCGATCTGTACCGCCTCATCAAATTTCACCACCAAACGCACCTGATCCGCGTTCGTGTACGCCGCACTCGCAGCCACCTCACCCGCACTGTCCAGCGCCCACACGCTTTGTACCCGAGGTGCCACCTCATCAACAGGCTTGGCGTAACTGATCTCGCCATTACCGTTGCCAGCCAAATCCGTCACCGCCCCCGGTGCGATGCGCACCACGACCGTATCGGTGCCTGTGCCCGTTGGCGTAACGGCTAAGGTATACGTGCGCGCATCCAACTGCGTGAGCGCGCCTTTACTACCCCCAGCAACCTGCACGTCTTGCGCACTTAGCGTACTGACCGCCTCGCTAAAGGTGATCGTGTGCAGACGAACACCGGCGCTCTGGGTGGTGTGTGTGATCTGCGCCGTTGGCAGCGCCGTATCAATATCAATGCCCTGTGAGGCCCCATAGCCCACACCAGCATTGCCTGCCAAGTCCTTAACCTTGCTGGAGTCAACGGCGACAGAAATGTCTTGCGCCTGCACGCCCGAGTTGGGCGTAAACGTACCCACCCAGATCGTGCCAGCTTGCCCCGTCTCGGTCGTGACTAAATCCGTCAGCGTGCCGTTACTGACCTGGATCGCAGCTTGTGGATTGCCAACAGGCTCACTGAACGTGAACGTCACCGTTGTGCTCTCACCAGCCTTGAGCACCGTATCGGCCACCGACACCACAACCGTTGGACCCAGCGTATCAATCTCAATGTCCGCCGTGCTTGAGAGTATCCCGTTGGGCACCCCCAACGACACGCCATTACCAGTACCCACACTCACAATGGAGGTCCCCGCAGGCAAGGTCACACCGCTCACACCCAAGTCCGCACTGCTCTTGTCTTGCGCGCCCACCGTGTACGTGAACTCCAGCATCTCTGAGCCCGAACCCGACTTGTACACCGCCGTGGCACCGTTGGACAGCTTGAGCAGCGGTGCAACCCCGCTGCCAGACAGCGTCACATCCACCGGCTCACTCAATCGCACCGTCAACGCAACCACATCGCCCGGGTTGTACACCTCATCCACACCGTACACACCCACGATGTAGGGCGCGGTCGCGTTAATTTGAACCCCAGCCAGCGCAGCCGCGTTCGATGGCAAATCCAACTTCGCCGCATTACCGCTTAAATCCTCAATCACCGCGTCTTGTAGCACCAGCGCTTGCACCGCCAGCGCTTGGGTATTGCTATCAGTCGCAGAAACCGTGTATTTGAACGTCAACGTGCCCGTACCTGAGCCGCTGCTGTAGACCGCTGTGCCACCGTTGCCCAGCCATAAGAACGGCTTGGCCGCCCCATCCTGCGTGCGCACCTGTACCGCCTCGTCAAACTTCAGCGTGATACGCGCCTCTTCGCCCGTCTTGTAAACCCCAACAGGCGCACTCAGGCTTTCAATGCTGGGCGCCTTGGTATCCGTATTTGTACCTGTGCCATCACCCGTACCACCACCCGCCCCAATGGCCGCCCCAATCGCCACATCCGCATACGGCGCCAGGTTGTTACTGCCAGCCACCACCGTGAGTGTGGCCAAATTACCCGCGCCATCTCGAATCTGCGCCCCATTGAGCAACACACCGTTGACATCCAAGTCCGAGCTCGCACCCGACTGCGCCGTCACCGCATAATCAAAATACAGCGTCTTCGTGCTGTTACCCCCCACGTAACCAGCCGTACCACCATTGCTCAGCACCAACGTTGGCAACCCAGCGCTGGCATTGACCGCCACCGCCTCATCAAACGTCACCCCAATGCGCACCGTCTCGCCCACCTCGTAGCGATCACTCGTGGCCACCATCTTCACAATCCGCGGCGCTGTCACGTCAGTTTGTACAACCGTCGAGCCCGGGTTCACCACAACACCTTGGCTGGCACTGTTCATCGCCAAATCATTCACACCAGCCGTGATCGTCACATCCGCTGCCACCCCACTGGCCGCGCCTTTCAACAAAGCATCATTCTCGGCAAACGCCACCACCCCAAGGTCCGCACTCGCACGATCCCCCTGCGCCACCGTGTACACAAATCGATGCTTTTGCTGCGACGCTGATACCCCACCACTGACACCATTGCCACTGCTCGCGCGCGTGTCATAAAACGCCACACCACCATTACTCAGCACCAACATCGGTACACCCGCGCGAGTGTCCACAACCACCGACTCACTAAAATTGGCGTCGATCAATACCTCGTTGCCCAATACATAAGTGGCATACGCTGCATCAAATCCAATAATCTTTGGGGTACTCATTACTAACTCCTTCAAGGCCTTCAGTAGGCGTAAAAATCTTCAACCTGGCCAGCGCCAGGAAATTGGTTGGGTTGTGGTGCGAAGACCACTTCCGTGTTCTCTTTGGCCGCGCTCTCGGTGAAAGCGCCGCCGGTCGGGTCATTGCGCCAGAGCAGTGCATCGCCGATCACCAGATCGGGGATATCTGTAACGGCAAGGTCGATTGCCGTGCCTTCATTACTGGGGCTCTCAGCTAATACGCTGGCGACAGTCAAGGCTGGTGTGTCGAGGGGAACCAAGCGACCGGCTGTATCAATCATCGCGAGCCGATAGGTACCAGCGTCAAGCGCCTGACAAACATCTGGATCGAACGGTTTGTCATCACTGACGAAGGTTTTTAACCACTGACCATCCGGCAGCTCTGACAGGGTCGAAGCCTTCGGACCGGGAATATCTCCGCAAGTCAGGAATATCGCCTCGTTCACAACATAAACGAGATCCTCGACCGGGCAGCTACTCGCGTCATCCAAAACACCATTGGCAAGTGCCATCACATTCGCATATCCCAGCGAGTCTGAATCCTGCGTTAATGCCGCTGCTGCATGCAGAAGATCTTTTGCAAACGCATCGAACATCAGTTGCCCCTTTGATGAAAGGGTGATGTGTTCCGTTAGGAAACTCAAAGTGGCGTCAATCGACCCCATAATGCTGTCGGCTGCTGAGAGCCAAGCCAGAGCTTGTCCGTATGCCTCGCTATGCGATACCCCGTCATTTAGTGAGAAGGAGGCATCGGTCGTAAACACAACAGGCGTTGTCGTTATGTCTGGTAACCCAAAGAACTGAGCGACAGCGGCATTCCAGTCCAGTGGCGTGAATTTAATCAGGTCGGACGACGACTC